>Ga0315279_10005121_pt1 | contig 17163 bp, 15 predicted proteins | sample YL17G06_20_MG_FD_203694 | JGI IMG/M metagenome (GOLD analysis project Ga0315279, IMG submission 203694) | Sediment microbial communities from Yellowstone Lake, YNP, Wyoming, USA - YL17G06_20 | ecosystem: Environmental > Aquatic > Freshwater > Lake > Sediment | place: USA: Wyoming | collected...
GAATCTCCTGTCTTGATGATTTCAATGCCTGAAATATTCATTCAGAATAATACCAGCAAGAGAGAATACAGGAGCCAGAATACAGGAGCCAGAATAAAAACTCCTGACTCCTGACTCCTGAATTCTGAATTCTATTTTTTGTCTGAAGACTTCTGTATTCCGGTTTTATCATTTCTCGTTCTCACAGGTATCCCAGTGCTTTCAGCCTTTTTTCAACCTCTACGTGATCACTCCTGCTGAATCCTTCGTCCATCACAAAGGGTCTTGGCTTTCCGTACACTGCAGGATGGCTCTCGAGATATGAAGGGGTAAAGAGATGGTTGATAATCTTTCCATCGAGGTCTTCAGGTATCGGCACCCCGGAAAGATACAGGATGTGGGAAGCGATATCATAGATGTGCGCGCCCTCGATCTTCGTCTTTGAGATCATCGGTCCTTGTGCCATCATGATACCTTCCAGCCGGTGGCTGCCTGTCCGGTTGGGATTAGAAGGACGATCCAGAAAAAGCCTGTCAGAAAGCCTGAACTCAACCGAGTATTCAAAATCATCGAGGACAATAAAAAGGTCAGGGGCAAGGTGAGTGTGCTCACCCCAGTAGACGTCTTCCGGCTGATACATCTTCACACGAATACGATTGCCTGAAGGATCGGTGAGGTCGTTGAGCTTTTTCCTGATCTCTTCCTTAAGCCCTGGCTTATCCTGAGCGTGGTTGAAATAGATGTTGCCCAGGAGGATGTTCTGCTCGAGGCAGAAGGCAGCGGTCTTCTGTACGTCGAGCTTTTCCTTCAAGAGCCTGCTCCCTTTACGGGTATCTTCGCCCTTCGCCCGTCGCTTGAATAGCTTCTTTAAAAAGCCCTTTTTCTTTAAATACCCCTGTTTCTGGAGCCAGGTGTTCAGGTAGAATGCCTTTTTCATCGGTCCGAATCCGTGATCGGAGAGGATGAAGGTGACGCCGGGTTGGGCCTGTTCCATGAGCCTCGCAATGGCATCATCAACCCTGCCCCAGAAACGGTCAAACTCCGGTTGGTACTTCTCATGCTTTCCCTGGTCATAGAGAGGGTGGGAGGGGTCTAAGTATTTCCACAGGGCATGCTGGATCCAGTCAGTCACCGAAATCACCACCATGAAGAGATCCCAGTCCCGCGTCTTCATCAGATGCAGCGCTGCAGCGACGTTTTTATCAAGGACCCTGTTGATGTCGGTTATCAGGAGGTCATCAGCATCCCGGTAATGCTTATCACTGTAGTTGACCCGAATCTCATATCCGGATGTGACCTGGTTCAATTCAGCCTTCAGGCTTTCCGGATAGGTAATCTCCTGCTCAGGAGAGGAACCCAGCCCGCTTACCATGAACCCTTTGATCGGATAGGGCGGAAAGAGCATGGGGTAATTGACCAGCCCCACAGTCTTTCCCTGCTCGCTCAGCAGGTCCCAGAACGAGTTCCCCTTGAAGAACCGTGAGCTTAAGTATTCAAATTCAAAATCATCCTTCGTCCTCACCTGGAAACCGAATACGCCGGTTTTTCCCGGGTTCTTCCCGCTTGCCAGGGAGAACCAGGCCGGTGCAGTTACCGGCGGAATGACGCTTTCGAGCTTGCCGGAAGCGCCTGTCTCTTTCATCGATTTCAGGCAGGGCATGGTACCGTTATCCATGAGGGGATCGATGACATCGAAGGTTGCACCATCGAGACCAATGATGAGAATCTTCGTTTTATTCACTTCTAAGCAGCCCCCCAGTTAAAAGATTGGAAGCCAGAATACAGAAGCCAGAATTCAGAATAAAAGAATTCATTCTGACTCCTGACTCCTGACTCCTGAATTCTCACTCCTGAAATCCAGCCACGCAAGCAGGCACTCAAGATGTCCTTGTGCTGCCTCTTTGCCCCTATTTTTCTGGATGGCCCCTATCCTTTTAACTAAGTAGAGGGGGATTAAAAGCCTTTCCAGATCTCTCTCAATTGCCATTCCTGCAAGGTAATCTTTGATCACCGCCTTTATTCTCCGGTCATTTAAAAAACAGTCCTTCAGACCTTCGGAGAGGGAAACACCTTTCCTCCCGCAGATAAACCAGAGAGACAACTTAATCAGGTCAAAGAGCGGGAGATCCCTCTTCTGATGCCTTTCCCAGTCAATAATTTTAACATCTTCCGCATCCCTGCCAAAGAGGATATTTTTTGCTGTATAGTCTCCATGGGAATAGACAACGGGAATTGATTTATCAGCGAGCGCAAGGCATTCCTCCTGTAAGGGCTTAAGCCTTTCTTCCAACTCAGGGAAGGCTGATGCAGCCGTCCTGATCAGGGAGATAAAGAGCCGGTTGATTTCTTCCTCACCCGCAGTTGTTTCCCCGCTCTTCATATGGAACTGCTTCAGCCATGCTGCAGCAGAGGCAAAACAACGGTACGGCTCATAGCGGAGATGGTATCCCCTGAGAGGCAGCGTCCTTCCTGGGCAGTACGATTCGAGAAAGAGGGGAAGGCCCTGAATTTCACCTTCATAGAGCGGCCTTGGCACTGAGGAAGCAAGATCTTTCAGCCGGGAAGAACTGTAAAACTCCCGGAGCATATCGAATGCGGATTTCATGGTGGGGGCATAGTCCGGCCTGCTCGGGGTCTTGGCAATAAGAACAGGTTCACGGCTGTTTTCACTGAAGATGAGAAAGATGAACTTGGGATGGATGATCCTGCCTGCCGGGAGGTAGGCCACTACCTTGAGATCCTGAGGTGCCGGCAGGTCGGGGCAGATCTCGCTCCATCGGGAGAGGCAGAGTTTTTTAAGGGAAGTGAGCATGGTTGCCAATCTATGAATGGGTGGAGATGAGATAGCCTTGAGGGATAATTTTTCCGAAGAGATTCAGGCAGGAAAGGATCATCATGCCCAGGTATTTAAGCCAGGCGAGGAGATTTCCCTCTGAATGGAGGATAGTCATATTCCGGATGATATACCTCTCCACCCAGGGTGATCCCAGGGGGATGAGCCGTTTTACATTCCTGAGGCTGCGGTAAGGCCAGTAAATTTCAGGATGAGAATAACCAAGTGTATTCAATAAATTAAATAATCTCCTTAAAGATTTACTTTTAGCTAAAAGAGTGAAGGGCTGAGGTTTGAAAAAGATGAGGAGTTGACCATTTTCTTTCAGAATCCTCTTAACTTCGGAAAACATTCTTCTTAACGTTTCCTCATTCTCTCCAGAGGATTCCAAAATGATTACCCCATCTAAAGATTGGTCAAGAAAGGGTAACACATCAATTCCTCCTTGGATAGAGATAGCATTTTCTCCATCTCTTATGGCTGAATCCTTCAATCTCCTGTAATCTGGATCAATGCGTATAAGGCGAGCCCTGAAGGATCGAGGAGAGATCTCCAGCGAACAGCCAATCTCAAGGATCTTCTCTCGATGATTGCTGAAGAATAGTATGGGCCAGTCCTGGCTTCTTTTCTTCTGTTTCATTTTACAATATTTTTAAATCGCTCTTTTTTCCTTAGGCTATTCAAGCACAATGAGGGAGAACTCGGGTTTTCCCTTTGCCAAAGTATTGCTTCTCCAATTTTTCAATTACTTCAAAAGTGCCTTTTAAGATGGTATCCCAGTCGTATCTCTTGGCCTTCTCCCGAAGATCGATTTTTATGGGGGGGGTGAGAAAAAATTCATCTATCGCTTGGGTAATTGCCTCCGGTGATCCGGGTTCTACGAGGATGCCTCCTCCCATCACTTCCACAAAATGAGGTATTCCTCTAATTGAGGTGGCGATAAAAGGGAGGTTACAGGCAGCAGCTTCTATTAAGACTGTAGGTAGTCCCTCTCCAGTGACTGAAGGAAGAAGGAAAAGATCAGCAGCACTGTAGAAAAGTGAAAGGTCTTCATTCCTTATCGTACCCAGAAATTGTATCCTATCACCAATCCCCAATTGACGAACGAGTGCATTCAGCATCTCCTGGTATTCTGTCTTGGCACACTTACCGATTAATAGAAGTTCTGTGTCAGGATATTTACTGAATATCGGAGGCAGGGACTTAAGGAGGAATTCGGTACCCTTACGGTTCTCAAACATTCCTATATACAGGAGGTATCTCTTTTCCTGCTTAAGCTTTAAACTTCTCTTTGCCTCTTCCTTGGGGCAGGGCCGAAAGAGATTGAAATCGACCCCAATGGTCTGAACGGAAATTTTATCTTTCGGTACATACTTTGAGAGCTTTTCTTTCACTTCTGGATAAAGAACAAAAAAGTGGTCCACCTTTTTATAGGCCTGTTGCTCTAAGGGTGCGAGGATTATCCTCCGAGGTTTTGAGATGAACTTTTTTATCCGGTAGAAGATCTCTTCTCCATGATGCTGGGAAACAATCGGCCCATTTTTTACCAGGAGTGGTATGAGGTTGGTCCACTTTCCATGAATACCGTGGATAAAAAGAAGGCATCCCCCTTTCTTGCATTCTTCCCTTACTGCATTGAGCATGGATAATGAGAAATGTTTGTAAGGAAAGGATGATAGGGAGGCGGGAAAGATTCTATAGGTGATGCCATCCTCCCTAACTACAATAGATTCTTTTATCATCCTCTCTGGATTCCAGCATTCGATTTCATACTGGTCAATGTATTCCCTCATCTTGAGAGCATATCTCCGACTAAAGGTATCTACCCTGTGGAGTGCTTGTGGAGGTGGCCACTTCCCTCGATAGGAATGGTTCAAAAGATGAATAATTTTCATGTTATTTACAGATAACCCAAGCCTTCCAGTTGTTCCTTAATATCCTGGTCAAAGCCCTCTTCGGTCTTTCCCGGTAGGGTTGGAAGGTGGTTGTCTTTCAGCCATTTATCCAGTAATACCTCAAGCTCTTTTACTTTTTCAGGTGCCTTCTCTATGAGGTTATTTCCTTCTCCGGGGTCATCCTTGAGATGGTATAATTCTACCCTCCCGTCAGATGTCCTGATCAGTTTGTGTTCTCCTTTGCGGATAGCAGTATATGAAATCTCAAAACGGGAGGTATCAAAATCAGGATATTTCTTGAATGGCCGCAGCCAGGGATACCAGTATTCAGAGACAGCAACATCCCTCTTTTCCGGGCTGAGGAGACTTATCCCCTGCACTTGACCCGCGAAGTCATCCTTCTTCAGCTTAAGGAGGTCACAGATGGTAGGAACAATATCAATGGTCTGCACCAGATCGGTGCTCTCTTTTCCCTTCTCCCAGATGCCGGGATACCGGATGATGAGGGGAATCCTGAGCAGCGTGTCATAGACGCAGTACTGATGATCCATGAGCTGGTGTTCCCCGAGATTCTCTCCGTGGTCTGCGGTGATGATAATAAGAGTTTGATCGAGAACCCCCATTTCCCGGAGGCAGGCAAAGATCTCACCCAGGCAGTGATCAAGGTAGTTGATCTCGGCATCATAGAGGCATCGTAAGAGTTCGAATTCCCTCTCTCCCCACGGTACCTTGCCGGTAAAATACTTGGAAGGATTCTGGTCAAGCCTTTCAGCCTCTTTCAGCAGGGTTGAATCAGACAAGAATCGCTGCCGGTATTGAGCGGGCGGGTGGTAGGGGAGGTGGGTTTCGACAAAGTGAGCAAATATGAAAAAGGGGACATGTTCTTCTTTTAGCCTCCCAGCCCACTTCTTCACCTCCTTCACTGCCCAGGGAGTGCCTTTGCCGTAGCGTGATTTGAAAAATCTGCGGTACCTCTTGCTGATAAAGTTCTGGAAGGGGTTCAGGCGACCCTTCATCGGTGAGTTGAACCTCCCACCCAGCGAGAAGTGAGAGAAGCCTCTATCCAGGTTTGTCGCAGCAGAGACGAGTGGGGTATTGGACAGCCCGACGGTTGTGTACCCCTGCTGCGAAAGGATTTCAGCGAGAGTTATGATCCTGTCCGGCAGGACAAGATTCCGGGCGTGGGTGTTGTGTCCCGGTGTGTGGGCGCCGCTGAAGAGGGAGGCAAAGGTGGGGAGTGTCCAGATCGAGGTGGCGATGGCCTGTCTGAAGACACATCCCCCGCCTGCAAGTTCACTGAGACAGGGACTGGTTTCCCGATGATAGCCATAGGTGGAGAGATGGTCAGGTCTCAGGGCATCTAAGACAATGAGCAGGATGTTGGGTTTTTCTTGTGCCATAACCATCCATATTTAACATTACGAAGAGGTTTTTGGATAGTATTTTTTCTCCAGGTGTTCAAACACCTCGATGGTCGAGCGCAGGATGGCATCCCAGCTGTGTTTCCGGGCCTTTTCCCGCACGTCCTGCTTTTCCGGCGGATGAGAAAAGAAGTCGATGAGCGCCCGGCAGATATTTTCAGGTGATCCAGGTTCAATGAGCGTGCCGCCGCCGACCTCTCTTAAGAAAGCCGGTATTCCCCCGATAGGGCTCGTGAGATAAGGGAGGTTGCAGGCAGCAGCCTCCATCAGGACCTTTGGTACGCCCTCTGCCTTGATCGAGGGGAGGATGAAAAGATCAGATGCATTATAGTAGAGAGGCAGGTCGTTGTTCCTGATCTGACCGAGAAAATGTATCCGCTCGCTGATGCCCGATTGCCGGGTGATCTCGCGGAGCATTGCCTCGTATTCCTTCCTCACAGCAGTGCCGATGAGAAGCAGGTCAACGTCAGGACAGGCGCTGAATACAGGGGGCAGGGCATGCAGGAGCACGTCAGTCCCCTTGCGGTTTTCAAGCATCCCCACCGAGAGGATGTATCTCCGGTCATGGCTCAACTTCAGGATATTTTTTGCCTCTTCCCGCGCGATCGGCTTGAAGAGGTCGAAGTCAATCCCGCTGGTCTGGATTGATATTCTGTCTTTCGATACGTACCGTGAGAGTTCGTCCCCGGCCTCGGGATAGAGCATGAAGAAGTGGTCAACATATTTTGCAGCCTGACGTTCCAGAATAGCGAGGATAATCCTCCAGGGCTTTGAGATGAACTTTTTTGTCCGGTAGAAGACCTCTTCGCCGTGGTGCTGGGCAACGATTGGTACTTTTTTTACGAACAGTGGTATGAGGTTGGTCCACTTCCCGTGAACACCGTGGATGTAAAGCAGGCATGCACCTTTCCGACATTCCTTCAGCACTGCCCCGAGCATGGATAAAGAGAAGTGCTTGTAGGGGAAGGAATATGTTGTAGCCGGGAAAATCCGGCAGGTGATGCCGTCCTCGTGGATGGTGATGGGTCCACTGATCATCCGCTCCGGCTTCCAGCATTCTATCTCATACCGGTCAGTATATTCCCTCATCTTGAGGGCGAACCGCCGGTTGAGCGTATCGACCCGGTGGAGTTCTTCGCGGGGAGGCCACTTGCCCCGGTAGGAGTGGTTGAGAAGGTAGAGGACTTTCATCTGTAGAGTCCCAAGATAGAAATGATAGATGGACATGCATGAATACAGAATCCAGGAGCCAGCATCCAGGAGATTATTATTTTATTCTGACTCCTGACTTCTGAATCCTGTATTCTCTTCGAAATGTAAAACCTGGCATTTGTGAGCATGAGGTTTTCAGCACAGTCGTTCGTAGACCTTGAGCATTTCCTCTGCTGCCTTCCGCCAGGAAAAATTCTCGACCCGCTTCAGCCCCTTTGATTGCAGTTCATTCAGCAGGGAAGCATTATCCAGGAGCATAGCCAGGGCAGAGGCAAGCGATTCAACATCGTAAGGGTCAGCGAGGAGGGCTGCGTCTCCTGCAACCTCCGGCAGTGAGGCGAGGTTAGAGGTGATGACAGGAGTTCCGCAGGCCATTGACTCCAAAACAGGATTCCCGAACCCTTCGTAGAGAGAAGGGAAAAAAAAGATTTTTGCTCCGGTGTAGAGGGCAGGGAGATCTCCTGCCGGGACATAACCCAGCAATTTTACCTTCTGCCGGAGGGAGAGCGTATCCATGGCTTCCAGGAATTCCTCTTTCCCCAGGCTGAACCTGCCGGCCATTACCAGGTCGCACTCGCTCTTTATCTGCTGTGAGGCGAGGTGGAAGGCCTTGAGCATCCTCAGGACGTTCTTCCGCTTCGTAATGATCCCGACGTAGAAAATATAATCTCTGTTAAGCCCGTATTTCTTCCTTACCGTGTCTACTTCCGCGGGGGTCCGTGGAAAATATTTTTCATCTATGCCGTGATGGATCGCATCAATCTTCTCCGCCGGGACCTTGAGGTGTTCAACGATTTCCTGCTTGGAGAAATTTGAGACCGTCTTGATACGGGTCGCCCTCTGGGCTGATTCGTAATACCGTTTGAGTTTTTTTTCGCGGTACTCCTTCGTGGCATATTCGTCTGAGAGCAGGAGGAGCACATCGGGGATGGTAACAATGGTCCTGTCAATGCGATAGTTGGGGAGGCGGGTGCCTCCGGAATGGAAGATATCAATCTGTCCGGGGAAAAAGAAGTTAAAGGGTTCCTGGATTATCTTCAGACGAAAATTGGGTTTATCAATGCGGGGGAGGTACCGGTAATGCTTTAAACGGGAGAGGCGGCAGCAGAGGGCGTAGTCGTTTTCACGGTCCACTTCCGAGATGGCTTTGACCAGGTTAATAATGGAGTTTGCCATCCCGGTACGCTCAGGCTTAACAGCGGAGGAGATGTCTATAGCAATTTTCACCTGAAGAGCACCTCTTCATCAAACTCAGATTGAGAAATCCAAATAACAAAATCCAAATGTCAAATGAGTACTCACGATAGTGTAGATATAGAATACAGAATTCAGAAGTCAGAATTCAGTAGATAAAATTTATTCTGGATTCTGACTCCTGTCTCCTGAATTCTCGTTTTTCATTTATCTTTTCTCACAGACAACCACTCCGCCCCTGCATCTCTTCAGCAGAAAGGGAAACCGGTTGAGCACCCTGACATCGAGCCAGCTTATTGCCTGGTTAAAAAGCCTGCTTTGCCTCAGCGGTTTCGGGAAGAGGTGGTGGGTACCGAAACGGTTACCGATTATCCGCTGGAGCGAGAACCCGTTTTCCCCTATTTCGTTCCCGAGCTGAGAGAGGGTAAGTTTTTCAAAGGCATGTTCTGTCCTCTCCTTCTCCCTCGGCCTGAGAATGCGATAGTCAAAGATCATCGTGCCCTGAGGGCGCAACACCCTTCTTAACTCCCGGTAAATCCTCGCCCGGTCTTTCTCACTGAACATCATGATGAAGCGGAAACTCAGAGCTGCAGAAAACGCTCCATCCCGGAAGGGGAGGGAGAAGGCATCACCCCGCAATAAGGCGGGCGTGCTGGTCATATCCTTCAGGTGTGATCTGGTCTCCTGCAGCATGGGCAGGGAAAAATCAATGGCGACGTAAGGCGAGCAGAGGGTGCAGAGATTACGGTAGAGTCTGCCGGTCCCGACTGCAACCTCGAGCACCGGTCCCTGTATCCCCCGCAGAGCATCTTTGATCACCATGAGCTCGGAGAGATGGAGGAGCGAAGTCTTCTCATCCTCAAAGCCCCGTGTCTTATCATATTCCCGTGCAACTTCCTCCACCTGGAAGGTGGTGCTGATTTCCTCTTTATTCCGTGCCATGATGGTTTACCAGCAGATACCGGTATAATTCCCTTGAACCTTTGTGAGGTCGTGCACAATCCTCACCAGGTCGATGATGATCTTCCCCTTGCCCTTTTTCCTGATGATCTCCCGGAACTCTTCTGATGGGTTGCCGATAACCAGGACCTGGGCAAAATCAGTTACCTCATTCGGGTTGCTGCATATCATGGAGGAGATGTGGGGTATTTCTTTCTCGATGAATTGCCTGTTGGAGCCGAAGATCGTGGCGATGGAAACATTCCTGTCATAGATTTTAATGGTGAGACCCTTCCCGAGCAGGGTTTCGATCATTTCCACGATGGGGCTTTCCCGCAGGTCGTCGGTACCTGCCTTGAAGCTGAACCCGAGGATCCCGATCTTTTTCTTCCGGGTCTTTAGTATGAGGTTGACCCCCTCCCGTACCTGGAGCGCGTTGCTCGCGAGGATCGAGCGGAGGAGAGGAGTTTCGAGGTCAAGCCGGTTTGCCTGGTAGATGAGGGCCCGCAGGTCTTTGGGGAGACAGGGGCCGCCGAAGGCAAACCCGGGCTTCAGGTAGTAAGAAGAGAGGTTCAGCTTTGAATCCTTGCAGAAGAGTTCCATCAACCGGTGGCTATCGATTAAAAGCTTCTTGGCAATCAACCCGATCTCGTTGGCAAACGTCACTTTCAGGGCATGGAAGGAGTTGTTGACGTATTTGATCATCTCGGCAGTCCGGATATCCGTCCTCTCAACCGGCGCATCGACGAAAGAGTATATTGCTGCTGTCGTGTCGCCGCTCCGCTTATCGTACTCGCCGATCAGCGTAAAAGGCGGGTGATAGAAATCATAGACTGAGTTTCCCTCCCGCAGGAATTCAGGATTACTTGCCACCCCGAAACCGCGGCCTGCCTTTTTTCCCGACTGCCTTTCCAAAATGGGTATCATGGTCTCTTCCACCGTACCGGGCAGGACAGTGCTCCGGAGCACAACCGTGTGGTAGGCGATTTTTGACCTCAGGGCCTTTCCGATCTCCTGAGAGCACCTCTTCAGGTAATCGAGATTGATGCTCCCGTTATCCCTGCTCGGCGTCCCGACACAGATGAGAGAGATGTCAGTTTTTGAAACTGCCTCGAGGGAGGAAGTGGTGGTCTTGAAGCGCCCGTTCCTGACGGTCTCCTGAATGAGCCTGTCCATCTCCTTTTCCACGATCGGGCTCTTCCCTTCGGCGATCATCTTTGCTTTCTCAGGGTTCACGTCCACGCCGATGATTTTGTTTCCCTCGTTTGCCAGACAGGCAGCAGAAACACTGCCCACGTACCCAAGTCCGAATATGCTGATCTTCATCTTTTCTTCCCCCGGTGGTAGCTATCAGCTTTCAGTATTAATACAAACGCATTAAATGCTATTACATTGTCATTGCGAGCGACCTGTCTGCGTGCCACGCACAGGCAGGCCAACGGGAGCGTGGCAATCTCACCTCATAAACAAAAGATTGCTTCGTCGTTTCACTCCTCGCAATGACGCTTTACTTAATGCGTTTGTATTAGTTAGTATCTCTCAACAAGTTATTTTCATTGCTGAACGCTCGCATTGCGATTGAGGAGTTGCTCGTACAGTGAACAGATACGGTCAATCATCTTTTTTTCGTCAAACAGTTCTTCCGCCTTCCTTCTCCCTGCCTGTCCCATTTCCCGGGCCTGTTCAGGGTTGTCGAGAAGAAAAGCAATGGCCCTGGCTAAGGCCTGAGCATCCTGCGGGGGAACAAGGATTCCTGTTTTTCCATCCTCTACTGCTTCAGGTATGCCGCCGACGCGGGAGGCAACAATCGCTCTCCCTGCAGCCATGGCTTCAAGGAGCGACCTGCCGAGTCCTTCAGCCAGCGAGGGCAGGATGAAGACATCCAGAAGCGAGAGGATTTCAGGGATATCGCTCCTCCTGCCGGTAAAGATCAGGTATTGAGAGATCCCCAGGGACTCAGCCCTCCGTTTCAAAACATCAATCTTTCTCTGGGAGCCGCTTCCGTCACCTCCCACGATAAGGCAGGCAAGGCGCCTTCCCGCATCAGTCAGGATCTTGACTGCATCAAGGAGAAAGCTGATTCCCTTCCTTTCGGAAAGCCTGGCAACCGTGCCGATTATAGCGTATTCCGGGGAGAGGTCAAATTCCTTTATGAGCTGCTGATTTTTCAGACCGGGTGAGAAGAGGTCAAGGTTAATGGCGGTGTGGATGGCATTGACGTGTTCCGGGTGCAGGCCGGATGCAATCATGATGGTTCTTATGTCTTCAGATATCGTAACGATCCGGTCAGTGAGCTTTCCGTAGAGGAAACGGCTGAAGAAACCACCCTTGAGGGGAACGTGGTTGTGTTTTGTCCTCACTAAGGCTCTGCCGCCAACTAATTTCCTTGCGACTGCGCTCAGAAAGTGGTCGCGGTACCCGTGCGCATTGATCAGGTCCACCCTCTCTTTTCGTAAAAATAAAGTGAGTTTTATGAGAGAGGAAAAAAGCTTTCCCATGGGGAGCGGGAATACCTCGAGCGACTGTTCGCGGGCGCTGCGCTCCAGGTACGATCCGGGCTGGCACCCGAGGATTACCCGGTATCCTCTCTTGCTGATCTCCTGAGCCTCGGCGAGCGTCCTCTTGGTCTGACCGGTTCGGCCTCTCTGCTTGTCAATCTGGAGGATGGTGTGCACGGTTACGTTTTCCTCTGGTCCTGGAAGTAGCTCAGGCATTTCTGGTAGATGCCCTTGAGGTTGCGGTGGCTCCTCATGGCAAGCCTGGTCTTTTTACACTGCTGGCAGATCTCGGGGAGAAGGGCATGATTTCCCTTCAGGAAGTTGTTCCTGATTTCATTCAGCCTTTCACTCTGCCAGATCTCCCGGATGGACTTCTCCCTGACATTGCCGAGGACTACACTCCTTAACCAGTCAGCGCAGCAGAGGATCAGGTCGCCGTTGTAGATGATGTAGGCGCACCGGTTGAAGCGGTAACACCGGGTACGGGGCTTCAGGCCGAAGGGGTGGAGTTCTATATTTTCAGCGATGTTCCCGCCTTTGTTCTCAAAGGCGACCGAAGTTGCCTTGATGCCCTTCTTTCTCCAGTGCCGCTTGTATTGTCTGATTTCATCCTCGTTGTGGCCGACGTTTACCATGGAGAGGACAACCCTGGGTTTTTTTGCCTTTCTCTCCTTCATGGTTTCAACAAGGCGGTTAATCCCGTCAAACGTCCGCTGGTAATTGAGGCCCATGATTTTTTCATAGGTATCCCTGGTTAATCCCTGGATGCTGATCTTAATCCTGTCCAGGCCGGAATCAATCAGGCTGTTGATGATCTTCGGGGTGAGGATGGAGCCGTTCGAGGTAATGGTTACTTCAGTGCTATCGCCCATCTTCTCTTTGGCATAGGCGATCCGTTCGGGGAGCTTTCTGTCGAGGAGCGGCTCGTTCATCAGGAGGAGCGCAATCCTCTTCGGCCGGTAGAGAGCAGCCTCGTCTATAATCTTCCGGTACACGTCATCTTTCATGATCCCGTGGGTGACCTTGTCAGCCACATGCGGATAGGCGCAGAAGAGACATTTTGCATTGCAGTAGGATATAGTCTGAATGTGGAGCCGTTCAGGGAATTCAGGGGGAGTTTCGTACCTGACTGCCAATCTTAGTTACTTCCCTTCTGGAAGAGGTAGATAATCTCCTTGGCGAAGATGTCCGGGAAAACCCTGGCGAAGTATCTTGTACCGGCCACATGTCTGGGCGTAAGCGTTTCTACCAGTTCAAAATACTTGAGACAGCAATTTCTTAGTTCCCCAGGTGTTAAAAAATTCTGGTGTCTTCCGCTGAAGTTGGGGAATATGCCCCTCATAAACTTCCACCTTTTGTTGAAGCTCATGATATTGGGAAAACAGACGAGAAAATACCCTCCAGGGTTCAAGTGATCAGGCACCTGAGAGATCAGTCTTGCCGGGTCTATGAGGTGGTGGAGGACATAGGAGGCGATGATGAGATCAAACTTGACCCCGAAATCACAAAGGCCTTCATTGAGGTCATGTTTTTTAATGATCATTCCGCGGTCTTGAAATTGATCAATAATTACTTGGGAAGTTTCTACCGCATAGAGTTTATACCGTTCCTTAAAGCTGTCTATCATCTTACCCTGGCCGATCCCAAAATCCAGGATGCTCTTCCCCGGGGGGAGATACCTGCTGGTGAGTGAAATAATAGCATGATGGCGGAATCCAAACGTATCCGTGATCCCTCTTTGAGCTATGCGGTCTGTCCAATATTGATCGTAGTCTTTAACGCCAAATGTTTTCGCCATAGTAATTTCTCTCAGATTACGCAAGGGTATTATTGATAATTCAACCTGAGGTGTCAATATGATGCCCGGTAATAAAAAATAATTAATATCTGATTAATCGGAGGTTAATCGGCATTTTTAATAATGCACATTGCGGTGAATCGCATGATATGGATTACTTTTCTCATCCTTTTCGCAGTTCTTGTCCTGTATGTATTGGTTCTCATCATATCGTATGGTGTGGGTCGTTATATTTATTCCCACGCACTGGAAACCCCTGAGGCGATCCCTTTCATTAATAACCGGAACAACACTTCGTGGATCAAGCATCAGCCTCCCCGGGAATCGTTCAGCTTTTTAGTGCTGGGGGATATTCAGGGCGGCTTCCGTACCCTGAGCCAGCATATTTTTCGAGAGAATGATGACATATATTCCTTTGCAATCCAGACAGGGGATTTGATAAGTCATGCTGATGAAGGCCATTATGCCCAGGTCCTTTATGAATTAAAGAAGAGCAAATTGAATATACCTCTTTTTGTGGTGCCAGGGAACCATGATATCAACGGGAAGGATCCACGTTTATTTGAAAAATACTTTGCCTGGAAGCAATTTTATTTCTTATGGAGCAACTGTCTCTTCATTTTTCTCGATAACTCCTCAAGCCCTCCCTATTATTCCCAGTTCCAGTGGTTGGAAAAGACACTGGAAGAAAATCACATGAAGGCAAGGAGAACTTTTATCTTCATGCACCGGGGGCCGGTTGAGTGCGGGGGAGGGAAGGCCCACCGCCCCAAGGATGATTTTACCCCTTTCTTCGCTCTGCTGAAGAAGTACCGTATTGATTATGTCTTCTGCGGCCATGTCCATGATTATCTGAGGATGGAGTTGCAGGGGACGATGTTTGTTGCCAACGGGGCTGAGAGCAAGATGGAAAGTTTCACCGTGATGCCGAGCTATGTAACCCTGGTGGAGGTAACACCGGAGAAGATTTCAGATCAGAAGATTACCATTCAGGTTTCTCTTTTTGAGCGGATGTACGGGAAGATGCTCGATAACATGGTGGCTCATATCTATCCCCGTCTGGTGTATTTTTCTGGAAAAGGAGGAGCGGAAAAATGAAAAGAAAGATCAACACCGTTGTTTTGATAACGGCTTTACTGATAGGGACATACCTGTTAGGAGAGGCTCTGCCGTTACGGGTTTCCGAAAGCGCTTATGCGTCACCTATCAACGGAAAACCGTTCACGGATACCTTTTATTTCGATGAGTGCGACGGATTTTCGTCCACTGGAAGCAACCGCTATTTTATTCTGGAACCAGGGTTTCAGCTTGTCTTAGAAGGAAGGCAGGGCAAACATACTGTAAGCGATGTCTTGACCGTTCTCAACGAGACAAAAATAATTGACGGCGTAGAGACCAGGGTTGTAGAGGACAGGGAGACTCTTGATGGTGCGTTGACCGAAGTTTCAAGGAATTATTTTGCCATATGTAACAAGACGAACAGCGTATTCTATTTTGGGGAAGATGTGGACACCTACGAAAATGGTGTGATTATCGGCCACGATGGGTCCTGGCAAGCCGGCCCGAATGGAGCGAGAGCCGGTTTAGAGATGTCGGGAATCATCTTATTGGGGGCGAGATACAATATGGAAGTAGCACCCGGTGTTGCTGAGGATAGAGCAGAAATATTGAGCATGACTGAGACAGTACGCACCCCGGCAGGGACATTTGAAAACTGCTTGAAGATTAAGGAAACCTCAACTCTGGAAATGGGGGTGTATTATAAATTCTATGCTCCGGGAATTGGGCTCATTAAAGATGGTAACGTAGAGCTGACCGATTACAGCAGATAATATTTGGATTGGTGAAAACCAAAACCTGACATTTGCAAATTTTTATGATAAGAAATCATGAATCGTGTGATGAGGAGACGGTATGACAAAAGACGCTTTGTTCAATAAGAAAGGAAAATTACGCACAGACTTTGTTTTTGACGGAGCAACAGCAGAAGTTTTTGATGACATGCTGGATCGCTCAGTGCCTTTTTATCAGGAAATTCAGAGAATGATCGGTGATATTGCGGCAGACTTTGCAGTGCCAGGAACTAATCTCTACGACCTGGGATGCTCAACATGCACCACATTCCTTGCGATCGAAAAACGCATTCCCGACAATGTCATGTTGATCGGGATCGACTCTTCAAAGGAAATGCTCCAAAAGGCAAAGGAAAAACTTTCTCGCAGCGGATTTTCCCGGAAGCACGAACTCATGTGTCTCGACATTAACAAAGGCATTGCAATAATGAATGCCTCGGTGGTCATTATGAATTTAACCCTTCAGTTCGTGAGGCCGCTCTACCGCGAAAAAGTCATTTCACAAGTGGCCAGTGGCCTGAATACCGGCGGTTGCCTCATTTTAGTGGAGAAGGTGCTCAGCAAGGATTCGACCATAAACAGGCTCTTCATAAATCATTATTATGAATTTAAGAAACGTCAGGGCTACAGTGAGTTGGAAATCGCACAGAAAAGAGAAGCACTTGAAAACGTGCTCATCCCATATCACTTTGACGAAAACAGGGAACTTCTTCTGAACAACGGATTCAAAGGATGCGACGAGTTTTTCAGATGGTATAACTTCTTTGGGATGCTGGCGATAAAATAACAACATTTTAGAACGTTACAGGGTGGGGATTTGCTTTACTCATTCATGCTTGCCTGCGGGAACTTTTTTTTCGATTTAGGAACGCATTATTTCCCATGGTATTTGTAATCTTGCCTTTAACCACAAGGCCCGGTCTCTTTTGGGGAAGTGAAGTTCTTGACCGGGTGGTAGTGGTCCTGGGTATTCTCATTGCCTTTGCTGGGCAGAGTTTGCGGCTGCTCGTGATCGGCTACGTTTATGTCAAGAGGGGAGGCAAGAATAGGCGTATCTATGCTGACAAATTAGTCGTGGAAGGATTTTATGCCCACACGAGAAATCCTATGTACGTGGGAAATTTTCTCATTACCGTCGGCGTAGGGATGATCTATGGTTCTCCCTGGATTTATTTTCTTGTAATTCCGTTTTTCAGTTTCGTATATGTATCGATTATAATGGCGGAAGAGACTTTTCTGAGGGATAAGTTTGGCAGAGAGTATGAAGATTATGTGCAACGGGTGAATCGCTTCGTGCCTGATTTCCGTGGTATAAAAAATTCTCTTAAAGACTTTCACTACGATTGGAAACGCGCCCTCCGTAAAGATTATGGTACAATTTTTGGTACCTTGTTCGGAATTTTAATTATTAACATATGGAAGGCTTACTACCTCTACGGGTTTCAGGCAAGAAAAGATGAGATTGTGATACTTGCTGTACTTTTTATACCACTTGGCTTACTGTATGCGTTGGTTAGTTATCTGAAGTCGAGTGATCGATT
>Ga0315279_10005122_pt1 | contig 17158 bp, 7 predicted proteins | sample YL17G06_20_MG_FD_203694 | JGI IMG/M metagenome (GOLD analysis project Ga0315279, IMG submission 203694) | Sediment microbial communities from Yellowstone Lake, YNP, Wyoming, USA - YL17G06_20 | ecosystem: Environmental > Aquatic > Freshwater > Lake > Sediment | place: USA: Wyoming | collected...
TCCGTCACCGTTACCCCCGTCAACGACGCGCCGAACGTCACCGCACCCACCACTATCACCGTGGCCGAGGACTCGGCGACCACCGCGTCCACCACCATAACCGACGTGGACGACACCGCCTTCACCTGCGCCCTCGTCTCAGGCTCTGAGCCCGCCCACGGCTCGGTCACCTTCGCCGCCAACTGCGCCTCCGTCACCTACACGCCCAACTCCAACTACTACGGCTCCGACGCCTTCACCTTCAGAGTCACCGACTCCGGCGGCGGCCAGGGCTCCGCCTTCAAGCTCAGCGATGACCAGCCCGTCTCCGTCACCGTTACCCCCGTCAACGACGCGCCCAACGTCACCGCACCCACCACTATGACCGTGGCCGAGGACTCGGCGGCCACCGCGCCCACCACCATAACCGACGTGGACGACACCGCCTTCACCTGCGCCCTCGTCTCAGGCTCTGAGCCCGCCCACGGCTCGGTCACCTTCGCCGCCAACTGCGCCTCCGTCACCTACACCGCAACGCAGCTGAACTACAACGGCCCTGACGCCTTCACCTTCAGAGTCACCGACTCCGGCGGCGGCCAGGGCGCCGGCTTCAAGCTCAGCGATGACCAGCCCGTCTCCGTCACCGTCACCCCCGTCAACGACGCGCCGAACGTCACCGCACCCACCACTATGACTGTGGCCGAGGACTCGGCAGCCACCGCACCGACCACCATAACCGACGTGGACGACACCGCCTTCACCTGCGCCCTCGTCTCAGGCTCCGAGCCCGCCCACGGCTCGGTCACCTTCGCCGCCAACTGCGCCTCCGTCACCTACACCGCAACAGAGCTGAACTACAGCGGCTCCGACGCCTTCACCTTCAGAGTCACCGACTCCGGCGGCGGCCAGGGCGCCGCCTTCAAGCTCAGCGATGACCAGCCCGTCTCCGTCACCATCACCCCCGTTAGCGACCCGCCCGTGGCCGCCGACGTGAGCGGGGGCAACGTCCCCAAGGATTCCACCAACAACCCCTGGGCACCCTCCGTCAGCGACCCCGACGGCGGTACCCTCACCTGCTCCATCCTCACCCAACCCACCAGCGGCGGCACCGCCACCGTCGCCTCCAACTGCTCCTCCGGTACCTACACCCCGGCAGCGGGCTTCACCGGCTCCGATTCCTTCGTCTACCAGGTCTCCGACGGCTTTCTCACTGACACCGGCACCGTCACCTTCACCGTCACCGCCGCCCCTCCAGAAGAGCTTACTATCGACATCAGGCCGGGGAGCTACCCCAACACCATCAACCTGAAGAGCAAGAGCGTCATTCCGGTGGCCATCCTGACGACGGACGCCTTCGATGCTTCCGATATCGACCCGGCCTCGGCGATGTTCGAAGGTGCAAGCCCTATCCTGTGGGTACTGTCGGATGTGGACCATGACGGCGACCTGGATCTGCTCCTGCACTTCCGGAGGCAGGACACGTCCATAGCTGAAGGCCAAGTACAGGCGTGTCTCACGGCGACGCCCTTTGGCGGCATCCCCCTGCAGGGCTGCGACTCCATCAAGGTAGTGCCTGCGAAAGGCGCCGGCGGCATGCACGGGGGAATGCTTGCCCTTGGAGCGCCGCTCGGGCTTCTGGGTATTCGGCTTGGACGCAATGCCCTGGAGAAGACGCGCCGACGCTTCTAACGGCACGCCTGATCACGACGTCACGGTGAGGAGCGGGACCGTCTTCGGTCCCGCTCCTATCAATATCGGCGACGGCAGCGAGCGCCGCATGTGAGCGATCGGCGAGACCGCCAGCCTCCGCGACCACATGGAGACCGTGGACCTCAGCCTCGACATCGTCGGCAATCCGGGGCGCCTCGAGGATATACACCCCGATCCTGCCCGGTCACAGCCCCTTCATCCTCATGGAGGCGGAACGGAAGCGGGTGGGCTCTCCCCTCACAAGACGTGCGCGTCCAGGCTCCTCCATGCAGCGACTGTCTCGAAGAGCGCCACATGGGGGATGCAAGCGGCGGGGGAGGCCCAGAGAGGGCGGATGTAACAAAAAGGCCAGTCAAGCGTTATAGATCATGAAGAATGGTAGCTCCGGAAAGATTCTGGCGCCTCGTTGGCCCCCAGAAAGCTGAATTCTGGGTTGAAATCGTGATATTGTGCTGATATAATGCGGCCAACGTCTGGCTCAGGACGGCTCGTCTTCGGGCCGGGACTAGCGGGCCAGGCAGTCATAAGGTAGGGAGGCAAGACCATGAGGAAGCTGGTATTGATTGCGGCGGCGAGCGCCGTGCTTGTGCTCACAGTTGTGCTTGGCGTTAGCCTTCTGGACGGGCATCATGGTGCCTTCGCGGATACGGGTAACATTAACTTCGACATAGACCCGCTCATCGCGGAGGACGAGGACACTGACGGCAAGGCCAACGACGGGTGCCCCGCCTTCAACGCCGCCGGCGACGAGGACGGGTGCGGAGGCGGGACGTGCTCCAACGGCTTTGACGACACCGATACCTGCGACGGCCTTGGGACGGCGGATGGAGCCGACCAGAACGATGCCGACTGCGTTGGCGCCGGCGCCGAGACTGCCGGCGCGCAGTGCGCTGACGTGATCGACAACGACGCGGACGGTTACGTCAACGACGGCTGTGTGGCCGTCGGCGCTGCCGAGACTGCGTGCGGCAACGCCAAGAACGTCCTGGGACCGGTGCAAGACTGCGTGCGGGTCGATGGCACGGCCGGCTTCGATAACGTGCGCGACTACCAGATCGACGCCGTGGTCTCGGGCAACACGTCCCAGCTGTTCTCCTATGACGCCTGGGTTACCTACGATAACGCCCGGGTCCACGTCCTGGACGTCGGTGGTGTTCCCAAGAGTAACTCGACGATCAAGAATCCCGGTGCAACCAACTTGTGCACCGACGAAGTTGGTACCGACGCCAGGATGAGCATTGACGGCCGGGCGGACTGCGGCTCTTACTACACCGCGACACCTGGCACCGGCTGGGCCGGGGACGGCACGATCCTGCGCCTGAGCCTGGACATCGACTTCACCAACCCCGGCGTTGTCACCTTCGCCTTCGACAAGGGCGCGTACCGTGACTCGGCCGGCGATCTTCACGCCACCACCACCGGCTCGGGCCAACTGGCGATCAACCAGGATTGCCCCGGCGGCAACACGCCGCCGACGGCCAATGACAACACGGCAAGCACCAACGAGGACACACCGTCGTCGGCCATTACCCTCTCGGGCAGCGATGCGGAGACCTGCGATCTCACCTTCTCCATCGTCACGCCACCCGCCCACGGCTCCCTGGGCACCATCACCAACCAGGCCTGCGCCTCCGGCACGCCCAACACCGACAGCGCCACGGTTGTTTACACGCCCGCCGCCAACTACAGCGGCGCCGACTCCTTCGTCTACCAAGTGTCCGACGGCTCCCTCACTGACACCGCTACAGTGACCATTACCGTCAACCCCGTCAACGACGCGCCCACCTGCAACCCCGTAACCGTCACGACCGGTGAGAACACCCCGGTAGTCGTAAACTTCAACTGTACCGACATCGACGTGGGCGACATCCTCACCTATTTGGTCGTCGCCGACCCCACCCACGGCAGCCTCAGCGGCAGTGGAGCCAGCCGCACCTATACCCCCACCGCCGGCTACACCGGCCCTGACTCCTTCACCTATAAAGCCAATGACACCCACGTTGACTCCAACACCGCCACAGTGACCATCACCGTCACCGCCAACACTCCGCCGGTGGCCGCCGACAAGACGGTAACCACCAACAAGGACACGCCGGCAACCGTTACCCTCACAGCCACCGATGCCGGAACCTGCGAGCTGACCTTCTCTATCGTCACGCCACCCGCCCACGGCTCCCTGGGCACCATCACCAACCAGACCTGCGCCTCCGGCACGCCCAAATCCGACAGCGCCCAGGTTACCTACACGCCCGCCGCCAACTACAGCGGCCCCGACTCCTTCGTCTACCAAGTGTCCGACGGCTCCCTCACTGACACCGCCACAGTGACCATCACCGTCACCGTACCACCAGCGCCTATTCCGCCCACGCCTACGCCCACCACGCCGCCAAGTGGGGCCACGCCCACACCAACGCCCACGGGCACGCCCGGGACTACACCCACGGTCGAGGTTACGCCCACGCCAGAGGTTACACCCACGCCCGGGACCACGCCGACGCCCGGAGTAACACCCCCGCCTGGGACTACGCCCACGCCCGGGGTCACACCAGCGCCCGGCGTGACTCCAAAGCCCGCGCCCACGGCGATGCCCCCTACCGGCACCGGCGGCCTGTCCGATAGCGGCAGTCAGCCCCGGACGGCGGCCTTAGCGGCGGGAGCCCTTCTGGCTTTGCTGCTGACCGCGACCGGCATATCCCGTAGCACCAGGAGGCGAATCGAATAGGAGCAGCATAACACGTCCTAGACAGGATCCGCCTAGCAAAAGGCTAACAGCCCCCGGAGGGTAGCCTCACGCCAAGACGCCGCTCTCCGGGGGAAACCATCAGTGGAAGGGCGAATGGACCGGGCGAATCGGGCCCACTGGAGCATACGAGGAACAGGAGAAATTAGCGCAGCCAGGCCGTGACCACGAGTCGACCTGTGCGTTACAACTCCTGGAGGAACGGCATTCCGAAAATGACCTAGCGGGTCGCCAGCACCCCCTAGCTGTACGAACTGGCGGTCCAAGAAACGCCAGGAACCTCCAACACAGGCAATGATTAAGCTATCGTCAGTGACCACTCTGGTAGCCGGCGCGCTCCTGGCCGTTGTCTTGCTTACGGCTTGCATGACCAGTGAGGACAAAGACCTTACTCCGACCATGACCACCCCGGGAACGACTACCGCTGGCGGCGGGGGCGAGGGCCTTACTCCTGTCGTGACCACCCCGGGAACGACTACCGCTGGCAACGGGGGCGAGGGCCTTACTCCTGTCGTGACCACCCCGGGAACGACTACCGTTGGCATCGACGCCGACTCCACAGGCAACACGGCGACCTCTCTGGGAGCGATCGACGCCTGCGTGTCGGTGACCACCGGTCAATCTTTCGACATCGATGTTTTCGTTACTGACGTTCGCGACCTGTTTGGCTGGGATGCCACGTTCAACTACGACGGCTCGGTGGTGCACTTGGTAGGTATGGACGCCCAGCTGTTCCAGGCGACCAACCCGGGCAGCCAAGTGGTTGGTTTCTCCCCAGATTCTCTCCCAGACACCGATGGCAGCAGTAGACTCGGCGTTGGGGAGATGGCCGAGGCAAGCAGCGACAGCGGGTCCGGAGTACTAATCAGGCTGACACTGAGAGCGGCGGCTCCGGGGACTAGCAGGGTTTCCCTGACCGGTTTGATGCTGCGCGACATGCAGGGGAACTACATCAGCGATGCCAACGGCGACCGATTCTTTGACGGCAGCCCGTCGGAAGCTGAGATACACGTGGACGAACCATGCCCGTGAGCGAGAGGCAGCTTTGTCCAGAGCTAAGGGGATGCGTTGCCACATCTCGGAGGCAGCACGGCCCAAGGGGAACTATGGGGCGAAAGAGGCGGGCGCAAGAAAACGAACCGCAAGGCCGTCACTACCAGCCAATCCGTGCGTTATAGCTAGTGCAAATGGCTTGGATTACTCTCGGAGAAGGTTTTATCTTGATTTTCACCCCCGTTTCTTGGTCGCGCTGCTTGACAATATGGTATAATCGGTTTAGTTCCCACAGGAGAATTGCGCCGGAGCCGGCCGCCGGGCAATCTCCGCAGAGTATCGATGCAGGGGGTGCATGATGGCCAAGCCAGCGTGGGCCGGCTTCTTGAGTGCGATCGTCCTGACCTTCATCTGTGCGGGAATCTACGCCTTCAGCGAACGTGCCGACGTTGCTAAGGCCACCCTGAGCGAAGTAAACACCATCGTCGGCGTAGACACGAACACCACCGGCAACACCGCTACCACCGTGGGCACCATCGACGGCCCCGCCGACCGCTGCATAGCGATCACCTCCAGCGGCACGTTCTACATAGACCTGTTCGTCAAGGACGTAACCGACCTCTACAGTTGGGACGGCACCCTCTCGTTCGATCCGAACGTGGTCGCGGTCAACTCGCAAGACGTCAACAATTTCTTCCTGGGGAGCAGCAACTACCCTTGGCTTGACTGCAGCCACGGCGACCAGTGCCAGGTCAGCAACTCTGCCGGCCCCATGCCACACGTCGGCCACACCGGCTCAGGCGTACTCAGCAGGCTGGCCCTCACACCCATAGCGGTCGGCTCCACCACCAAGACCAGCAAGCTATATTTCACCTGGGATGTCTTAGGGGAGTCAGGCGTGACACTTATGGACGATAGCAACCCTCCCGTCGCCATCGGCGACCTGGACAGCGACCAACTCTTCGACGGCCTGGTGTTCAACGCCATAGTGGTTGTGGGGACGAACGCGACATGCCCGGCCGACGCTGACCTGGATGGCTTCACCAACGTCGAGGAGAGCGTGGACGGCTCTAGCCTGCTAAACGCGGCCAGCACCCCCGAGATGTGCGACGGCATAGACAACGACAAGGATGGCGCGACCGACGAATGGTACGACAGGGCCCCGGTCAACGGCACCCCCGACTGCCAAGAGCTTCTTTCCGACACCGACGACGATGACGATGGTTTCTCCGATGTACTCGAGGCCTACCTGGCCACCGACTCCCTAGCCAATTGCCCCGGCCACCCGTATCACGACGCTCCGCAGTATCCGTATCACAGCGCCTGGCCGCTGGACCTTGACAACAGCGGCGACATCACCGTAACCGGCGACGTGTTCAACTTCGTGGGGAGCATCGGCACCCAATACGGCGACCCCAACTTCCGCCGGCGTCTGGACTTCGATGGCAGCCACGACATTAGCGTCACCGGCGATGTGTTCCTGTACGTGGGGCGCGTCGGGCAGACGTGCTCCTGAACGTTGCTAGCTGACCACAGCGAGGCCTTCGGAAGAGAATGCGCTTGTCGGTCTGCCGAGGGTCTGTATGCTAATCCAACGGCAGTATCCGAACCCCAGGCTGTTCCCTTTTCTCCGCCTCCCCACCTGAACCTGTCGATAAGGCCGCTAACCCCATCGGCGGCTTCAGCAGCGACCGGGCATCTCATGGCTGTCCCTACAGGCCACCGCCCTGATCAGCTATCCCCCTGCATGGCTGCGGGCACTGTGGCCTGCTGCCTGCCGACGGCAGCCGAGCCACCGGCCAGCGCGCGCTGGCGGAAGAGCGAAATTGGCAGCGCAAACGCCGCCCCAGATATTGACAATAGGGTTAGAAAGGGTATCATAACGGTGATTGTGCGAGGAGGGGGCAAGGTAGGCAATAACCAACAGGAGGAGACCAATGAGAAAAGCTGCCTCAAAGTTGCATTGGCAGGGGATAGGCGTGCTGGCTGTGCTCACCCTAGCGTTAGGCATCCTGGCGCCGCTCCTCCTGTATAGCAACGTCAAGGCTGCCGACCCGGTGTTCAACGCCCATGCCGTGCTTGAAGATATCAGTGACACCACCACTAAGGCCAACGCCGATCTCTTCAGCACGTTCGGCGTAGACAAGGAGCCCTGGCCTACGCTTCACTACGACGTCCAGGTTAGCTTTACTCCGCCGGAGTGGGGCATGGCGAAGGGCGAAGACGTTCCCATAGGAGCTTTCGTGGGGACACTCGACGCTGTGTCTAGCGTGGGCATGCTAGGTCAAGGCACCTGCGGCAGCATGCAGCTCTCGCCCCATTTCGACTTGATGAATTGCACCCTGGACAAGTCCGAAAAGGTGGACCACGCCGGTCAGTTCGTCAATAAAGAGACCGTCGCTGACGGCTGCACGAAGTGGCCCGCGTTCCTGGACACCCTGTTCCCCGGCATGACGCCCATAGCACGCATGGGCGACTACATAAGATACCTGGGCGGCACCAACATCTCGATGAACTTCCTGATCTTCGCGCCCGGCACCAGCCTGCCCGAGCGATTCCACGCGCCGACTTTTCCCGCTGAGAAGGGCTACGTCGCAATTTCCGTCCTAAACGACCCCACCGCCCCCCTGGTCATAGACCAGATAAACGACTTGTGCCCGCCCCTGGTGTCCAATACCCACTACTGGGGCTTGACCAAGAACAACCCGCGCACCAGCGAGAACGAATCCGGCAACGTCTGGCGCACCAACCCCGACTGCCCCGGCACTTACACCTTCTGGGGCTACACTGCTTCCATCCGCGACGCTGACGGCGACAACCTGGACAACGCCCTGGATACCTGCCCCTACAATTCAAACACCGCTTCAGGGTGCGACCCCACAAACGAGGCCTACCCCGGCGACGCTGACAAGGACGGCCTCTGCGATGTCTGCGACCCCACACCAGACGTGGCGAACTGGGACCCCGACGGCGACGCCTACCAGAACTTCCAGGACAACTGCGCGCTGGTCAGTAACCCGAACCAGTTGGATACGGACCTCGACCGCATCGGCGACGTCTGCGACCAGAATCCCACGACGCCCGACGGCGTCAGGGGCGAAGAGTGGTTCCCGACCGAGTGGGAGATCGAGGGGCCAGAGTGCGGGGCGGTGGATGTCACACCCACACCCACGGCCACGGCGACAGCCACAGCCACAGCGACGGAGACGGTGGTGGCGGGTGTCGAGACCACCCTGGCCGAGGACGCCGCCGCTGGCGCCACAGAGATCGTTGTGGCCGACGCTACGGGCTTCGCCGTGGGAGACGCCATCAAGATCGGCAGCGGTGACACGGAAGAGACGAACACGATAGCCGCCATCGATGGGGAAACCATCACCCTGGCCACTGCGCTCGAGTTCGATCACCTTGCTGATGAGCCGGTGGTCAAGGTGCAGGCAATAGTCGCCACGCCGTCGCCCACGATCGAGGGCGACATTTGCTCGCCGGTGTTCCCCGGCACCTACAACGGTCGAGTGCTCATCAATGGCACGCCGGCGGCCAGCGGCTACCAGCTCACAGCCAGCATCGGTGACACGGAATGGGGTAGCGCCATCATCTCCGGCGGCCGCTACGCCATGGACATACCTGACCACATGCCGACGGTGAAGCCTTGCTTCGAGGGTGGCACCATCACCTTTGCCCTAAACGGGATGACCTGCGCGCCCGTCGAGGAGGGCGAAGACGAATGGGGCTCCGGCATTCGCGACGTCGACCTAGACTGCGCGCCCGTCGCGCCGCCGGTCACGCCCACCGTCGCGCCGCCGCCAGCCACCCCCACACCCACCACGAAGCCGCCGGCCACCCCGACGCTTGCGCCAACCAAGGTGCCGTCCACTGGCGCTGGCGGGCTGTCCGGGACGAGCTCCGGGTTGCCTCTGTGGGCCACGGCCCTGGCTAGCTGGGTCGGGCTGATGACTGTGGCCGGCCTGGGGACGCTGGTGGCAGCAAAGCGACGCTAGAGGCTTAGGTTCAAACGTTCACCACCCCGGCCGCCTCGCCGGTCTTCGAGGTTGCCGGGGTGGTTCTATGTCCAGCGCGAGGTGCTATTGACCATATCGACAGGCGAGACTAATCTGGTTATTGACGCCCGCAACAGAGAGACAGGTGAAGGACATCCGGCAAGTGGCGAAACGACGACTTGGAGACAGCGGCGGATGGTGGTGCAACCGTAGAGCCCAGCCTTCGGCGGCGAGAGGGTTGATGAAGGCGCGGGGACTGCTGGCCATCGTTGGCCTGCTCGCCGCCCTGGCAGCGTCCTGCGGCGGCGGAGGCGAGCCACAGGCTGAGGGGTCGCCAACGCCCCCACCAACGCAGGACGCTGCCCTCGCTCCCTGTCAGGCGCTGCAGGCCTTCAAGGCCTACCGTTATTCCGTCGACTTGAAGCTGGAGTCACCCGAGCCAGCCGGGACTCCTGCCGAGCCCCGGCCAACACCCACCATCACCCTCACGCGGCAGTTCGACGGACCCTTCTCGTTCGAGTATGCTATCGAGGCCTCATTCGTGGCACCGGACCGGTTTGAGACTGTCATCACGGCCGGGTCGGACGAACCGTTCGGCCTGATCACGGTTGGGGGCCAGACGTGGGTGCAGCTCGCAGGTAATTGGACACCAGCCCAGCAGCCGTCCGAGCTTCCCTACAAGCCGCCTGTCGTATGCGAGGCCGTTCTGCCCGACCTCGATCTCTCGCAGGCCGAGCCTCAAGAAGAGAAGATCAATGGAGTGAACAGCTTCCATTACACTCTTCCCCAGGTGCATTCGGAGCAGGCCTGGGCAAAGATCTACGGTGCCGGATCGGACTTGGACATCCTTCTCAAGACGCTTGACGTGGACCTCTGGCTGGCGGAAAAGGGCAACTGGCCCGTGCGCATGGAGATCCGCAGCAGCGGATTCTACAGCGATGGCCGTGAGCTACGAGTGCACTTGCTGGTAGACACTAAAGACGCGAACAGCGACGACATACGGGTGGAGCCCCCATCGTAACAGCTCTGCCGTAAAAAGAGCTGAACCACTAAACAAGGCCCCAGACGAGGTCTCGTCTGGGGCCTTGGCATTTGGCCCTGGGTAAAAGGGGGCCGCTTCCTAACTGTTCCTCTGCCTGACCGTCCACACAGCGCTGACCACGCCCGCCAGCATCAAGGCCATGGCACCGACCAGCAACGCCAACGCAGACCAACCTGTGGTCAATGGCATTGCGCCGCTACCTCCGGTCGACGGCAGTGTCCCTGGCGTGGCATGAGCGGCTGTTGTCGGTGAAGGAGGCGCCGGTGTCGCTGTGACGGGAACCACCGTCGGCGTAATGGGAGGCGCCACCGTAGGCAGGACGACCGGCGTCACCCCTGGCGTGGGTGTCGGCGTCGGTGTAGGAGGAATCGTCGTCGTGGCCGTCGGGCTGGGCGTGGACGTCGGCGTAGGCGTGGGGGTCGGTGTCGGCGTGGGGGTGGGCGTGGGGGTCGGTGTCGGTGCCGATGAGATCCTCACTCGTAGCTCGGTCTCGGCCGAGTCGGAACCACGCACGTGCACGGCAGCCGCGCTGATGGAATTGGCGAAGGTAAAGATGTGCTCGCCCGCGCCAGAGCACTTGATCGTCCAGGCCTCATCCACCACCACGTCAGTGCTGACGGGGAGGTTGGCGCTGGTGGGGTTGCCCGCCTTGGGAGCAACGGCGCAGCCGGCAGGAGCCGTGGCGCTGGCAGAGATGCTCACGTCAACGGGGCCGAAGGGGCCGTTGTTGTGCAGCGTCTTGCGCAGGGTGACAGGCACGTCTTGGCTGGCAGCGATCTCAGACGGCGGGTTGACAAAGCTCTGACTTGTGATCTTCACACTTGCCTCAGCCAACAGAGCGACGCTCAGCCCTGTGGAGGCGGCGTTGTTGCCAGGCGCGGGGTCTTCCACGTGCACGGTTGTGACAGCGATGCCGTTATCGAAGGAGAAGGAGTGACTGCTGGGCTCGGTGCAGTGAATGGTCCAGACCTCATCCACCATCACATCACTGCCGGCAGGCAGACTGGCCGAGGTGGGGTTGCCCGGCTTGGCAGTGGCTGTGCAGTCGGGAGGAGGAGTAGCGCTGGCGGAGATGCTCACGTCCACCGGCCCATAGGAGCCGTTGTTGTGCAGCGTCTTGCGCAGGGTGACGTCAACGTTCTGGGAGACTGGCATCTCGCTGGGCGCGCCGATGAGCTGCTGGCTGGTGATCTTCACGTCCGCCTCGGCCCAAACATTGACGCTGTAGTCGGCCGAGCCGCTGTTGTTGCCGGAGTTGGGGTCAACAACGTGGGCATCCTCAGGCTCCCCCGCAGAGCCAGTCACGTGGAACGTGTGGTTACTCGGATTCTCGCAGTGGATCTCCACGCTGCAGTTCACCGTTTGGGACACGCTCACCGCCAGGTCCACCAGCCGCACGCAGGGCAAGGGCTCAACGGTGCAGCCAGAGGGTGGGTCAACCGTGAAACTGGGAGCCATGACCTTCACCGGCCCATAGGGACCGTTGTTGTGCAAGGTCTGGGAGACTGTAATGAGCTTGGTCTCGCTGGCCTGGATATTGTCCGGGCCGGACACAGACATGCCCATCAGCTTCACGTCGGCCTGGGCGATGGCGTTTATGGTCAGCACTGTGGAGGCGGTGTTGTTGCCAGACGTGGAGTCCTTCACATGCAGGGTAGTGACGTCGATCCGGTTATTGAAGGTGAAGGAGTGAGAGCTGGGCTTGGTGCAGTGGATTGTCCAGACCTCATCTATCACGACGTCACTGCTCACGGGTAGGTTGGCGCTGGTGGGGTTGCCCGCCTTGGGAGTGGCCGTGCAGTCGGAGGGAGCAACGGCGCTGGCAGAGATGCTAACGGCGACCGGGCTGTAGGGGCCGTTGTTGTGCAGGGTCTTGCGCAGGGTGACGTCAACGTTCTGGGAGACGGGTATTGAGGCCGGCGGGTTGACCAGTTGCTGGCCCACCACCTTCACATCCGCCTCGACGAGGACAGCAACTGTAAGGCCGGTGGAGGCGGAGTTGTTGCCGGGCGTGGGGTCCTCCACGTGCACGCCAGTGACGACGATGGCGTTGTTGAAGGTAAAGGAGTGAGAGCTGGGCTTGTCGCAGCGGATTGTCCACACCTCGTCTACCACCACCGCACTGCTGACGGGCAGCCTGGCGCTGGTGGGGTTGCCCGCCTTGGCAGTGGCAGTGCAGTCGGCAGGAGCAACGGCGCTGGCAGAGATGCTCACGTCCACGGGCCCATACGGGCCGTTGTTGTTCAGCGTCTTGCGCAGGGTGACGTCAACGTTCGTGCTGACCGGGATCTCAGCCGGCGCGCCAACGAAGCTCTGGCTCACTATCTTCGCATCCGCCTGAGCCCAGGAGTGTACGGACAAGATACGGGACAGCGTATTGTTCGCTGGCTGGGGGTCGCGGACGTGCGGGTCCTTGGCCGTGATGCTGTTGTAGAAGGTGAATGTGTGCAGGCACTTCTGAGAGCAGTGAATGGTGAACTGCTGCTGCACCGTCTTGCTCTCGCCAGCGGCCAGCACCAACTGCTGGCTGAACGGTTCAGACTTGACGGTGCAGTCCGTGGGAGGCGAAAGCCGTCCTTCAAACAGCGCCTCCACCGATCCGTAGGGGCCGTTGTTCTTGACATCGGTCTCCAGGGTGACCAGCACGTTCTGGCTAACGTCGATGTCCGTGGGCCAGACAACGGTCCGCTGGGCCACGACCTGGAGGTCGGCCTGGGCGATGGCGTCCACCGTCCAAGCGGTGTGGGCCTTGTTGTTGCTGCTGACGGGATCGGTGATGTGCGGCTCGTTGATGCTGATCACATTGTCGAAGGTGAAGGTATGCTCGCTCGGCTTGTTGCAGTGAATGGTGAAGGGCTCGCTGTGAGTGACGTCCACGCCGACCGCCACGTTGTGAAACTGCTCGGTGTGGGAGGCAGGCGTGATAGTGCAGTCAGGCGAGGCTGTGGGGGTCCCCACTGTCTCCAGCTCTACCGGCCCATACGGCCCGTTGTTGTGAATGGTCTCCTTCACAATGATGGGGACGTCTTGGCTCACCGGTATCTGGGACGGCGCGGCGTGTGTGGGTTCGCCCAGATCGCACACCTTGTTGCCATTAAGGTCATCACACCCCTCCACCGATTGAGCCACGATCTTGGCGTCAGCCTTCGCCCAGGCGTTGACGGTCAGATCCGTGGTGGCCGAGTTGTTCGAAGAATCGGGGTCCTCCACACATAGGCTGTCGCAGGGCTTGAGCTTAGCCTCGTCCTTGAAGACGAACTTGTGAGTGCTAGGCTTGTTGCAGTGGATGGTGAACACCTTATCCACCGTAACCTGCGTGTTCGCCGCCACGTGCTCCACCACCTGCGTGTAGGTGAGGGGAGTGACATCGCAATCGGTGGGAGCCTGTTTGACGCGGATCTCGTCCTCGATGTCCACCGGGCCGTAGGGGCCGTTGTTGCGGATCACCGAGCGCAACGTCACGTTCACGTCGGTGCTAACATCGATGTCGGTCGGCGCGTTGACCACCTCGAAGTTGACCTTCTTGACGTCGGCCTTCTCACAATCGCAGCCGACGGGATCAGCGACGCTCAAGAAAGAGCCGGCGTCGCTGCTGCCACCGTCATGGCTGGCCAGGGCGCCAGTACTGCAGGTCGCGCTGGGCACGCCCGCGAAGGCAAACGCTGTCGCCAGCCCGCCCAGGAGGAGCAACGCGCACGCTGTCAGGAGAAGTCTCTTGCTGAAACGAGTCCTTGTCCACATGTCTATCCCTACCTATCTCACCCACGTGAGAAACGCCACCGGTTGTGGCACGGCCCTATGTGAGCGGATGATTTCCAGAGTTATGGCACCTTTCTGCCCCGATGAGGAACCAGCCTACAGCGAGGCACGCCAGAGGTGGCTCCTCTCTTATATCAATTGTGCCTGGAACCAGATGGGAAGACCAGTGAACAGTAGCGCCAGCAGAGTGAACTGAGGGTGAAAAAGGGTAAATTTTGGCGGCGGCCAGAGTGCGAGGCCCCTGCCTCCCTTGTGGAACCGTCTCCTCGGCCTGTTCAGCTTTTGCCTATCTAATAGCGAAACCCGCCCCTTGGTCAGAGGCGGGCCCAGCGTCCGGGTTCCAAGAGCTGGAGGGGTGCGGCCCTTGCTTACCCATCTAACAGAACGTCGCCAGCCCCAACTGGATTCGGGTGATCAGGGAACAGTAAGAAAAAAGAGATAGCAAACAATTGCCAGGGCTATTGACAAACAATGCTAAACAGGTATCATAGCGCTAGTATTGATTGACGAGCAGGTGATAGATGCCTGCAGGAGAGTCTTGGGGCCACAGCAACAGTTGCAGCGCCGAGCTTGCTCTTGTCTCCATGGCGAGACAACGGGTGGGCTTTCTGAAGGAATCATCAAGCGCCAGGGTTTCTGTCTCCCCTGTTCAGGCTTGGCCTGAAACTGAGCGGGGGGAGGGCCCTGTGCTTTTTGAGGTAAGGAGGGATAGCGAATGAAGGCTAAGCGTGGTGTGATATGCCCACTGGCAGCCTTAGCGGTATTGCTGGCGGTGGTTGGGTTCATGGCCCAGTGGGACACGGCAAAGGCTGCTGGCTCGTACAATCCGACCATGTCCTGCAGCGTCTCTAACCCTACCGCCGGAGCCAATGCAGACGTCGTCAGGGTGTTCAACGTTGCCGCAGGCGACTACAACTACAAGAAGACGGCTGACTTCTTGCCGGCAGAGTTCGGCATGAATGAGGACCTCCCCCTGGGGGCCTGGGCAGGTACCCTGGTGTCGGACAGTACCCTGGGGCTCTTGAACAACGCCTGCACGACCGGCCTACATGTGGTCTTTAACCTGTTCAACGCCACTCTCGACACGTCAAACACGGTCGCCTTTACGGACAGCTACGCTGACCTTGACGGCAACGGCATTCTCGACGGTGTGGAGAAGTATCCGGACTTCCTGGACCTCATCTTCCCCGGGGTGACTCCCACGATGCGCCTGTTCGGCATAACCTCAGTGTCTGGCACGCCGGTGACCATGAACCTCGTCATCTTCGAGGCGGGAACGAGCGTGTTGGGCCTGGCGTCTGATGCAAGCCTGGGCCGCGTGCTTGTAAACGTTCTCAACAATCCCGCTGCTATGCTGGCACCCAACGCCATAACCGACTTCTGCACGCCTCTGATGGCCGAGACGACACTCTTCGGGATCACCAAGACCGACGCTACCGTAACACCGGTTGAGGGCGGCACACTATTCATGAGCAACCCCACGACGGCCGGCGATTACACCTGCACGAGCTGGGGCGTAAACAGGCTGGACGCCGACGCCGACGGCTTGGAGAGCTATCAGGACACCTGCCCCTTTGACGTCAACTTGGGCGTGGACAATGACCGAGACGGCATCGACGCAGCCTGTGATCCCGACGACAACCTGAACGAGAACTCTGGCGACTACGATAACGATGTCTTCGCGAACCGCGGCGACCTTTGTCCCCAGGTAGCCAACGGACCGAACCAGGCAGACAACCAGACTGACACCGACGGGGACGACATAGGCGACGCCTGCGACACTAATCCCACCACGCCCGATGGCGAAGCCATTGAGAAGTGGAACACCAGCACAATAACCATTACCGGCGCTGGGGCGGCGGAGACACCCACAGTCGCGCCGCCGGTGGAGACACCCGTCGAAACGGTCATCGCGCCGCCGCCGGTGACGCCCACGACTGCGCCCACGACCGCTCCGACGACTGCACCCACAACCGCGCCCACTACCGCACCCACGACTGCGCCCACGACCCCCAAGGCCACAACCACCCCGGCTCCCGTGGTTGGCGGAGCGGGCCTGCTGGGCTCCGATGGCAGCTTCCCTGTGTGGGCCATATACTTCATCGGTGTGGCAGCAGCCCTGATGCTGGGCAGCATGGGCATGGTGGCCACGGTCGTCTGGCGCCGCAGGCCGTAGAGCCTCCGACCTTAGCTAGACTCTGAAGGGCCGGCTCCGCTTGTCGGAGCTGGCCCTTTATTGCCAAAAGCGCCCGGCAAACCAATAGCCGCCCCTCAGGCGGCTATTGGCATCTGGGATATACTAGGAAGACCGTAACGGAGCAGCTTCGCTGGCGTCCTAGTTGATAGCCTAATTCCAAACTCATAAGGAGGAGCATGCTATGCCAGTAAGGGTCGGTATCAACGGCTTCGGTCGTGTTGGCCGGCAGGTGTTCAAGGCCATCCGCGACTACCATGGCAGTGCCATGGAGGTGGTGGCCGTCAACGACCTCACCGACCCCAGGACCAACGCTCACCTGCTCAAATATGATAGCAACTACGGCGTCTTTCCCGCCCACATCGAGGCCAGGGAGGATGCCATCCTGGTGGACGGGCAGACGGTGAAGGTCTTGGCCGAGCGCGACCCGGGGAGCATCCCCTGGGACAAGTTTGGGGTGGAGATCGTGGTGGAGGCGACAGGCCGGTTCACCGATGCCCAGAAGGCGGTGGCTCACACTCAGGCCGGGGTCAAGAAGGTGATCATCACCGCCCCCGCCAAGAACGAAGACCTGACCGTCGTGCTGGGTGTCAACGAGGAGATGTACGACCGCCATAAGCATACGGTCATCTCCAACGCCTCCTGCACCACCAACTGCATCGCGCCGGTAGTGAAGGTTCTGCACGACAACTTCGGCATCGAGAAGGGGTTCATGACCACCATCCATGCCTACACCAACGACC
>Ga0315279_10005125_pt1 | contig 17150 bp, 18 predicted proteins | sample YL17G06_20_MG_FD_203694 | JGI IMG/M metagenome (GOLD analysis project Ga0315279, IMG submission 203694) | Sediment microbial communities from Yellowstone Lake, YNP, Wyoming, USA - YL17G06_20 | ecosystem: Environmental > Aquatic > Freshwater > Lake > Sediment | place: USA: Wyoming | collected...
AGCAGAAGATGGTGGAGTACGGGATCATCCACCACGGCGTCCTGATCCACGACCCGGCCGTCGCCGACGCGCTGGAGAGCTTCTGCAAGTTCAACGGGATTCAGGTGGTCAGAGGGGCCTAACCCTGTCCTCATTCAGGATAGCCGGGCAAATGGTGAGGTAGGGCCCCTGGGAGCGCAGGCGTCTCGCCTGCACTACCCGGCGCCCTGCCTCGCTGGGTTACGCCTTCAGTCGCTTGACAACCTTGCCCTCCTGTGTATGATCTAGAGTCGCGGCGCGGTTACGACCTTGAAGATCGATCTGGCCAATATCGCGGGCACGCCGGGCGCGCGCGCCCGCTATGCCATCTCGGAAGACGTGGCTCCGACCGAAGAGTTCTCGTGCGCTGGGCCGGTGGTGGGCGAGCTCGAGGTGGAGAACACGGGGTCTCTGCTGCTGGTAAGGGGAGAGCTGCGCGCGCTCGTCCGTCTGGTCTGCGTGCGATGTTTGGGAGCATCCGAGTACCCGGTGCGGATGAGAATCGAAGAGGAGTTCGCGACCGAGGATACGGCGCCGGACATCCCGACCATGGACCGGGAGGAGCCGCAGGCCTCGGCGATGTCGCATTTCGTGCTGGATGTGGCCGAGCTCTTGAGGCAGCAGCTCCTGGTGCACATACCGATGGCGTTCGTGTGCCGCGAGGACTGCCGCGGGATCTGTCCGCAGTGCGGGCGGAATCTGAATGAAGGGCCTTGTGGATGCCCGGCCGAGCCGGGCGACAGCCGCTGGGGACGGCTGGCGGACCTGCTGAAAGAGAAGGGCGCGGACAAAGGAAACTAGGGGCGAGCCGGCTGGCTCGCGTGAAGGGAGACGTAAGCAGTGCCACTGCCGAAGAGAAGACACTCCAATAGCCGGACCAACAAGCGCAGAGCCAACTGGCGGCTGAAGGCGCCGAACCTCGTTCCTTGCCCGGACTGCCGGGCGATGAGGCTGGCGCACCGCGCCTGTCCGTCGTGCGGCAATTACGCCGGATCCACGGTTCTGACCATCAAGCCGCGCGTGCATCGTGGGCGCACGTAACACCATCCCCTTTGGAGGGCCGGGTGATTTGAAACGCGTCGCACTCGATGCTATGGGGGGCGACCACGCGCCCGAGGCGACAGTGGCGGGGGCGGTCCTTGCCACCCGCAAGTTCGGGCTCTCGCTTCTCCTGACCGGAGACCGCGATCGGCTCACAGCCGAGCTGGAGAAGTACGCCCCGGTGCCCGAGGGCATCGCTATCGTCCACGCCGGCACCGTCATAGATATGCATGAGTCCCCCGGGCCCGCGCTACTGCGCAAGCGCGACGCATCCGTGGTCGTGGCCATGGAGCTGGTGAGGGAAGGCGACGCCGCGGCCGTGGTCTCGGTCGGCAACTCCGGGGCTGCGATGGGGGCGGCAACTCTCAGGCTGGGGCTTATACCAGGTCTTGAGAGACCTGCCATCGCCATGGCCATGCCCAGCCGCGAGAAGGGCGCCATGCTGCTGGACGTCGGCGCCACGGTGGACACCCGGCCGGAGCATTTGCGGGACTTCGCGCTGATAGGGTCGGTCTACGCGAGATGCCTGCTGCACATCGAGAACCCCCGGGTCGGATTGCTGAACATCGGCGCCGAGGAATCGAAGGGCAATGCCCTGGTGAAGCTCGCTTACCCACTGATTAAGCAGACGTCGGTTAACTTCGTAGGGCATGTTGAGGGCGAGCAGATCGCGCTGGGTGGAGTGGATGTGGTGGTGTGTGACGGGTTTGTGGGGAACGCGATCCTGAAGGCGATTGAGGGATATGGGGAGCTCTTCTGGACGATGTTCAAGGATGCGCTCAGGGTGGGAGTGCGGGGTCGGCTCGGTGGATGGCTGCTGCGGCCGGCGCTGCGAAGCGTGGCCGCGAAGCTCGACTACGTCACTTACGGCGGGGCGTTGCTCGTGGGGGTTAACGGCGTCTGCGTGATCGGCCACGGGCGCTCGTCGCCGGACGCGGTCGCGAACGCGCTGCGCGTGGCCGCGGAGCTGGCCGACCAGGGCGTGGTGGAGCAACTGACGGCTTCCTTCGAGCAGCTTGACAACCACGTGGTGCAGGCTGCCGTGGGGCAAGAGCTACAGCAGTAAGGTGGGCACGCATATTGGCTGAGGTGCGCTCCGCTGGGATCATTGCGACTGGTTCCTTCACACCTTCCCGGGTGCTGACCAACTTCGACCTCGAGAAGATGGTTGACACGTCGGACGAGTGGATCCGGAGCCGCACCGGCATAGTCGAGCGCCGCATCGCCGATGCTGGAACCGCTACCTCTGACCTCGCGCTGCCGGCCGCGCAAGCGGCGCTGCGCCAGGCGGAGATGGAGGCGGAGGAGCTCGACCTGATTATCGTCGCCACGGTAACCCCCGACATGGTCTTCCCCTGCACGGCGGCCGTTCTCCAGCGCCGGCTGGGCGCGGAGGCGGCGGCCTTCGACCTGGTGGTGGGCTGCACGGGCTTCGTCTACGGCCTGGTTCTAGCCCGCGAGGTGATCGCCTCCGGCTCCCACGATCATGTGCTGGTAGTGGGTGCGGAAACGCTCTCGACCATCACCGACTGGGAGGACCGGAGCACCTGTGTGCTGTTCGGCGATGCGGCCGGCGCCGCGATCGTAGGCCCGGTGGAGGAAGGCCGCGGCATCCTGGGCTACTCCCTGGGCAATGACGGCGCCAACGCCGACGCGCTCAAGATCCCGGCCGGCGGGTCCCGCATGCCGACGAGCCAGGAAACGGTCGCAAACCGGCTGCACTATCTCACCATGAACGGTCCCGAGGTGTTCAAGTTCGCGGTGCGGACGATGGCCGATGCGTCGGAGAAGGTGGTGCGAGCAGCCGGGCTTTCCATGAAGGACATTGATGTAGTCATCCCACATCAGGCAAACCTGCGGATCATAGATGCCGCCGCCAAGCGGTTCAACCTCCCCTACGAGCGGTTCGTCCACAACCTCGAGCGATACGGTAACACCTCCGCCGCCTCGATCCCGCTGGCCCTCGACGAATCCGTGCGCGAGGGGCGCATTAAGCGCGGGGACGTCATCCTGCTGTCCAGCTTCGGCGCGGGGCTGAGCTGGGGAAGCGTGGTGATGCGGTGGTGATGGGGGAGAGGGGGAGGGTCGCGTTCGTCTTCCCGGGACAGGCCTCGCAGCGCGCGGGCATGGCGAAGGAGCTGATCGAGCACGAGCCCGCCGCCCGCGAGCTCTTCCAGCAAGCAGGCGAAGTCTTGGGCCTGGACCTTGTCGGAGTCTGCACCGCGGGCAACGATGCCCTGCTCACCCGCACCGACATCGCGCAGCCTGCTCTTCTAACCACCTGCCTTGCCTGGCTTGGCGCGGCCCGTGCCCGTGGCCTGGCCGCCGACGCAATGGCGGGCCACAGCCTCGGGGAGTTCAGCGCCTGGGTGGCCGCGGGGGCGCTCGAGTTCGAGCCCGCGCTGCGCCTGGTCCGCCGTCGCGGCGAGCTGATGGAAGAGGCGGGCCGACGGAACCCGGGCGGGATGGCCGCGGTCATCGGCCTGGCCGACAAGGACGTGGTGAGGATATGCGAGCAGGCACGCGGCGCCGGGGTTGTGGTCGCGGCCAACTACAACTCACCCGGGCAGATCGTCGTATCCGGTGTGTCGGCGGCACTGCAGAAGGTTGCCGAGCTAGCGCAAACCGCGGGGGGCCGGGTCCTCCCGCTGCGGGTGTCAGGAGCATTCCACTCTCCGCTCATGGACGATGCCGCACACGCCTTCGCGCGGTTGGTGGCTGACGTTCCCATCGCCGGTCCGCGGATCCCGGTGATCGCCAACGTCAGCGCGGAGCCCGTGACCGACTCCGCGGGTGTGCGACAAGCGATCACCCGCCAGATGACCAGCCCGGTGCTGTGGGCCGCCTCGGTCCGCCGAATGGCGGCCGACGGCGTGGGGCTGTTCCTCGAGGTGGGGCCGGGCGATGTGCTCACGAAGCTGATAGAGCGTACGGTTGCGGACGTGCGCGCGGTGGCAGTGAAGTCGCTCGCCAACCTCGACGCGCTCTCCCAGGAGGGAAGACTGTGACGGCAGGAGATATGGCAACCGGTAGCTTGGTATCATTGATAACAGGCGCTCGGCGGGGGATCGGGCGGGTGATCGCGCGGCGCCTGGCTCAGATGGGTCCGGTCGCCTTGATGGATATCGCCGGCGGAATGGAGGAGCTGGAGCAGGTTGCCGGCGAGGTGCGAGCGGCCGGTGGCGCGGCACAGCTCGTTCCTGGCGACGTGACCAAGGCGGAGCAGGTCGAGGAGGTGGTGAAGAAGGTCGTCTCCGAGTTCGGGCGGCTGGATGTTCTCGTGAACAACGCGGGCATTACGCGCGACGGGCTGCTGATTCGCATGAGCGACGAGCAATGGCGCTCGGTGTTGGAGGTCAACCTCACGGGCGTCTTCTTCTGCACGCGGGCGGCGGCGAAGGTGATGCTGAAGCAGCGCTCGGGGCGGATCATCAACATGGCCTCAGTCGTCGGGCTCATGGGCAACGCCGGCCAGGCGAACTACTCGGCCTCCAAGGCCGGGCTGATCGGGCTGACCAAGTCAACCGCCCGCGAGTTGGCCTCGCGCGGGATCACGGTCAATGCCATCGCGCCGGGGTTCATCGTCTCACCCATGACCGACCAGTTGGGCGAGGAGGCGAAGGAGAAGCTCTTGTCGCTCATCCCGCTGGGCCGTCTGGGCACGGCCGAGGATGTCGCCGCGGCGGTGGCGTTCCTGGTTTCGCCCGGCGCCGGCTACATAACCGGGCAGGTTTTGCAGGTTGACGGCGGGATGCATATGTGATATGCCTCTTTCCCGAATGGCAGGACTGGCGGAGCTCCAGGCGGAATCGCGGTCTACCATAACAGCGCGGGTTATACTCCAGGGGAGGTCGCTAGGCATGAATGACGCCATCTTCGAAGAGGTGAGGACGTTGGTTGCGGAGCAGCTTGGCGTGGACAAGTCTGTGGTCACCGCGAACGCGTCCTTCGAGGATGACCTCAGGGCGGACTCGCTGACCCTCGTCGAGCTGCTGATGGCTCTCGAGGAGCGCTTCGAGCTGCCCGACATCCCAGAAGAAGAAGCAGACAAGATCAAGACGGTTGGTGACGTCGTCAGCTACGTCGAGGCCAGAAAGAGCAGCGACTGACGGATCGCGACGCCCTGCGCCCGCCTCTGGCGGGGGAAGCTCGCGCGCGGCGCAGGAGACTCGCCTTCAGGAGTGCCCATGGAGCGACGCGTAGTCGTCACCGGCATGGGCGCCATCACCCCTCTCGGCATCGGAGTTGAGCAGACTTGGGAGGGCATGCGCGCCGGCCGGTCCGGCATCAGGAAGATCACCCTCTTCGACGCAACCGAATTCTCCTCCCGGATTGCGGGCGAGGTCGCCGACTTCGACCCGACGGTTTGGATGGAGCCGAAAGACGCGCGGCACACGGACCGGTTCGCGCAGTTCGCGATCGGGGCGGCGGCGCTGGCGGTGGAGGACGCGGGGCTCGACTTCGGCGAGGTGGACGGTAATCGGGTTGGCATCCTGATCGGCTCGGGCATCGGCGGAACGTGGACCTGGGAGGAGCAGCACCGCGTCCTCATGGAGAAGGGGCCGAGCCGCATCAGTCCGTTCTTCATCCCCATGCTCATCATAGACATGGCCTCCGGGCGGGTGGCGATGCGCTATGGAGCGAGAGGCCCGAACACCGCGGTGGCCACCGCCTGCGCGACGAGCGCGCACGCCATCGGCGACGCCGGCGAGGTGATCCGACGCGGCGATGCCGAGGTGATGATCGCGGGCGGCGCGGAGGCGGCCGTCTCGCCGCTGGCGCTGGGCGGATTCTGTGCCATGCGCGCGCTCTCTCGGCGCAACGACGAGCCGGAGCGCGCCAGCCGCCCGTTCGACCGCGAGCGCGACGGATTCGTCATGGCGGAGGGCGCCGGCGTCGTCGTGCTGGAGGAACTGGAGCACGCCGAGAAGCGCGGCGCGCGCATACACGGTGAGCTGATCGGCTATGGTATGAGCGCCGACGCTTACCACATCACCCAGCCGCAGCCGGAGGGCGATGGGATGGCGCTGGCGATGAACGCGGCGCTGCGGGACGCGCAGGTCTCGCCCGAGCAGGTGGATTACGTGAACGCGCACGGCACCGCCACGCCCGTCGGCGACCCGGCAGAGACGCGAGCCCTCAAGCGCGTCTTCGGCAGGCGCGCTTACGAGCTTCCGATCAGCTCGACGAAGTCGGTTACCGGCCACCTGCTCGGCGCCGGCGGCGCGGTCGAGGCGATCGCTTGCTTATGTGCCATCCGGGACGGCATCGCGCCCCCCACCGCGAACCTCGACAACCCCGATCCGGAATGCGATCTCGACTACGTGCCCAAGCAGGCGCGCGAATTGCCGATCCGGATCGCTATGACGAACTCGTTTGGGTTTGGGGGGCATAACGCGACGTTGATAGTGCGGGCTGCGCCCTAGCGCGGAATACGCCACAAAAAGGCTGCAGGGGGAGGGCCTCATGGGCTGGTGTCACCGGTGTCGCACCGAGTACCGACCGGGCATCACCGACTGCCCGAAGTGCGGCAGCGCGATTCTGCCCGACCCGCCCGGCCCTGCGGCCCCGCGGGCGATCCTGCCCGAGACAGTGAGACAGCGACTGCGCGCCTTCTCTGCCGCATGGCGCTATGCACTGGAGGCCGCCGTCTGGATACGACGGCATCCGATCATACTGCTCCTGCCTCTTGCGCTGTCTGGGCTGGATGCAACGGAGAAGGACGTCGCTTTTTACATGCAGTTTGGAGGCATTGAAGGGAACACCGATACTCGGTTTCTGGATGGCCGCCCGTTCCGTGTCGCGCGTCCACTGACACTGCGAGAAGAGGCAAAGCAAGCGCTTTACAGGGCGATGAACCCATTGTGGGGCATCAGCGTTATGGCCTACCCGCTCCCCACGATGGACTTCTCGGGGTCTGTCAGCTATGTGGTTCAGCGCCGGCTTCAAGCCGAACCTGATAGTGACCCGCGTCTCCTGTGGTCAATTCTGGTCTACATGCCTTCTGCGCTTCTTGCAGTGCTGATACGCGCGCTGGTTGGTTCGGGATTTTGCACGGTGATTGCGCGGTCTGGGTTGTCTCGAGCACCTGACTGGCGCGGGTTCCGCCCCGGTGTCCGCACTTTCTTCCTGCGTTTTCTGGCCTTCGGTGGGATTACGAAATCGCTCTCTGTGATCGAAGTCTCCGCAATCCTGATTGTAGGTCCTGGGCATCCTGCGTGGGAGTGGCCGTACATCAAGTGGGTTCTTATGACCAGCGGGCTTGCGCTCATGGTTCTGCTGTGTTTAACGCCCATCGTCCTGGCGCTTACCAATACCGGTCTGTTCTCAGCCATGCGGGCGAGCATCGCCGCAATGCGGCGCCGTCCCGGCATCCCGCTGGTCTTCTTGCTCGGCATTGTCATAATAACGGCCATCGCGACCTTCATATGGGAGTTCGGAGGGCTGCTCATGGCGGCCCATCTCCGACCTGTCGGGGAGCCGTGGGGACCTGGGCTCTTCGCGCTATCGTGTGCTTGGGGTGGGATTGGGGACCTCGTGCGGGCGCTTGTGGCAACATGGTTCCTCGTCGCGGCCTTTGCCTGGTGCCGAGAGGAGCTCGGGCTCACGGCCGAAACGGCCGGACTGGCAGGACTCGACGCCCTTTCCAACTAAGACTCTCTTCTGGGACGCCTCCGGTGCGGACGTGATATCCATGCCCATTGACGCCGCCGTCCTCGATGTGGACGGCACGGTCGCCACGTGTCCATATGACTTCGAGGCAATGCGCGCGGCCATCGCCGAGATCGCCGCGCGCTGGCGCGTTGACGCCCAGGCACTTGGGATACGTGGGATTATCGAGCAGATCAGCCAAATAGCCGCGCAGTTGGGGGAGGAGGGCCCTGCCTTTCGCGAGGCCGCGCAGGCGGCGGTCAAGGAAATCGAGCTGGCGGCGGCCCGGGGCGCGAGGATCCTGCCGGGCGCGGCAGAGGCTTTGGCCGAGCTGAGGCGGGCGCGGATTTCGATTGCCCTCATCACGCGCAACTGCCGCGGCGCGGCCGAAATGGTGTTGCGGGAACTCGACAGCTATGAAGTCCTGCTCACCCGTGACGATGTGCCCGACCCCAAGCCCGACCCCGATCATGTGCTGCGTTCCCTTGCGGCGATGGGTCGGAGCGCTGACCGCGCGGTCGTCGTGGGCGATCACGGCTATGACATGCAGGCCGGGCGCGCGGCCGGCGCCCGCTTCTGCGTCGCAGTGCGGACCGGCAGCAGTTCGGACGAGAGCCTGCGTGAGGCCGGGGCCGATGATGTGATAAATGCTCTGGCCGATCTGCCCGGCTGGCTGCGGGAGCGCGGGGAGTTGCCGCGATGACGGGTTCCGCCTGGGCGGCCGCGGCGTTGATCTGCCTTCACCTCAACTCACTGGGGGCGCTGCCGCCCGAGGTGCGCGCCGAGTCAGTCCGTCCCTATCTCACCGGCCAACGGCCGATCCGCGTGCTGATCGCCGATGATGTGTCAGCGCTGATGCTCCACCCGCGCAGCGCGATCGCGATCGAGAACCCCAGCACCGGCGCGCGCCTGGCGGTGGCGCAGGCGGGGGCGGCGCTCTCCGCCAAACGCTCGGGCACGATCGTGGCTCTCACCGGCCCAGGCTTGAAGCTGACGCGTGCGCGCATCGCCATGCGGCCGATCGGCGCGGACGCAGGTATGGTGGTTTCGCGCAAGGGCGGCTGGGGACGCCGGGGGCTCTACCCCGGGTGCATCGAGATCGCCGCCACAGCGCGCGGTATACGTGTGATCGAAGAGGTGAACCTCGAGACATATGTCGCGGGAGTAGTGGCCTCGGAAATGCCCTCGTACTTCCCGCTCGAGGCGATGAAGGCGCAGGCGATCGCGGCCCGCACCTACGCGCTCTATCACCTTGGCGGCCACGCGCGAGAGGAGGCTGATGTCTGCGGGAGCGTGCATTGTCAAGCCTACGCCGGCAAGCCCGCGGCCGATTCGACCGCGGCCAGAGCTGTGCGCGCGACCGCGGGCCAGGTGCTGCTTTGGGACGGCCTGCTGATGGACAGCATGTACCATGCCGCCTGCGGGGGCTCCACTGCGACGGCGTGGGAGGTGAGACAGGGGAAGCTGCTGCCATATCTGCGAGGTCAGCCGGACACGCCGGCGGCCGGCCGGGGAGACGCCTATTGCAGCCGCGACCACGATGCTAATTGGGGCAGACGCATCTCGTTCGCGAACGCCAACCGGCTGGTTTCGGCGAATCTTGGAGCGGTGACGGGCTCGCCCGGCCTTGTGCCGGGCAAGCTTGCGAGCATGAGTGTGGTGAGAAGTGAGGACACGGGTCGCGCCGAGTGGCTGCGGGTCCGCACGAGCAAGGGCACATACCAGGTGCGGGGCGATGCCATCCGCTGGCTGCTCGGGAATGGCCGTCCGGGGCCGGAAGGGCTGCGCTCCACGTGCTTCGACATGGTTGTAAGCAGCGACGCGGCCGGCCGCCCGCGCGCGTTTGAGCTAACCGGCAGGGGACATGGGCATGGCATCGGGCTCTGCCAGTGGGGCGCACGGGGTCGCGCGCTGGCCGGGCAGAACGCGGAGGAGATACTGGCCGCCTACTACCCCGGCGCAACCGTCGTCGATCTGAGGGACTAGACATGGATCTGCTGAGGCGGTACGCGGAAAAGGAGACTCGCACAGTCATCGGGCTGATGTCCGGTACGTCGGCCGATGGCATTGACGCGGCCCTATCCAGCATTTCAGGGTCGGGCGAGGAGGTCAAGGCGAGGATGGTCGCCTTCCGCAAAACCCCTTACCCGCGCGCGGTCAAGGAGCGGATTCACGCGTTGTTCTCGCCGTCAGCTCCGCTGGAGGGAGTGTGCCGGATGAACTTCGCGCTCGGGCGGATGTTCGGCCAGGCCGCGCTCGACCTGATATACCATTGCAGCTTACTGCCGGCCGATGTGGACCTGATTGCATCACACGGGCAGACCGTCTGCCATCTGCCAAACGCCGGTGGGGGCGATGATCTGCCGGGCGGCGCGACCCTTCAGATCGGCGAGCCCGCGGTCATCGCCGAGATGACCGGCATCACGGTCGTGGCGGATTTCCGGCCGCAGGACATGGCCGCTGGCGGCCAGGGCGCGCCCCTCGTGCCGTATGCGGACTACGCGCTGTTCCGCCACCCGACGAAGACCCGCGCCATCCAGAACATCGGCGGCATCGCCAATGTCACCGTGCTGCCCGCCGGCGGGGGCATTGACGATATCATCGCCTTCGACACCGGCCCGGGAAACATGATTCTTGATGCCCTGGTCACTGCTCTGACGCGCGGCGAGAAGACATACGATCACGACGGGGAGCTGAGCGCGCTCGGTCAGGTTGACGAGAAGCTGCTCGATAGGCTGATGCACCACGAGTACCTTGCGCGGAGGCCGCCCAAGTCCACCGGACGAGAGGAGTTCGGCGCCGCTTTTGTGGGCGAGCTGCTGGAGATCGCGCAAGAAGACGACATCTCGGCCGAGGACCTGATCGCGACGGCGGCCGCGTTTACTGCAGCCTCCATCGCGCGGAGCTACCGGGACTTCGTCCTGCTGGAGCACAACATAGACGAGGTAATCCTTGGGGGAGGCGGAAGCTACAACGCGACCATCCGCCGGATGCTTCAGGAGCGGCTGCCAGGGGTGCCCATCTTCCTGCACGAGGACCTGGGCATTTCCGGCGATGGCAAGGAAGCGCTGGCTTTTGCCATTCTCGGAAACGAGACCATGCTGGGCCGGCCTGCCAACGTTCCCGCGGCGACGGGCGCAAGGCGGCGGGTGATATTGGGAAAGATCGTGAGTGCCTAAACCTAATAGAACTGCAGAGGCGCAAAGGACGCAAAGAGAAAGATCAGATTCCTCTTTGCGATCTCTGCGTCTTTGCGGTGAACAGTCGTTAACACACAAGGACGAGAGAACGGCTCATGAAACGCACCAAAGCTGTCATCATCATTGGCGACGGACTGGCCGACCGGCCCGTGCCGGAGCTCGATGGGCGCACCCCACTGGAGGCGGCCGACACCCCCAACCTCGACCGCGTCGCGGCGGACGGCGAGTGCGGCCAGATGGACCCGATTGGGCCGGGAGTGCGGGCGGGGAGCGACACCTCTCACCTCGCCATCCTGGGCTACGATCCGTTCAAGGTCTACACCGGCCGGGGGCCGTTCGAGGCGCTTGGGATCGGCATGGATGTCGAGCGCGGCGACATCTGCTTCCGGTGCAACTTCTCGACCCTTGAGGGTGATCTCAGGTTGGAGGGCGACCATTTCGCCGGCGCGAAGGTGGTGGACCGGCGCGCGCAGCGCATCTCCGAGGGGACGCACGAGCTGGCGCAAGCGGTGAATGGCGTAGTCATCGAGGATGTGACCTGCTATGTGAAGGAATCAGTCGAGCACCGCGCGGCGCTGGTGCTGCGGGGGCCGGGGCTGGGGCCGAACGCGAGTGATGTTGACCCGCACGAGGACGGCGCCGTGCCCCATGCCTCCCACGGGGATGACGAGGAGTCGCGCAAGACCGCGTGGGTGCTCAACCAGTTCGTGCTGCGGTCGTGGGAGGCGCTGAGGAATCATCCCGTCAACACGCAGCGCGTGGCCGCGGGGAAGCTGCCGGCGAACGTGATCCTGCCGCGCGGCGGCGGCGTGGCGCCACACCTGGAGCCGTTCGAGCAGAAGTACGGGGTCAAGGGCGCGTGTGTGGTGGAGACGGGGCTGATCGCCGGCATCGGGCGCTATCTTCACATGACCGTGCCGACGGTCGAGGGCGCAACCGGAGGCGCGGACACGAACGAGCTGGCGCTCGCCCAGGCGATTATCGAGATGCTCCAGGACCATGACTTCGTGCTGTGCAACTTCAAGGCCCCCGACCTGGGAGGGCATGACAGCAAGCCCGATGCCAAGATCAAGGCGGCGGAGAAGCTCGACAATCTCGTTGCCTATGTACTCGACCACGTCCCGGCCGGCACCCATATCGCCATCACGGCCGACCATTGCACGCCGATCAACTTCGGCGACCACACCGGCGACACCGTGCCAATCGCCATCTCCGGCCCGAACGTCCGCAAGGACACCGTGCAGAGCTTCGGCGAGCGCTCGGTCGTCGGCGGGGCCATCGCCCGCATCCGGGGCTTCGACATCATGCCGATCATGACGAACCTGATGGGCGTGCAGGAGAAGTTTGGGGCTTAAAGGGCGCGCGAACGGCCGAACGGCACGGAATCCGCAGATGGACGCAGATTAGCGCAGATGAACGGCGGTGTGTAGGGCGGGCGTGCCTACGCCCGCCGAGCCGTTGTAGTTCTGTAGGGCGGGCTGGTCTCCGCCAGCCCACCGGCGGCAACGAGAGAGACTAACTTTCCGAGGAGGGAGCGTGTCCCGTGACCATTGTTGACGCTGCGTCTGAACAGGAGATGGAGCCCGGTCTGTATGTCTTGGTCCCGATCGGTGTCGCGTCACTGGATAGGCTTCCCAAGCCTGTGCCGTTGGTCGGTGGTGTAGTGTTTACTCCATTCGAGGACACGTGGAAAGACGAACTGCGGCGCTTTATGGAAGGTTTGCGCAAGCAGTATGCGGTCTTCTCCGAAGACCATTTTGAGCAGTTTGACAAAGCTCGTTTTTGCCTTGTAAAGCGCTTCGACGCACCAGGGGGAGGCCGCCCAATCTATCCAGCAGTTTGCGATCCTGACGAACTCGAGATGCAGCAGCGGGCAAGAGCTATTCATGCGCTATCTTCACCGTGGTTGCGGTCGTTTACAATTCTAGTCCTGGCAGACAAGCTGCATTTCGGATGTTTCCAACACTGGTTTGGAGTGCAGATTCCTGGCCCCGATTACCACAAAGGCATCTATTGCTACACCTCAATGGAGGTGGGTTGGTATGGCCGCTTGCCACGTGAGGAGGAACCAGTACCCGTAGATGCTCAGTTCTGGGCGAATGTTAGCTGCATAGTGGGGAACTTGGACATTCGCCAGAGCAAGTCTCGATTGACGCTCGCGGTTGACATGTTCGCACGTGCCATCTTCGCTGCGGATTTAAGAGCTGAGCTCTTATGGCTGTGGATAACTCTGGAATGCCTCTTCTCTCCGAGCCACGATGCTGGAGAGTTATCGCATCAGTTGTGCGAACGCGCGGCCGTGTTCCTGGAACCGCCCGGTCCCACCCGGATAGAAACATATCACACGCTTCGGCAAGCTTATGTGGTTCGATGCGAATTGGTCCATGGCAACCTGCACTTCGACACGGATGAACAGAAAACGAGATTCCTAGACTCAATCAAAGCTGTGGAGGACGTGTCTCGCAGATCGCTTCTGAAAATCCTCACGAACGAGGAACAGATCGAGCGCTTCGGCGGGCGAGGAGACGGTAATAAGAAATACTTTGAAGAACAGATTCTCAATCCCATGGGCGCGTAGATGCTGGGGCAGGAGGCAAGCTCCTGCCCTACAACCGGCGGGCTAGCCCTTCGGCTTGGCTCAGGATAATCTCCGACCAGCCCGCCCCACCCTACTTCGCCAAGGCTTCGTAGGGCAAACAGGACGGCGACGGCCGGCGGGCGTGGGAACGCCCGCCCTACAGAACAAACGCGGACTCTCTCTATTAACCCTCCCCCTCAAACAAGGCATTAGACGGTAGGGCAGGAGCGCGTCTCCTGCCCCATAAACGAAGGGTGGCGGGCGTAGGTCCCTAAGCCCTTTGGGCCGGGATGGCGGTCGCCAGAGGCGACCTAGCCATATGCCCGCCCTACAGCGGCGGCAGTCCGTTGGACATGATAGGGGAGGACCTTCACGCTAATGGCCCTTGCTCTCGCGCTCTTAGCCATCTTCGCGGTAATGGCGGTCTTGATGTATCTGAACCGGCTGCCGGCGATTGTGGCCCTGCCGGTGATGGCGATTGCGATCGCGCTGGTGGCGCGGGTGCCGTGGGCCGACCTCGCCAATATCGTCAGCGAGGGGGCGTTTCGGCTGCATAAGGCCTATGCGACGGCGATCCTCGGGGCGATTCTGGCCGGGATCGTGGCCAAGACCGGTGTCGCCGAGACGATGGTGAAGAAGACGGCCGAACTTGGCGGGGATAGGCCGGTGGTGCTGGCCTTGCTGCTCACCGGTGTGGTGGCGCTGCTGTTCACGACCCTGGGCGGGCTGGGCGCGGTGATTATGGTGGCGACCATCGTCTTCCCGGTGCTGCTGGCGCTGGGCATCCCACAGCTTGCGGTTGGCTGCCTGTTTCTCTTCGGGATGTGCCTCGGCGGCGTCTTCAATCTGACTAACTGGCAGTTGTATAAGGAAACGCTCGGTCTTTCGACAGGCACGATACTCACCTTCGCCGTGCCCCTCGCGGGGCTGATGGCGCTGGCGACGGCCGCCTTTGCCGCGGTTCAGCTAAGGCCGAGCCAGCTTCGGCGTTACTGGCAGAGCCCGGAGAAGGAGAAGCGCCTGACCTTCGCGCCCTGGTACGCGCTGCTGACGCCGATCATCCCGCTGCTGCCGGTGCTTGGATTCGGCGTCTACAACCTGGTCAAGCAACCGAAGACCCCGTTCGAGTTTCCGATAGTGACCGCGATGGTCATTGGCATCGCCTATGGTCTCATCGTCTCGCCCCGACCGTCCCAGGGCCGGATACAGCTGCTCGCTCGCAGCGCCATTGACGGCATCGGGGCAGTGGCGCCGGCGGTGGCGCTGATGCTTGGCATCGGCATGTTGATCCAGTCGGTGACACATCCGCTGGTGCTCGATCGGGTGCGGCCGCTGCTCGCCGCGATTCTGCCGGGCACCAGGCTGGGGTATGTACTGGTGTTCACGGTGCTGGCGCCGCTGGCGCTTTACCGGGGGCCGCTGAACGCGTGGGGGATGGGGTTCGGGCTGGCGCAGATGATGGCTTCGGCTCCCGGGCTGGGGCCGGCGGCGGTGATGGCGGCGCTGCTCTCGGTCGGCCAGCTTCAGGGCGTCTCCGACCCGACCAATACGCATAACGTCTGGATCGCGAACTACGTTGGGGTGGATGTGCAGCAGATCCTGCGCACGACCTTGCCGTATGTCTGGGCGGCCGCGGCGGTTGGATTGGTGGTGGGGGCAGGGCTGTTCATGCGCGTCTGATAGAACGTGCAGGGCATTTACAGGGAGCAGCCGGGCAGGATATACTGCCATCGTGTTGTCTGTCGGCAACGGGAGCGCATCATGAGGCAGATGGCTGAGCGAATCGCATTTCCTTTGACCTTCTATCTGAAGCAGGAGGGCGACCAGTGGGCCGCCCTCTCGCCTGAGGTCGCGGTAAGCTCGTGCGGAGATACTTTGGACGAAGCCAGGCAAGCCCTCAAGGATGCGGTCGAGACCTACGTGGTTTACATGATAGGCACTGGGCGGATAGCCGAAATCCCCAGGCAGTTATCGCAGGAGCAGGTCCTTGACTTCCTGACCGATCCCCCGGGGAGACATGAAGTCGAGGAACACGTGCTGCTCGTCTCGCTTCGGCCGGTCGCCGCGGAGTCCCATGCAGCAGTCTCGGAGGTGTTCTTCGTGCAGTCAATGCTGCCAGCGCACGCTGTCCAGGGCCTTATGAGGACCTGATAGCGAGTGCCCCGTCTGCTTCCGAGGTCGACGCGGGAGATCGAGCGGCTTCTCGCGCGCTTCGAGTTCCGTTTCGACCACCACGGCAAGGAAGACATCTGGGTGCGAGATGCCGACCGCCGCGTCTCGCCGTCCCTCGCAATCGCCCAAGTGGCAAGATACCGGTAGGCACGGTCAAAGGCATACTGATCCAGGCGGGAATCAGCCGCGAGGATGCGATCACTTTCTGGGGCATAAGGTGAGCTACGGCGGCGAGCAGGCAGAGACCCAGGGTCATTGCGTTATCTTGATATGGGGTCAGGAGGAGGTATTTGGGAGCAGATCAGTTGCGGAAGAGGTGACAGCTCCCATGACAGCGGCGAAGCGAAAGGAAAGTCTGTTGGAGGCGTTAGCGCGGGTGCCGGACCCGCGGGGGCGGCAGGGACGCCGCTACCCCGCGGCGAGTATGCTGGCACTGGCGGTATGTGCGATGGCTTGTGGGGCTCGCTCCTTGTATGCCATCAGCCAGTGGGGCAAGGAGCATCGGAAGTTGGTGTGCGAGGCGCTGGGGATCAAGCGAATGCGAACTCCAGACGGGGTGACTTTGCATCGCTTGTTTGTGCGCCTGGAGGTGGAGGCTTTCGAGCGGGTGTTGGGCAAGTGGCTCAGCCAGCGGGGTTTGAAGGTGGGGGAGGGGATTGCGGTGGATGGCAAGACGCTGCGAGGGATTCATGGGGAGCAATTGCCGGGGGTGCATCTGATTTCCGCCTATGCCCATCGGAAAGGGATCGTGCTGGCGCAGCGGGCGGCGGGGGGCAAGGGGCAGGAGTTGGAGGCGGTCCGGGCGGTGCTGGAAAGCCTGGACTTGAAGGGCCAGATTGTCACAGGAGACGCACTGTTGGCGCAGAGAGACATTTGCCAAAAGATCCGGGAAAAAGGGGGGACTACCTTTTCCGGCTGAAAGCCAACCAGCCAGCGCTGCACGCGGGAGTGCAATTGTTGTTTGAGCAGCCGGTCTCCTCGCTGATCACGGTGCGCCAGCGCGATCGCCACGGAGATCGCCAGGAACTTCGTGAACTCACCGTCTCCTCCGACCTGAATGAGTGGGCGGACTGGCCTGGTCTGGGGCAGGTAGGTCGGCTGATCTACACCTGCCGGCGCAAAGGTGAGATCAGCCGCGAGACCTCGTATATCGTCACCAGCCTCTCCGCCCAAGAGGCCACGGCCGGCCAACTGCTTCACTTGGTGCGAGGCCATTGGGGGATCGAGAACCGGCTGCATTGGGTGCGGGACGTCACCTTCGATGAGGACCGCTGCCAGGTGCGCACCCGCTCCGCGCCTCAGGTAATGGCCGCCCTACGCAATACCGTGATTGGGCTGTTGCGGCTAACCGGCGTCCGCAATATCGCCGCTGCCATCCGCACTCACGCCTGGCACGCCCCACGCGCGCTTGCCCTCGTCACTACTCCCCAGGGGATAACGCAACGTGGGTATGCAGTTGACTCAGGCAAGCACTAGATATAGTGGTTGAG
>Ga0315279_10005126_pt1 | contig 17147 bp, 8 predicted proteins | sample YL17G06_20_MG_FD_203694 | JGI IMG/M metagenome (GOLD analysis project Ga0315279, IMG submission 203694) | Sediment microbial communities from Yellowstone Lake, YNP, Wyoming, USA - YL17G06_20 | ecosystem: Environmental > Aquatic > Freshwater > Lake > Sediment | place: USA: Wyoming | collected...
GGCGGGTCCCCCCTCTCCCCACGGGAGAGGGCTGGCGGGCCGGTGTTTCCCAGCCCTCTCCAAGGGGAGAGGGTGGTCGCCGAAGGCGACCGGGTGAGGGGTCGTTTGGCCTCCCGACCGCCAGAAAGCTTGACTCATAAAGTCAAGTTCCAAACCTCAAGCCCTCTAGCCGCTTCCGGGTTTAGAGTGGGTGACCACCATAGGTTGTGGTCGGGCCTGCCGTTCATGCTGATGTTTCCGGTCTGGGTTAGAGACCGAGGCCGCGATTTCGTAGGGCCGGGGCTTGCCCCGGCCCTACAACCCATGATGGGCGGTGGCTGTCCGCCCCCTCTTCATCCGTCAGCCGACGGAGTGTTTCCCCATGCCTCGGAAAACGCAAAGCTCAGGTCCGGCAACCACTCTATCCCACATTTCCAATATGAACCATATTTCCGAAACTTCGGATCGTCGCCGTCATCAATATTCATGCGGGTAGGAACGCGATGAAGACGCTCCGGAGGTCAGTACCCAATGGGTGAAAGACAAGATCAGCCCTTTCAGCTCTCCTTCAACGCATCCCTCAAGGTCTATTTCCAGGGATCCCGCGTCACTTCCGACGGCGGCCTGATCCTGGTGCGTGAGCTGGACGAGCGTTTGGGCCTCGGCGAACTCATCTCCCAGCACTTGACGGACCCGCGAGGGACGAACACGCGGTTGCCTCTCCCCGACCTGCTGCGGCAGTCGGTGTATAGCCGCTTGGCGGGTTACGAGGACGTGAACGATGCCGAGCGGCTCTCGCAAGATCCGACCTTCCGGCTGCTCGGCTCGGAAAAGGTCTGGGATCGGGGCGCGCCTCTGACCTCCCGATTACAGAGTTTCGAGACGGGGATGCTGGCCGAAGAGGAGAACTTCGCGGGACTGGCCGCGATCAATCGGGAGTTGATCGCCAAAGCCGAAGCCCTCGATTCCCCCCAGCGTGTGGTGCTGGACATGGATAGCACGGAGATTCCGGTCTACGGTCAGCAGGAACAGGGTGCTTACAACGGCCACTTCGAGTCCACCTGCTACCACCCCCTGCTGTTGTTCAATCGCGAGGGCGACTGCCTGGCGGCCAAGCTGAGGCCGGGCAACGTGCACAGCGCCGAAGGTTGGGAAGAACTGCTGCTCCCGGAGATCGAGCGCCAGCAGAAATTGGGCAAGGAAGTGGTCTTCCGCGCCGATGCTGCCCTTGCCAGCAGGGTAGAATCCACTACGGTCAGGAGAAAACCTGGGGGAACAAGCAGGGGGATGGCAAGGTGTGCGAGCAATCGCGGGGGATACGGGTCGAAGTGCGAATCGGCTGCATCCGGGAGGCGTGCCGCCCGCTACCGGATAGCTCGCTGGTGTCTGGACTGCAAAACTGAGGTTACGAAGGGCCGGCGGGGTGTATACTGCCCTCGTTCAGGGTATTAAAAAGGAAATCTTAGCTTTATTCAGAAGTCTTGAGGAAGAGATCGAATGCACAGTGACTGACTGTGCTTGTGGGGTAGGGATGATGCCAAACGGAATTGGCGAACGCTTCGCGCAAGCCGTTGCAGACAAGGATGCTCGTGCGCTCGAGGCGTTGCTGACGCCTGACATCGATTTTCGGGCGATGACGCCGCGGCGATTCTGGGAAGCGACGTCTGCGGCGGCCGTCGTACACGACATCATTTTCGGGCAGTGGTTTACAGTCACGGATCACATTGAGGCGAGTGAAGTTGTCGGGACCAGCACGATTGCCGATTGCCACCGCGTGGGGTACAGACTTCGCCTCACCAATTCGACGGGATCGTTTGTTGTTGAACAACAGGCGTATTTCGGCGTCGTGGACGGTCGTATCGGTTGGCTTCGGATCATGTGTTCGGGTTTCCGAAGACGGAGTGACTCGACAGGCTTAGGAGCAGGAGAGACACGATGAGCACACGAGCAGCACTACTTGCACAACGGATCGAGCAAGGCGCCCACGCGCTTGCGGCATTTGCACAGGGGCTGTCAGATGCCCAGTGGCACACGGTGGTGCCGCCCGACGGTCGTCAGGTCGGCGTGATCATTCACCATGTGGCGAGCGTTTACCCGATCGAGATCCACCTGGCCACAGAGATCGCCTCAGGGAACCCCATTGCGGGGGTGACATGGGGCGTCGTGGCGGAGATGAACGCGAAACACGCGCACGAACATGCGGCGGTCGGCAAGCAAGACACCATTGAGCTCCTGCGCCGCAATAGCCATTCCGCCGCAGAGGCTGTACGCGCATTCACGGACGAACAGCTCGATCGCGCGGCGCCCGTCTCGCTGAACGCGGACGCTCCGCTCACGGCGCAATTCCTGATCGAGGACCATGCGCTCAGACACAGCTGGCACCATCTGGCGAAGATCAAGGCGGTCCTCCAGGGTGTCTGATGCAGGCGGTCGCGCTCCTGATCAGGAATGCCACTCGTCAGGCAGAGGATAAGTAACTTTAGCAAGGAGGGCAATCTATATGCCGATGCGAGCGCGCGTGGTAGTGCTCGGCGCCGGCTTCGGGGGCCTCGAGCTGACGACGATTCTTTCGGACGCCTTCGGCGATGCAATCGACATCGTGCTCATCGACCGGAGCGAGGCGTTTGTCTTCGGCTTCTCGAAACTCGACGTGATGTTCGGACGGCGGATGCCGGCCGACGTGCGTCATCCCTACCGCGACATTGTCAAACCGGGCGTGCGATTTCTGCAGTCGACGGTACGATCCATCGACCCGGCCGCCCGGCGCGTGGTGACTGACGATGGAACGTTCCAGGCGGACGTCCTGGTGGTGGCGCTCGGCGCCGACCTTGATCCGGCGGCCACCCCGGGGCTGGTGGAAGGCGGCAACGAGTTCTACTCGGTTGCGGCAGCCTTCGCACTGCGCGACGTGCTCCCTCGGTTCGAGCGGGGCGCGGCCATCATCGGCGTGACCGGGAAGTCATTCAAGTGCCCTCCCGCTCCCAGCGAGACGGCGCTGCTGCTGCACGATTACCTCGCCGCCCGCGGGCGGCGTGAGGCGACCGAAATCTCGGTGGTGATGCCCTTCGGGACGCCTATTCCCCCTTCACCCGACACCTCGCGGGCGATTCTCGCCGCCTTCGCGGAGCGCGGCATCAGATTCGTGAAGGACAGCCTAGTGCGGGCGCTCGACCCGGGCCGGAAGGTGGCCGTGCTGAGTGACGGGACCGAGATGCCCTACGAGCTGTTTCTCGGCGTGCCGGTGCATCGCGTGCCGGCGGTCGTCGTCGAGTCCGGGCTTGCCCTCGACGCCTTTGGCTGGGTGCCGGTGAACAAAAAGACCCTGGAAACGAACTTTCCCGGTGTCTACGCGGTGGGCGACGTGAACGGGGTGGGCACGCCCAAGGCGGGTGTCTTCGCGGAAGGGGCGGCGCGCGTCGTCGCGGCCGCGATCATCGCACAACTCCGCGGAGGGCCGTCACCCGAGGCTTACAAGGGGGCTGGCTCTTGCTATGTGGAGTTCGGCCACGACCAGGTCGGCCGCGTTGACGTGGACTTTCTGAGCGGCCCCAAACCCACGGGCACCTTCCAGGAGCCATCCGAGGCGCTCGTCGCAGAGAAGGCCCATTTCGGATCCAGCCGGCTCCAGCGCTGGTTCGGGCGCCCGCCCGCGACGCGCGACTGAGCGACGGCACTCCGTGCGACGCCGGATGCCCATGCCTTGTTCCTTTCGTCGATGACGAAGGGCTGAGCCATAACCTCACACCAAGCCGACGTTCGCTTCGCCCGAGCGTACCGAATCACGCTTAATATTCTCCCTCCGCAAGCATTGACCTGATGGACCGCCACCTTAATTCAGGTTGAGTGGTTAGGAGAGGAAATTCCCTCTAAACATATATTAGGGTTACGCACTCCGAACCCGGAAGGACCGGAAAAGTTATCTGCTTTCTTGAAGCAGTGGGCGCCACCATCCTACTGAAGGCTACAAATCGCCCTGACGCTGTTCTCTGGAGCGGCGCTGCCCCCAGCGTCCCGCTTTGCAGTATGTGGAGTTGCCCGCGCACGGCGGGCCAAAAAGAGGCCGCGGCCACCGCTACAGTCCAGGTTGTCACCGCAACTTGCAGTTTTCAATAAGCACACAGGCTAAGCTCGCCACAAGTGGGCCTCTGCGCCTATTGCGGTGTCATGGAGGGCCGGGAGCCCCAGGAGTTTCGTTTTCAAAGCCTGCCAAGGCTTCTTCTTCATTGGAGTGGATTTCGAACGCCTGCACCAGCCGGTGAGTGAACAGAACGTTGTAAATCAATCTGGGAAGGTTAGCCAGCTTAAGGTGCCCGCTTTTGCGAGCCGTATTAATGACGGCTTCCACCAACATGCCGATCCCGGTGCTGTCGATCCGTGTCACCTGTGCGAGGTTCAGAAGAATCTTCGTCTGGTTGCTCGCCAGCAATTCCTGGATCTTCTTGCGCAGGCTGTCGCACTCTTCCCCGGCGACGATTCGGCCACTCAAATCCAACACTGTGACGCCTTGCTTCTCCCGGGCGGTGATGGTTAGCTGCATAGTCGCAGCCTCCTTTTGTGAGGCATCTTAGACCTCACCTGCGGGCAAGTCAACGCCCCGAATCGAGGATCCCAAATCTTCAGCGAGAGGAGAAAAACCCGGCTATTGAGTTGGGCATGATTGCGTGACCCGTGAAAATCCTCCGTGCCACTTTTTGACTGGCATATTAACTCCTAGGGAATCAACAAAAGTTGCTTTGGCGCATCCTGCGGAAATCGCATTTTTTCGACTTTCAACACAGACTCTAAAACCCGGCGCTACGAGGGTCCTCACCCCTCCTGGGATTGTAAAGGCATTGGAGACGCACAACAGGGCTCTGAAACCACGCAGCGGCTAGGCCGCTGCGCGAGCCTTCTGGCCATGGTATCGGGATATGGTAGCGAGCTGGATCTCGTGCGAGAGGCGTTGGAATCTGGAATTCCCGGAGAGGGCACTCAGCTTGGGATCTATCCCCAGGAAGATTCGCCAACCACAGCATTCACGTACACTCGTTTCCAGCCAAGTCAGTGCATCTTCCTGCTGGCCGAGAGCGACGTAGATCAGTGCAATCCAATACGGAGAGACATACCGAGTGCTGCGAAGTTCCAGCAGCTCTGCGAGCCTGCGTCGGGCGGTGCGAGTGTCGCCAGTCAGAGCGAGACCGCGCGCCAGACCGGCGAGTAACATCGGGCTTTCGGGACAGCGCACGACCGCGGTGCGGTACGCGGTTACCGCCCGGTCCAGCTTACCCAGTACCTCCCAAATCCAACCGGCAATCGTCCAAGCAGGTGGAAAACCAGGCTCGATGTCGACGCAATTCTGGATGCACTCGAGGGCTTCCTGCGATCGGCCGGCTCCATACAGGGCTATGGCCGTGTTCATGTTCGTTTGCGGAGAGAGCGGATCGAGTTCCCGGGCGCGTTGGGCGGCGGATACTGCCTCCTTGTGGCGGCGCAGCACGGCCAGCAAGGCAGCGTATCCGAAATAGGCCGGCACCGCGCTGGGATTGATTTCCAGCGCGCGAAGAAAACTGGTTTCAGCGCCGGCCAGGTCGGCGTCATAGTAAAGCTTTGTCCAGCCAAGCGCGATATGAGCGTCCGCGGTCTCTTCGCACAGGGCAATAGCCTTGGTCGCCGCGGACGCTATCCGTTCGTGAACCACCCGGGGCGGCAGCACACCGACCATGCCCATGCTGTGGTACAGGAGGCCCAGGCTTGCATGAGCCGGGGCAAAGTCCGGGTCTTCACGGATGACCTGCTCGAACAACTGGAGCGCTTTCTCGAAACAGGGCTCGAGCTTTTTGCTGAAAAAGCATGCCTTCAAGTACTTCTCGTAGACTGCCGGCCTGGTGGCGAGATGGGCCTGAGGCAAGCGGGGCGGCGGCAGCACCCTAAGTATGGCCCGGGCAATACTTCGCGCGATCTCTTCCTGCACCAAAAAGATATCGGCGTCGCTGCGGGCGTAACTTTCGCTCCATAGGCAGCTCTGGTCGACCATCCGCATCAGCTTCGCCGTAATCCGCAGCCGCCGGGAAACTCGTAACACCGTTCCCGCCAGCGCATAGTCGGCGCGCAACTCCTCGGCCACCTGAATCTGGGTTTTCGTCGTCCCCTGGAAGTGCAGCGAAGTGAGCGGCGCGATGACACGCACCTGCTTACACAAGCGCCCCAGTTGCGCAATCATCTCCTCGGTCATTCCGTAGCCAAGAATGTCGTCCGCGGAGTCGCTCAGGTTCTGAATGGGGAGGACGGCCAGCGTCATTTCCGGGCGGGCTGGCAGATTCGTCTTCTCGAGAGGAAGAGATGCGACCGGGACAGCCAGACGATACCCTCGACTGCCAACGGTTTCGACAAGTTGTGGACTAGAAGCGCAGCCGGCCAACGCGGTCCGCAACTTACGGATGGCAACATTAAGGCAGCGCTGCTGGTCCACATGCACGCCGGGCCAGACGGAATCGTAGATCTCTTCTCGGGGAACCAGCGCACCACCGGCGCGCAGAAGCAGTTCCAGGATCTGGAATGGCTTCCGTTGGACCCGGATCCGCTTTCCGAGACGGAATAGTTCACCCGTGGCCAGATCGGCTTCGAAGTCTGCAAAACGGAGCCTGTCGTCCCCCGCGTCCGTTCCCATCTTTTCCCTTCACGCGCTGGCGACGGAGTGAGTTTCCGGTTCGGGAGTGACTTGGAACAGGCCTAAGGGCCTTGACGCGCGCAGCCTTATTCTACCTCAGGGGCAGCAGTTTATCCAGAGTTTATCGAAAGGAAATCCATAGATAACCCAAAGATGACTCGCAATGGAAGCGGTTCGGTGCCAAGGTGCAGGCAAGAGACGGACGGACCCGAATTCGCAGATTGAGTCCCAACACGGAAGGCTACGGCGCTTGATTTTGCGAATGTCGGGTTTGTTTGGAGAGGTGTACTGCCCATGTTTTCAACTTGCGTCGAGTTGGGTTTTCACAGCGTAATGCGCTGAGAAGAAGCGCTTAGGGTGAAACGAAACAGGCCAACTAGTGCCGTTCCAATTTTTGCGACTAATCCGCGCCCCGTACCACCGGGTCCAGCCCTGCGCGGGTAAGTCAGTCCTAGGGACCTGGTACGGGGCGCGTAAGCCCGAGGGCGAGTCGATGCTGTGCAGGACAGAAGCGGAATGTATAGCCTGAATAAGTTGGAACGGCACTAGCCCGCTCGGGGACAAGGAGCTGCGCCATGAAGACGAATACACGAACTTGCTTGGCTGGGTTATTTACCTGCATTTGCTTGTTCACGGTGGCGGCGACTACATTCGCGCAGTCTCCTCCGCCAGCCTCTTTCGTTGCTGCGCGGACCTTCGCCGCGGGGTCCGGTACCGCCTCGGTCGCCGTCGGCGACTTCAATGGCGACGGCAAGCAGGACTTGGCGGTGCCGAATTACAGCAAGTGGTACGTGAGCGTGCTGCTAGGTAACGGCGACGGCACATTCAAGGCGGCGGGGAACTACGGCGTAGCTGGGTATCCCGTCTCGGTCACCGTAGGCGACTTCAATGGCGACGGCCACCTGGACTTGGCGGTGGCGTGTCATGGCTACTCATACAGCAACATCCCCGACAACGTCACCGTGCTGTTGAACAAGGGCGACGGCACCTTCCAGTCGGCGGTGTACTACGCCGTGGGCGCGAGTCCCTCCTCGGTTACCGTAGGCGACTTCAATCACGACGGCTACCCGGACTTGGCGGTGGCGAATGGCGGCACGACCACTGTGAGCGTGCTGTTCAACAACGGCGACGGCACCTTCCAGGCGGCGGTGAACTACGGCGTACACTGGAGTCCTTCGTCGGTCACCGTGGGCGACTTCAATGGCGACGGCAAGCTGGACTTGGCGGTGGCGAATCAAGGTAGCGGCGATGTAAGCGTGCTGATAAACAACGGCGACGGCACGTTCCAGGGGGCGGTGAACTACGGCGCGGACACGGGCCCTCGCTCGGTCACCGTGGGCGACTTCAATGGCGACGGCTACCTGGACTTGGCAGTGGCGAATCAGACGAACAACGATGTAAGCGTGCTGTTAGGTAACGGCGATGGCACCTTCCAGGGGGCGGTGAACTACGCCGTAGGTAACAGTCCCCAGTCGGTCACCGTGCGCGACTTCAATGGCGACGGCTACCTGGACTTGGCGACGGCGAATAACGGCAGCGGCGACGTGAGCGTTCTGTTGGGCAAAGGCGACGGCACGTTCCAGGGGGCGGTGAACTACGCCGCAGGCAGCGGGCTCCAAGCGGTCACCGTGGGCGACTTCAATGGTGACGGCACGGCGGATCTGGCGGTGGCGAGTAGCTACGGGTATGTGAGCGTGCTGTTGGGCAACGGCAACGGGACCTTCCAGGCGGCGCCCGAGTACACCACAGGCCACACACCCACCTCCGTCGCTCTGGGCGACTTCAATGGCGACGGCAAACTGGACTTGGCGGTTGCGAATAGGTATAGCCCCAACGTGAGCGTGCTGTTAGGCAACGGCGACGGCACCTTCCAGGCGCCGGTGAACTACACCGTGGGCGGGGGTCCCACCTCAGTCGCCGTGGGCGACTTCAACGGCGACGGCAAGCTCGACTTGGCGGTGGCGAATTCCGGCTACGGCTACAACCAAGTGAGCGTGCTGTTAGGCAATGGCGATGGCACCTTCCAGGCGGCGGTGGGCTACGCCGCAGGCACCACCCCCTGGTCGGTCGCCGTGGGCGATTTCAATGGCGACGGCTACCTGGACTTGGCCGTGGCGAATTACGATAGCTACAACGTGAGCGTGCTGTTAAACAACGGCGACGGCACCTTCGCAGCGGCGGTGAACTATGGCGCAGGAGGTTATTACCCCCAGTCGGTCACCGTCGGCGACTTCAATGGCGACGGCAAGCCGGACTTGGCGGTAGCGAATTCCTACATGTCCACCGTGAGCGTGCGCTTAAACAACGGCGACGGCACCTTCAAGGGGGAGGTGCGCTACTCCTTGGGGGCGGCGGGGGGCTACTCGGTCGCCGTGGGCGACTTCAATGGCGACGGCAAGCTGGACTTGGCGCTGGCGTGTTACAACTCATACGCCAGCTGGGTGAGCGTGTTGTTAGGCAACGGCGACGGAAGCTTTCAACTTTATGTGAGCTACAATGCTGGCTTCGACCCCCTGTCGGCGACGGTGGGCGACTTCAATGGCGACGGTAAGCCGGACTTGGCGGTGGGGAATACCGATGGCACTGTGAGCGTGCTGTTGGGCAAGGGCGACGGCACCTTCCAGGCACCGGTGAACTTCGCCGCAGGCTATAACGCCGCGTCGGTCACCGTGGGCGACTTCAATGGCGACGGCAAGCCGGACTTGGCCGTGGCGAATAATGCCTACAGCGGCAGCGTTTCGGTGTTTTTAAACACGACGAAGCCAGCCACCTCCACTTCGCTGATTTCAGATGTTAATCCTTCTGCCTTCGGCCAAGCCGTGACGTTTACCGCCACGGTTAGCGCCTTGGGGGGAACACCTACCGGAACCGTGACTTTCATGGACGGGGCCACCAGCCTCGGTACGGAGCCACTGAGCAGCGGCACCGCGACTTTAACCACCTCCGCGCTCGCCGCCGGTTCCCATTCGATTACGGCCGTCTACGGCGGCGACAGTACCTTCGGCGTCAGCACCTCTGCTGTCCTGGTGCAGACGGTGCAGGGCCCTCCTGCCGTCAGCCTCGACCGGAGCAGTATCAACTTCGGCAACCGAAACCTGGGCACTACTAGCAGCGGGGTGGGGATAACCGTTACCAATACCGGGGCAGGCGCTCTGAGCGTTTCAAGTGTGAGCCTGGGCGGAACCAACCCGGGAGACTTCGCCTTGAGCGCAGACACGTGCACCGGGACCAGTGTGGGTTCGAACGGAACCTGCACGGTCGCCGTCACGTTCACGCCAACCGCACTGGGGGCGCGGTCGGCCACGCTCAGCATCTACGACAATGCCCCCGGCAGTCCGCAAACGGTCGCTCTCAGTGGCACCGGCACACTCGCCTCGACAACCACCACGATTAGCGCTCCAACAGCGACCTATAACGCCAACGCGAGCGTGACCGTCACGGTGACGTCATCTGCAGGTACGGTGACGGGCAGCGTGTCTCTTACAGTGGATGGCGGGACCCCAACCAGTCAGGCGCTCTCGGGAGGCTCAGCGGTCTTTAACGTGGCCAGCCCCAGCGCCGGTGACCACACCTTGAGCGCCAGTTACGCCGCCCAGGGCAACTTTGACGCCAGTTCCTCTTCTGGCACACTCCACGTGAATAAGGCGAGCCCAACCATCACGTGGAGCAACCCCGCGGACATCGTTTACGGCACCGCGCTGAGTAGCACACAACTGAACGCGGCCGCGTCGTTTAACGGGTCACCCATCCCGGGCACGCTCACGTACACGCCGGCAGCCGGCACGGTGCTCAGTGCCGGTAATGGTCAGACCCTGTCGGTAAGTTTCGCACCCACGGATACAACCAACTTCAATAGTGCCTCGGCGAGCGTGCAGATTAACGTCAGCAAGGCGCCGCTGAGCATCACGGCCAACAACGCCGCGCGGCAGTACGGGCAGGCCAACCCGACCTTCACGGCTACTTACAGCGGCTTTGTGAACGGGGAGAACCCGAGCGTGCTGACCGGGACGCTGGCCTGCTCCAGCCCGGCGACACCTTCCAGCCCGGTCAGTGGTACCCCGTACACGATCACCTGCTCGGGGCAGAGCTCGAACAACTACGCGATTACCTATGTGGCAGGCCAACTGACGGTGAACAAGGCGCACCTGACGGTGACCGCCGACGCGCAAACGCGGGCCTACGGAGCGGCGAACCCGACGTTCACGGCGACCCTGAGCGGATTCCAGAACGGGGAGACGCTGGGCACCAGCGGCGCGACCGGCGCGGCGAGCTTCAGCGGGACGGCGACGACCACGACGGGCACGAGCGCGCCCGGGCCGTACCCGATTACGCCGGCGCAGGGGACGTTGGCCGCGACGAACTACGACTTCACCCCGTTCGTTGACGGGACCCTGACGATCAACAAGGCGATCCTGACGGTGACTGCCGACCTCCTGAGCCGCGCCTATGGCGCTGCCGATCCCACCCTCACGGTTAGCTACAGCGGCTTGGCGAGCGGTGAGGACCAGAGTGTGCTGGGGGGGACGCTGGCTTGCACCAGTTCGGCGACACCTTCCAGCGCCGTGAGTGGCAGCCCCTATACGATTACCTGCTCGGGACAGAGTTCGACCAACTATGGCATCTCCTACGCAGCGGGAGAACTCACCGTGACCAAGGCGACGCCGGCGTTCAGTAACCTGACAGCTTCGCAGACGATTGTTTTTGGCACGGCTTCCGCCACGCTATCAGGGAAGATTGCAGCGGGCACGGTGACGCCGCCCGCCGGGGAAACGATGACGATCACCATTAATGGTGCTTCGCAGTCCGCCTCGACTGGCAGTGCGGGTGCCTTCACGGCGAGCTTCGACACGCATGCGATTCCTGCCGCAGCTTCCCCCTATGTCATCACGTACAGCTACGCGGGGGACAGCGACTTTAGCAGCGCCGTCGAAGCTAGCACGACTGTGACGGTCATCGCCCCGGCTGTGAGCCTGTCGGCCACCAGCCTGTCCTTCGGCAACCAACTGGTGGGCACCACCGGCGCACTGCAAACCGTGACGCTCAGCAACACCGGCAGCGCCGCGCTGACGATTTCAAGTATCGCGACGACCGGAGACTTTGCTGAGACAAACACGTGCGGCTCGAGCGTCGCCGCGGGCGGCTCCTGCACGATCACCGTCACCTTCACGCCCAGCGCGGCGGGTACGCTCAACGGCCAACTGGCGATTACTGACAACGCTCCAAACAGCCCGCAACTGGTCTCGCTGGCCGGAACGGGCACGACGGTGCCCGTGGTGGGGTTCTCATCCCCCAGCGTGACTTTTGGCAGCCAAGTGGGGGGCTCGACCAGCGCCGATCAGAGCGTGACCATCACCAATAACGGCAGCACTCCGCTCAGCTTCACGGGGTTTCCGGTGACGGGGGAGTTTGCGATTGACGCGGCCGGGACGACCTGCTCGACCTCGACGCCGCTTGCCGCAGGGCAGACCTGTGTGATTGCGGTGAACTTTACGCCGACGGCGGCGGGGACCGAGACCGGCACGCTCACGCTCAACGACAGCCAGGGGACGCAGGCGGTGAGCCTGAGCGGAACCGGCACGGCGGCGGGCGTCTCCCTCTCACTTTCCAGCCTGACCTCTGGCAGCACCGTCGTCGGCACAACCACCGAGGCGCAGTCGGTGACGCTGACCAATACGGGGCCGAGCGATCTGACGATTACCAGTCTGGCAGTGAGTGGGGACTTTGCGCTCGATCCGAGTACGACGTGTTCGGCTTCAACGCCGGTCGCGCCCAGCGGCACGTGCACGATTGCCGTGACCTTTGCGCCCACGGCAGCGGGCGCGCGGACGGGGTCGGTGACGATCACGGACAACGCCAGCGGCGGGACGCAGACGATCGCTCTGAGCGGGACGGGGACGCCTGCAGGCGTCACCCTCTCACTTTCCAATCTGACCTCGGGCAGCACGGTCGTGGGGACAACGACCGGGGCGCAGACGGTGACGCTGACCAACACGGGGCCGAGCGACCTGACGATTAGCAGTCTGGCGGCGAGCGGGGATTTTGCGCTCGATCCGAGCACGACGTGTTCGGCTTCAACGCCGGTCGCGTCCAGCGGCACGTGCACGATTGCCGTGACCTTTGCGCCCATGGTAGCGGGCGTGCGGACCGGCCTGGTGGTGATTACAGACAGTGCCAGCGGCAGCCCGCAGACCATCAGCCTAACGGGGACAGGGACGGCGCCCGTAGCCAGCGTCTCGCCCAGCAGCCTGACCTTTAGCGGTCAGTTGGTGGGCACCACCAGCGCAGCGCAAGCCGTGACGCTCAGCAACGCCGGCAGCGCCGCGCTGACAGTTTCGAGCATTGCCATCACGGGCACGAACAGCGGCGACTTTAGCCAGTCCAAGGCCTGCGGGGGCAGCGTGGCGGCAGGCGCGAACTGCACGATCAGCGTCACGTTCACACCCACGGCCACCGGCGACCGAAGCGCCTCGCTGACCATTACTGATGATGCAGTAGGGAGTCCGCAGACGGTGGCCCTAACGGGCACCGGAACGGCTGCCCCGGCAGTGACCCTTTCCACTGCTAGCCTGGGCTTTGCCAATCAGTCGGTTGGGACTAGCAGCGCTGCGCAGAATGTGACTCTGACGAACAGCGGAAGCGCTGCGCTGACAATTTCGAGTATTGCCCTCACGGGCGCCAACAGCGGTGACTTTACCCAGTCCAACACCTGCGGTGGCAGCGTAGCGGCAGGGGCGAACTGCACTATCAGCGTTACCTTCACGCCGACGGCAATCGGCAGCCGAAGCGGCACGCTGACCATTACCGACGATGCCACAGGGAGTCCGCAGACCGTCGCGCTGAGCGGCACCGGTACGGGCGCAGTTGCCAGCCTCTCAGCAACCACTTTAACGCTGGCCAGCGAGTTAGTGGGTGCGACGAGTGCGTCACAAAGCACCACACTGACCAACACGGGGAATGTCAGCCTCTCGATCACCGGCATCAGCATTGCCGGGGCGAATGCAGGCGATTTCGCTGAGAGCCAAAACTGTGGCAGTTCGCTCGCCGCAGGAGCCCACTGCGCCATCAATGTCAGCTTCAAGCCCACGGCGGGCGGGAATCGGGCCGCGACACTTAGCCTCAGCGACAATGCTTCAGGCAGCCCGCAGACAGTGGCGCTAGCGGGCGAGGGTGAGGATTTCACTCTGACCATCCCATCGGGCTCTTCCAACTCCGCCACGGTGACCGCGGGACAGTCGGCCACCTATAGCTTGAGCGTGACCCCGGAGGGCGGCATTAACGGGTCGGTGTCGCTCGTTTGTACCGGAGCGCCGTCTGAAGCCGGCTGTTGGGCTTCACCCAGTTATGTGACGCTGAACGGATCGAGCGCCTCGACGGTGACGGTAACGGTAACCACCGCGGCGCCCACGATGGCCCCTGGCCACCGCAGGATCGTCCCGCCGCCGGTTGGCGGACCGCAGCCCCAGAGCTTGCTGCTCTGGTTGCTCCTGTTGGCAAGCCTGGCAGGGTTAGCCGCGGGCCGCAAGCGCCGCAGGCGCTGGGCGCTGCTGGCGGCGCCACTGCTCTGCGCGCTGATGTGGGCTGCTTGCGGCGGCGGGGCTGCACCGGCTAGCCACACTCCTGGTACGCCAGCCGGGACTTACCCCCTGACCGTCACAGGCACCGTTACCTCGGGGTCGACCACGGTAACGCAGACCATGAGCCTGACACTGAAGGTGAGCTAGCGCCATTCCAAACTTAAGGAACGGTGAGAGAAAGCCGCAGACTTTGGATAGCACGTGTGCGCTACGGTTGCTACGTGACGCATGCCACCGCAAAGCGGTGAACGGTGAATAGCCGGGGGTGGCAACCCACGGAAACGAAGCGGCAGAAGAATGTTGCGGCCCTGGCGGGGCCGGACAACGACCCAACCATCGTCAGCCCGTCGGCTGACGGGTTGAGATTGTTGGTTCTTTTATCTTTGGTCGCGGCGGATTTTCGCGCAAGATGGTCAGGATGGTGTTTGAACTCTGCCCTGCACCATACGGTTCAGCGGTCTGGGCCTATTGACTCCTGGCATCGACAACCGCCGCGCTGTAACGCAGGTTCCGCCGGGGCGACGGCAGGCGCCCGATCCCGCGGCATTTCAACCTCGAAGAAAAAAGAAATGGAAGAGCCGCAGCCCGTCAGGTGACGGGCTGCGCGACAGACCGCCAACTGCGACACAGGCTGGAAAAGCCGCATCAACAGCAGGTTCTCCGCCCTCTCTCCCACCGGCTCGTAGTAGAGGCTAGCGCGCGGCAATCCCAACAGCTCACGCTGGTCTGGCGGCTGGACCGCTGGGGGCGCTCGCTGGCAGACTTGGTGGCAACCCTCCAGGAACTTGAGCGTCCGGGAGTCGGGTTCTTATCCCTGACGGAGGCACTGGATCTGACGACGCCCAGAGGTCGCGCCTTGGTGGGAATGTTAGCCGTGTTCGCCGAGTTCGAGCGGGAGATTCTACGCGAACGAGTCCGTGCTGGATTGGCCCAGGCGCGGCAGAACGGCAAGCGGCTTGGTCGGCCGCAGACGGCGTCGCGGAAGGCCGGCCAAGTGCGGCAACTGTCCCGTGCAGGTCTCTGTAAGGCCGCATTCGCTCGCGGACTGCAGATCGGGCGCACCTCTGTGCGCCGCATTCTGGCGAAGTAGCCCCAAAACTACACGATCTTACGCACGCTTGACGAAACGACACAAGAAGAGAATCTTGCTGGTCTGCGGCCCGGCGATGTTACTGCGTGTAGCTGAACTACTTCTTTCCCCGCTCGCGCTTCTCCGGTTGCAGGCCCGTGCGGCCCAGAACGTGCGCTAGCAACGCCTTGGCTTGCTCAGGAACCAACTTGTCGTCGATACTGACAACCTCTTCCCCTTGGTCGTCGGTGAAGTACACACGGTGGGTATGGTACCGCATGGGACTCCTCCGCCCGGCCCCCCCATGTAGTAGTAGACCGTTTCGTCTACTGCGCCGCGAAGCGCCTGCCACGGCGTCATCCTCCAGCCCAAGGCGGAGGATTCGCGCAAGCCCGTTGAATCGGCTTCGATACGGTACGTAGCGCGGTGGAGCGCATAGACGGTGAATACGCCTGCCACGAACAGAACCACGGAACCAAGTCCCACCCGGCTCAACAAGCTCCCCTCCTCGCGCGAGATCCACAGCATCACAAAGCCGAAGAGTGACATTGCCGCCCCCAAACCATATTCGAACACCGGCCAGACGCCGGACCTCGCCGAGACAACTGCGGGCTCATGCCACGGCGGAGCCTGGAAGTTCATCCACACTCCCGGCGGGCTCACGGGCAAAGTTACCCCGTCGTATGTCAGGCTGTTCTTTGTTAGAAGGAAGAACGCCCCGGCGAGACCCAGGTAGACAAGTCCCAACAACGCGAGCAGAAACGGCGAGAACCTCACGCCGGCCACACGCGCCCGTTTGGTGACGGGATCAACCAGGAATTCGTAACGGCGGAAGCGCCGCAAGCCCTCGTCGTTCTCCATCTCGAGAACGCGCTCACCCGAATCGTAGGCCGAAGCCCCTTCGGAGGGGGGAGCCGTGAACTCGATCCCCTGCTCCACCTTGACATCCGGGCGCATCGAGTGGGCCAGGCCGATAACAGTGCCGGTAACCCGGTGCCATTTGCGCTCAGCCCTTGACTTGGCTCGCACCTCAGACCAAGTTTTCACCCACACGCCAACCGCAAGCCCAACCATGCCGAGAATCAGCGCTGTTCTCAGAGCCATCGGCAGGAAGTGTAGTTCTTGAGTTCCAGGGGGTCAATCCCCGTCAAAAGCCCGCTACACAAGGCTGATGCCACCGGGCTGGAAATTTGACTCTCTTTGGTTGAGTCACGCTGACGAGAAGCGGCGCGCCGAACCAGCGCAAAGATATTTGCGGTTCCCAGCCCCGAGGCCGCGTCGTCGGGTAGGTACTGGCGCCTGATTGGCGAGGGGACATAACCAAGTACCTTTTCTTTGCGACGGTAGGCGCCCACCGAGCTCTTGCCGGCGCGCAGGCTAGCTAACTTGACGCGCTGAGAGCACATCCCGCGCAGTCGTCCAACGAATACTGGGATAGCGATCGTTGTCGAGCGGCTCTAGCTTTGCCCGGCCCTCGAACATGTTACGCATGTACTGCATGCCCTGCCATGCCGGGTAAAGTTCCTTCTCTCCGGGAGCGACCGCGCGCGCGACCTTGATAAGCGTGCCGAGCATTCCCAGACCTCCGGCGCGGAACAAGCGGAACTCCTTTCCGGTCACCTCACTTACGACCGCCGTCAGTTCCCGGGCGCTGAGTTGATCGCCAGCAATTCGTAGAAAGCGAGGGGTGGACGGATCAAGAGCCGCGCTCGCCGTGAATGCGGCCGTGTCGTCCATCGTGGTGAAGTCCATGCGCTGGTCCGCGTCGCCCCAATAGAGGACTCGCTTCAGTTTGAAGAGAATGAGCGGCATCTGACCGGTCAGCATATCGGCAAACGCACCGTTGAAGATCGTGGTCGCTGAAATCGAAGTCTTATCG
>Ga0315279_10005127_pt1 | contig 17146 bp, 13 predicted proteins | sample YL17G06_20_MG_FD_203694 | JGI IMG/M metagenome (GOLD analysis project Ga0315279, IMG submission 203694) | Sediment microbial communities from Yellowstone Lake, YNP, Wyoming, USA - YL17G06_20 | ecosystem: Environmental > Aquatic > Freshwater > Lake > Sediment | place: USA: Wyoming | collected...
CCTGCAACTCGATCAAGTGGATCCTTGTATCGCCAATACGCATCTGTTCCAACCAGCCAAGACGGGTCATGGAAGTATGGATAGAATCCGATCACGACACAGATCAGAATGAGAACCAACAGCAGTATGAAGTCATCCAGCCCCAGCTTGAGCCGCTGCACCTGAGGGCGCTCAGAGATCTGGGAGCCTACGGGTTTGCGGCGGCTCGCCATCCGATACAACTTGACGACAATGAATGCCCAGATTGGAGAAAGCCATGTGGCCAAGAAGATCGCTGGAAACAACGAAGACCATGCGTAGGTGAGGTTCATTTCGAGATCAGGCCATGTCTTCTCATAGCCTGCAAGCGGAACGAAACCGGAGTAGAGCCAATGGCCGAGGCTCCAGATCTCCACAATCGCCCCGATACCGAGCAGAGAGGCGAGGAAGGAACTGACCAGTTGACGTCGGTCTCCAATCACGCGAGCAATTCCGGACCCAAGACCCAGCCAGCAAATCACAACCGCACCAATTCCAATCCACCAGAATGGCACAGGATATGATGCAACAAGTGCCCCGATAACAGCCACTGAGACTGCGGCACCAGCTAGAACTACGATGGCGTATTTCCGGAACCCGTCGTGCTGAACATCGTTGGCACGGAAATCAAGGACGATCAAGCCGAAGATTAGGAATACGGCCGTTCCAAGCCATACTACTGCATGCAATGTGTATGGATGGAGAATAGTCTGCGCGTAGCGCGGGTAGAAGTAGAAGAATTCAAGTCCGTTCGTTGCCATCGCGAGTGTTAGGAAGATATAAACCGCTGAGGCATGGACGACAGCGTAGGCAAGACCAGATGCATATCGAGAAGTGGGGGCGCCCCCTGAGGAGCTGAGTCGCGTCTCCAATGATAACCATCCGCTTTGGCAATCATCCTTGCCGGTACTTTCAGCTTCTGGTATGTGTTGCATTCGTATTACTCTTGGCCATCCCCACCGCAGCATTTGGATTGCCAAAGTCATCGACGCCAGGGGGACTTCAGTGGCTCCAAGCCAACGGATCCTCTATCGTCAGAGAGGATGGCGCAACTGTGATCCTTCGCGGAACAAACCTGCCACCGCTTGACCGCACTATTGTGACAGAGAGCAAATACGCACTGTATTTGGACAAGGCTAGATCCTTGGGGTTCAATGTTGTGAGGCTTCCCTTTTTTTGGGCTCAACTCGAACCGTCGAACGGAAGGTACAGCGCTACTTACATCGACATGATCTTGGAGATCGCAGACCTCGCGGAACAGAAAGGCCTCTATATTGTCCTAGACATGCATCAGGACAGAATGGATGGATTTCCATTATGGATTCTGGCTAGGTTCAAGGGTACGGACCAAGCGGCACGTGGTTTCTGGAGCAACCCGATCCTCCAAGCTAAGTTGATCGAGTCGTGGAAGATTCTGGCATTACGTCTCAAGGACGAGAGATCCGTCTTCGGCTACGATTTGCTCAATGAACCTTATGGCGGATCCATTACTTGGCAAGAGTTCGCACCAATTCTAAACGAGTTCTACACGAAGCTGATCTCCGAGATACGAAGCGCCGATCCTAGGCACTCAATACTGTTTGAACCGGTCGAGGGTACATGCATTTTGGGCGAGCATATCGCGTTGAAGCCGGATGGAGACAACGTAGTCTTCTCCCCTCACATGTACGTGCGTGGCCAAGTGGGATATCTAGAAAGCATCTTTCTACAGCTGCGCGAGTTGAGTGCAGACACCTGGAATGTTCCGCTTTGGATAGGGGAATTCGGCGGAACTACCGTTGACACAAGTGATCGAGATTCACTGGACAGCTTGGCCTCCGTACTTGACCTGTTTGATCGATATGATCTCGGGTGGGCATATTGGACATTAGCTGACATTGATACAGGCGCGTATCTGGTTGACACCCACGGACTCACATCGCCCCAGTTGACAGATCTTGTTGCCAGAGTCTTCCCTGCAAGCTACACAACCACAGACACCGTCTTCTCATACAACAGCACGCCGCGGTTCGAGCTGAGAGGCCATGCCATGCATGGCGGGGAGATCCATGTCTTGATCCCGCGTGGGCTTGACCGACTGATAGTCAGATGCATCAACTGCATTTCTATCTGGGACGATGACCGACTCTCGCTCACGATTGACGCAACAGCCGATACGAACGTCTACTTCTATTTGGACGTGCAGGGCACGCTTGTGAGGTTAAGAGCACTCGCGGAGTCTGAATTCTCGCAAGCATCCGAAATATCGGATGAGCTGGAGCACCAAGTCTTCCGCAGCGAGAGAGGCAGAGGATACGTGCAAGAGATTCGTGATCTTGTGGCTCTGATGAGCATCAATCTCGCTGCAGAGCACTATGAGTTTGTGCTGAACAAGCTGGATAGAGTAATTGACTTACGGACATCCGCTTTGCAGGAAGAGAAGAACTATCGAGACACCGAGGAATTCGTCGATTCAGTCGAGCAGGAGATACTCGCGTCCCAAGGGCAGCTTGGCGTATGGCAGTCGATCCTGCTTTCACGTGCGCATAAGAGCCTAACCGAAGGGAACTACTCATCAGCTCGGGAATGGGCGAAGCAAGCTAGGGATCTACCTCGCGAGACCCCACGCGAGATGGTGGACCCAGCTCTAAGCACTGTGCTCTGCGAAGCTTCTCTAGTCCTGTTGGGAATTGTCGTGCTATGTACTATTCTGCAGTTGATCAGAATTCGCAGAGTTCGAGTAAACTTATGCCGAGCGGGCGAGCCTGCAAGAAAGATGTGAACGCAAGCGCGAGGCTTCGATATTCATGAAACAACTCTCTTCTGATGCTCACCTGCATGTCCGGACGTACATGGGATCTGCTCCGAGCCTTGGCGTCGCCCCGTCGGCGACGAGCGCCGTGCAACAAGACATGCCGAACCCAGATGACAACTCCCCCGGGAGGCCAGAGATGCTCGGGTTGTGTATCAACCGACCCGAAACTCCTAAACCAGCTCCTCTGTAGCTAAGTGGACGACCTCGTTGCTGTTATACCCGGGCTTCCTCCGGTTCCTGTGGATCCTCCGAACATCAGGCTGCATTATCTTGACGTCGCTCGACCAGGGTCTCTCGCAAGGCTTGGAGAGAAGGGTTTAAAATGCGCTACATCCTGCGGTTTCATGGATGGTCATTCATCGATTGCGAGACGAGTGACGGCCCTGATTGTCCCCTGCCCTTTGACGAGAGCTGTCATCCCAAACCGGCACATTGGGGCGTCATCCATGCATTATTGGGCAGATGAATACGAGGATCGAGGTATCAGTATGTGGGAGATAGTTCACGTGGCGCTTGATAAGGAGCTACGTTACATCCAAATAGGCACGACTAACTCTCCAGTTGCGCTCGTCATAGATGTCAAAGGCGCCTATTGCCTGCCTATCCACCTCCCGCACGACGAAATAGCGTTGCTCAAGTAGTCTCCTGTAAGGGAACCCCAAAGAAGACTTGAAGCCGTACCTTTCGATCAACTCAGCTCGAAGCTCATCGTGGGATAGATGCCAGGAAGAAATCAAGTCGGATTTTGAATCCTGGAATTCCTGCAAAGACCGACTCATCAACTCCCGGAAGCAGTCAATGCTTTTTTCCTTCACGACATAGTCCATGATCATGTCGTATACTAAGTTGTCAGGTTGCCTCTGAGTGCTAATCACCGCGTAGCCAAGTAGTTCATCACGGTCCTTGGCCATGATGTATTCGTATTGGTGTTCCGGATGCTGGTCAAACCGCCACCTGAGATAGGGCTTGCTCCTCACCAATTCTATTGCTGAACTGCCCCTCAGAGAATCAACCTCCTCGAGTTCATCGTTGAAATGGTCAGACACTCTGACCTGAAAACCCATCTTGGATTGCGAAACATCCCTTTTTCTTGTGCCTAGAAACAGGCTATACATGAAACCTAGCCCAATACCTAGGAACTTGCTACCCAGTCTACATGATATCACGTTTCGTGGGTTGGTCACATGAAACAGATTCTCCACGCTCGATATAAGTCTCCAACCCTGCCTCAAATAACCAGGGCGAGCCATAGGACTAGGGAAGTTGTAAAACAGCGCGTACCCTTTCGAACCAAGGAATTGGATGGCAAGTTCGTTCATTCGACTGAATAGCCCCTGGCGACGATATTCCGGATGTACCATCGTGTCACAAGGCTGTGCAACCTTTAGCTTTCTATCGTTGGCCCACATCTCGGCAACCAGAAATGGTCTGGCGCCCACGACCTTGCCCCTGTCTAGTGCCACAACAATTTCGGGATCATCGACGACGAAAGGATTCCTGACATATTTCCACTCCCAGAGTTCTGGTGACATGTCATAGCCAAAGGTAGTGCGAAACAGGTCTAGGAATTCCTGCTTGATGCTCCTGAGTCTCACTAGACTGACATCAGTCATGAAAAACGAGCCCCATCATCTACTATATATGAAGCGACAAATAGCTTTGTCTCGAACAGACCACATGATTCTTGTCGGACGGTTGTGGTTCACAGTACGAAAGAAAACTATTGAAGCAATTCGCTTCTCGTTCTGTTTGTCGGCGGCTATCAACATGTGCATGCTCATCCATTTAGATGGAGAGATGTGTTTCGCCGCCGAGTCAGCAGAACGGATCTAAGCAGCTCATCGTATTCCGACACCGTATTCTGGATATTGTGGTGTTTTTCCACGTAACGACGAATCCGAAACCCCATCTCAGATCGGAGTCCCTTGTCCCGGACCAGCAACGAGGTACCATCCACCAATTCCGAAAAGGACCTCACGTGGAATCCAAGCTTGTGCCGGCAAATGACCTCATCTGGGTCCACGAACGAGATGTAAGGCACGCTATGCACGCCTGATTCGAGCAGAGTGTTAGGGAAGCCTTCGGTGAAACTGGTATTCACAAAAGCGATGGCGGTCTCAAACAAGTCTGTCTTTGTTTGGCCACCAACACCCCCTGTGAGCCTGAGATTTGAGATTCTTGATGCCTGTTGTGCCACCTGCTTGTAGAGGGGGCCGGACCCGCACATGACGAACCTAACATCTGGGAGTTCTTTCGCGAGAGTGACAAACTCTCCCGGATTCTTCCATTTCTTCATCCCATTCATCCAGAGGACATGTGAGGCGTGGCGTGTCCTTCTCTCCCGAGGTGCAACTCGATGGATCTCTACGCCGTTGGGAATGACTCGTATGTTCTTATGCGGTATCCACTTCCTGAACTGGTTTGCGACCGATGTGGCATTAGCCACCAATACATTGGCATTCCTTACCGCAAAACGGTGGAGACAGCGAGCGACGAAACCAAACTCATACCAACCACTCGCGCCGAAGGTCAAGTCCGTGTCCAAGAGGCTTGCGGCTCTGTAAACCACGGGTTTTCGGTACAGGAGGCAGCAGAGCGTGACAAGACCGCCCAACGAGCCCGGATTTGTGAACAGTACAATGTGAGGGTCTATTCTTCCTAGGTTTCTGAACAGAGATGGACCATGTAGGTACCTGGCCATACGATTGTCGCTTTCCGCGGGCACATCTACACGATATATCTTGAACCATTCCTCCACTCTCGGTGCAAGGTCCCGAGACGCAACGCGAGGCGTAAGGTATACTACGTCCCAACCTTTCTCAGCCAGCCCTCTGGCTATTAGGTAGCACTGCTTCTCTGCACCTCCACCTAGAGCTTCTACTGGTAGATCAACCACGAAGCAAATTCTCGGCGCCAGTTTGCCTTGTAGCATGGAAGTACAATCTCAATCTTCATTCTTGCGCGTTCTCATTTGCAGCGTGTAGTCGTGCATGAGGAGAACCAGAATCCGGCTCTGTCATGACGCCTCGCCTGTCCATGTCGCGGGGTTCTTTCGCGTCCATCATCCGAATACGGTCCGCAGGTCTCCCCAAAGCCCGCAGAGCACTGCCTTCTGCGTGTTGAAGTCACCGCAGCCGGGGACTCGGCCCAACAGGTAGGGATCAGTTCGTGTGCTGATCCAGTTCGGATCAGTAGTGATGGCCCCAACGAAGCCGCTCTCTCTGACAATGTTCGTAACGTCGCCGCTATAAACACCGTTGGGATAGCCGAAGAAGTCGACATTCTTCCCGATCCTATTCTGGATTTCCCGTTTGGAAGAAACGATCTCCTGTCTTGCTGTATCTAGGGGCATATTGGTCAGGATGGGATGTGTCAGTGTGTGGGCCCCAAAATCAATGCCGTTCTCGCTCATCTCTCTCACTTCGTCCCAAGACAAGATCATCTCTTTGCCTAGATTCTTGGGCACTTCCAACCCACAGATGTTCTGCAGTTTCCCTATCAGCATGTTCTTCCTTTGATCAGGCACACTCATGAGGCCCTGACAAATTCTGTGTGTTACACCGGATCTATCGGGACCGGACTCGAGGGAATATCTGCCGAGTTCGTCCAGCTGCAGCTCCGTGAGGGTTGTGTGCTGAACAAGGTATGCGACCTTGTCCCACCAGAAGAGCTCTTCGCTTCCAATGTGTTGTGCAATAAGGAAAATTGTCACCGGAGCGCCGTATTTCTTGAGAATTGGGTAGGCACACGCATGGTTATCCTTGTAGCCATCATCGAAAGTGATCACAAGTGTCTTCTTGTCCTCCGGAAGCTTCCTTTCAGCAAGATATTTGACGACTTGATGAAGTGAGACAATCTCATAGTTCTGAGAAAAATACCGGATTTGATTCTCGAAGATATCAGGACTTGTTGGTCTGAGAGACCAATGGTCAGCCCCAGAGGAGATCCGGTGATACATAACGATAACAACTCGCGATTTCATGATTCTTCCTTTTAGCGAACCATAAGCGTCGAGAAAGCCGGTTCGATTGGCAACGGCAAGAATTGGTCGCTTCACCCGCTCCAGAGTTGTTCGCCTCCTTCCGATTCCAGTGGTGGGTGACTCCGCCTTTCTTACTCTTGATTCCTTCGCTTGACCCCAGAGATGGTAGTTGATTCAGAAACCATCCTCGGTTGGGACACTCTCCACTTCACCTACAATCCCGACGGAGTCAGTTTCGATCCATTGGAGACAAAGAACCTGCTGCGAGGCGTTCTCTAATCAGAGCCATGTACTTTTCGAGGAAGACATCTGGCGTGTAGCATTCTTGATAGATCTGTCTGGCGCGAAGCGACAAGTTCCCTTTTCCTTCGAAATGAGACAAGAGGTCCACCAATTCATTTCCGGACTGAAAGAGCAGGCGTTTGTTTAGTTTCTCCACAATCTCCGGGAGGCCGCCAGATCGGGATGCAACGACAGGAGTTCCGACTGAGAGCGCCTCTAACGCGACCAGCGGGCAGTTCTCAGGAGATATCGAAGGCACAAGAAGAGCATTAGCATCGTTGAGAAACCCATAGAGGAGACTTTGGCTCATCCATCCAAATTGAATGATCCTGTGCGAGTAATCGTTCCTCTTGATCCACTGTCGGATCGCCCCCTCTAGACTGCCAGTACCTACTATGATGAGGCGATGATCGGATCGCTTGTCAAGGTCTTTGAATGCGCTGATGAGGTGAAGCACGCCTTTGTAAGTCTCGAGCCTTCCCGCAAACAGGAAGAAATCAGAGAACCCCGAGGACTGGATCGAGTCGGGCGGGTTGGGAACAAAGTTTGGAATCGTTGTGGCTTTGATGTTCAGTCTGCAAGCAATCTTCTCCTTCAAGTAGTTGCTGGGTGCAATGAGAACGTCAAGATCCCTGATTGCGTTCTTGAACGATTCTCTATATCTCCAAAGCTGGGGAGGTCTCCTCGCGCTTACGCTGCAAAACATGCATGAAGCCGAGTCGCACAGCTCCGATCCTCTCCGCAGTAGAGTACTGTTTGGGCATATCAGCCAGAAGTCGTGGGCGGTGTACAGGTTGAGATAGTTTCCTCGTCTAGCGAGAATGTTGTAGCCCAGCAGCGACACGTTGTGGTGGTGAACAACATCAGGGGCAACTTCTTCGATGAGATTGGCGAAAAGTCTTGTTACCGCACGAGAGGCCCCTGAAACATAGGCCGCGTAACTGCTCAGCGAAAACGGAGTCTCGATTGGATGAACGAAAACGCCGTCCTCCATGGCTTCAAATTGTTTCTTTCCTCTCTTAACACGGTAGGCGTCTATGCTGTGCAGCACATGCACTTCATGTCCCCGCTTCACGAGTTCCCTAGCGAGATAGTTGACATGGAGGTCTGCGCCACCGATGTGGTAGGGCGGATAGAAAGATGAGGTGAGGATGAATCTGAGACTTTCCGTCTCCGCCACCACGAGCGTCCGAGCCGCCCTGAAGATTTAAACCTTCGGAATCATTCGACGGAACGCATTGCGATCATGGCGTGAACTAGAACGCCTCCGAAATGATGATGGGAAGAACGATCGCAATCTTCTCCCACGCAGTACTCCGCCCTATCTACAGTTACGGTTTCACAGATCAGGTTTTTCGCTCTGATCGATCCGGGCGATGCACACATAGTATAGCACAAATCGCCCGAAGAGGCGCTTAGGTAAAGGTAACCACAGCATCTTGTGAATAGAAACTGTGGAGTAGTCGTGCAAGAGGCGTTTCAGCGAATATTCGGTGTAGCGAAAGAAATCGTAAGGAACGTCATGAAGTGGAAACAGGAAGGGCGTCACCAAGAATAGGCAGCCTCCCCTGCGCAACACACGACGGGTCTCCTTCAACAGGCCTTGTGGGTCGTAGACGTGCTCAATGACGTTCTCACAGATGACCAAGTCGACACTGCGGTCACGAAATGCTAGATGACTAGCAGATTCGACGAGACTAATGCCTTCTCGCGCCACGAAGTCGCTTGAAACGTACAGAGCACGTGAGAAATACTTGTGCCTCGATGTGCTACCTGCGCCTACCTCCACCGCAATACGTCCAGACCGATCCGACTCCTCTGCGACGCTTCTCAGGAGCTTTCGAATTCCTTTGTGTTGAAAATAGAGAAAGATCCCAACAATGCGCTGGATACGCGTGCGCAACTTGTAGTCCGAAGGAGACAATGCTTGCGAATGCTTCCTCCCAGGAGTTGAGCTGATCTCCGAAGTGATTTCAACAGGTTGCTCGGACGGCCCGCTTTCCACGTCAGTTCTCGGATTTGACGGCAATTAGCATCTCCTGTTGTACTGCAACAACGCATTTCATCCAACCAGAGCACGATAGATCTTGATATACTCATTCGCCGCCGCCGACCACGAGAGGTCCATAGCACTTTCTCGGGAAGCTGACAGAATTGATGACCTCAGCCCAGCATCAGTGGCAACATCGAACAGAGCATCGGTGAGAGACTCTAGGTCACCCACAGGATATGTGATACCGTTCTGAGATGTACGAATGATCTCACGTATCTGCGGGATGCTGGCGGCGACAGGCACGCATCCGTAAGCCATGGCTTCAATCAGCGAGATAGGATGACCCTCATAGCATGACGGGAGAACAAACACGTCTGCCGCTTCGAGAAGACGGAAGAAGAGACGATCGTCGACGTAGCCTGTGAACCTGAGACGATCAGTCAGCCTTAATCTTTGAGCAAGATTGGTTAGGTTCTCCTTGGTCGGCCCTGCTCCCACCACGAGAGCGGAGAAGCTGTCGAATCCTCTATGCTTCAGCATGCTTAGAGCTCTTAAGAAGTCTTCCACTCGCTTCCTATCGACGAGTCTTCCAGCATACAGGAAGAGGAAGTTCTCAACTCCGATTTCCTTCTTGGCTTGAGCTTTGTTCAATCTGCTTGGAACGTTCACGCCGTTGGGTATCACTCGGACCTTCTCATGTGGGACGCCGTAGAACCTTTGTAGTTCAGTTCTTATCGTCTGCCCTACTGCAACAACGGCGTCTGCATTTCGTAGGCACAGCCGATCAAATGCCCAGCCAACAGTTCCCGAGAACATTAGACGAATCACTTGACGGGCATTGTTGAACACGCCTAGGAGGGCCTTGAACTCGCCCAGTTGGGTAGTATGTGTGGTTACGATCTTGGGAACAGGTGAGGATATGAATGGTCCGAAAACTGGTTCTTCAACCTGAACCAAATCATAGCTCTCATGGGATAGAATGCGCGAGGCGTATCCATCGAGTCTCCAAATGTCCGTCAGGACTGATGCTGCATCTGTCACTGAGGGCTCGCTGGAATGAGTGTATAGAATGGGACTTTGGGCATCCAAGAAATATGTCCTTTCACCGGCGAGACTCGTGCCTCCGAACGAGACGACTCCCACATCAACCCCCTTGTCCATCAACATTGGAACCAGGTTGGCGAGACGCCTTGAGATCCCGCCCTCCGATGCGGGTGGATACTCTCTAGTGACTATCAGGACACGCATCAAAGCTCTGCATGTTGTCGGAGCGATGATCACTTAGGTGTGACGGTCTCCCTGCCATGGTCTGCTCTCACGCTCTACCTTTGAGATATCGAATCCCTCGTGCCCCCGGACTCTCGCAGATCTCTCGGATCAGGGGAGTGTGTCGGGATGCGTCTAGACCTTGAGAGATTCGTCTGGGGTAAACCAACTCACGTATGAATCTACCAGATGGCAGCCAGCGTTTGGAGCTGGCATCTTGGTTTCGTGTTGTGAACGATGGTAGACATAGCAGACGGCGCGAGATGAGTCGTCCGTAACCCGACTCTGAGCCCTGCGGTCACAGCACGCTGAACCCCTTGGGATCGTGTTCATCGCTCAAGAGGTTAGGTGGCGCTTGAGCTCAGGCACAACGAAGAACGCGATTCGTGCCATCGCCATCTTGAGCCTCATTCTTCTGGTTGCAAGCACACAGTTGATGAGTTCCGCGAACGCATCGACACTGAAGGTTCAACGAAGGTACAGCTTCCTCAAAGCCTCGGGCACTTCGATCGTTGACAGCGCAGGAAATGCCGTCCTGTTGCGCGGTGCAAATTTCTTCGGCTACGAATACGGATTGTGGGATAGACACGCGGAAAGTGACTACCAGAAAATGGCCTCCTGGGGCTTCAACGTGGTCAGACTGCCTATCGCGTGGAACTTCGTCGAGCCTCAGCCCGGCAGCTACGATGATACCTACTTCACGAAATATGTGGACCGGGATATCTCTTGGGCCGCCAAGTACGGGATCTACGCGATTCTAGATATGCATCAGTACTGCTGGTCTCCCTACTTCACCTTCTGTGATTCTTGGCACACAGCAGGCGTTCCGTCGTGGGCCGTTTCGGGGTACGCTAACACCGCTGAAGGACAGGCGCATGCTAGGGCTGACTTCTGGAGCAACCTAGGTCCGAATGGCAGTGTTCCCTCGGCGACGAATCCTTCGATGCAGGACCGATTCACGGCGATGTGGCAGCACGTGGCAAGCAGATACGCCGGGCAGAATGTAATTGCAGGGTACGATTTACTCAACGAGCCCACAGTCTTCAGTTCGAACGGCAAGTTCAACTTCTATAGTGTCGACAAGTTCCGTTCCGAAACGCTTCCCGCTTTCTATGCGAAAGTCACGGATGCCATTCGCACGGTCGACAGCGATCATATGCTTCTCTGGGAGCCTTATTGGGGCACACATGATGCCTCCACAAGAGCTGTCGTCAGACCCAACATGGTCTATGCTCCTCACTATCCAGGCCCGTCATCTGTGGACTCCTACGACGGTAACAAAGCCGCAGTGTCAAGTGCCGTTCAAGAAATAACCCAGTTCGCGGCTGGAGTGAATCAGCCTGTGTTCATTGGAGAATGGGGCATGTGTGTGGAGGGAGCGAACAGCGCCCAGTACATTAGTGACGTCGGAGAGATCATGCATTCTTATGACATTGGCTGGACCTGGTGGACTTACGGCAGAACTTCCTTTGGAATGAGCCTGATAGATGAGAAAGGAGCCGAACGCACGGTCTTGGTCCAGGGTTTGCTGGAGACTCTAAGCATCTGATCATGACAACACGGGGCATGACGGCAGACGCTGATTGGGCATCTAAGTGAATGAATAGTACAACTCATCTCCTCAGAAACATGCTCTCTTTGACGAAGGACAACGAGCGGCGCCGCATGGGCCCGTGACACCATCCTCCATTTTCGCGATGGAGATTTATCCCTCATCCACGTCAATCTCGAAATCGCAAGTTCGCGTGCATCTCACTCTAGAACATGCGCCCAAGCTTAATGGGCAAGACTAGACTGCGTAACCACTCTGTATGCGTATTCTGGGAATAGAACCCAAGGACCTGTTCACGTGCCACAAGCGATGTGTCATGGTCTTCAGACAGTATCATACTTATTCTGCAGCCAGCGAGTTAGTGGTCTGGGAGATAGCCCAAGCTTGATGACCATCCGATAGAGTCTCACCGCACTGGTGGGAAAGAGGTTTGCAAGTCGATTGATAGGAAGGGTCAGGCGAACCATGTCTGTTCTCTTCCCTCCAAGGTGACGTTTGAAGAGACCGAGACTGGATGTTGGCTCTGACGGGGTTGGGCCCAAATCGAGGCTAATGATTCCGGAATTGGATGCCCATTCCATTGCTTCCCACAGAAGCAGTTCATTCGGTCTGAACTTCCATGCTTCTTGGAGTGAAGCTCCACTCCAATAGAAGGCTCTTTGGTTGTGAACAAACAGGATAATCCCGGCTATCGCCTTGTCGCCAACAGATGCGAGAAGGAGTCTGGCTTTGCCTCTGTGCACCAGCGGTAGTAGGAGGTCAAAGAACTCGCTGCTCACGCCTTGGCGTCCATGACGCCGCATGGTTGACCTGTACATGTGAATGTACTTTGAGATGCCAGTCGCGTCAAAACACTCGTTGACACGGAGCATACACTTTCTCGCCTTTCTGACAGCAGTCCTCGCCTGCTGCGCCATGTCCTTCCACAGTACATCAGCGCCTCTTGTCGTATCGACAACGAATGTGCAGATCCGGCTAGCCTGGATTCCAAATCCCCAAGCAGAAGCAAATGCAACAGCGGTCGAGTCCTTTGGAAGGTCAACCTGCCAGCGCATTAGGCCCTTTTTCCTGCCCACTTCAAGTACGTGCTCAACTAGTCGCCCCAGTAGGGCGATATCCAAGTCACCTTTCAGAACCGGGATCCCGCAAGGGGAATGAGGCGCTGAAGACAGGACTCTTCCCCCAAGGGAAGGCACGATAGACGCCGGCCATATTGCAGCGAGTTCATTGTCGAGCCACAGGCCACTGTGGAATGGGGTTTCATCTCTGAAGCCTATCCGCAGGAGGCGATCCCACTCATAAGTATGGAAGAACGTGGCATCTCGAGATGTCTCGACGAATCGATCCCATTGAGGCTTGTGCTTTTCGCTGAGTGTTTCGACCACTACCACGTTGCCAGGCGTCCGAGCGGTCCTACCTTTGACAATCAATCGCTGACACCCCCCGCAGTCTTCCAAAGAACGAAGTCGCCCATTGCCCCACGCATCAAGTCATTGGTTGACATACGAAATATAGCCATGGGTCACGGTTCTTGTCGAGCTCGGGGGGGTCAATCTCCAATCCTTTGGATAGCGAGAAGACCCGCGCGTTCGCAAACCCTGCTCTGTGCAGCTGTTCGATCTGGTACAACGGTTTGACATAATAGACGTTGAGTCTGAACTCATGCACCCCGTCCTTGAGGATAGCGTACTCACGCCGAGGCAACTGTTGAAATCCCGGATTCAGTAGTCGTCGGCGATGGGTTATCAAGACCTCAAGAGGAAATCTATGAGGTCGCCGCTTGCACCTACGTAGGATTTGCATGTAGCTGAAGAGTCTTTCGACGTACCAAAGGTTATGCGTTGAGAAGACGAACCACCCACCAGGTGTACAGACTCGTCTTATCTCCTGAAGTGCGACTAGTCGGTCCTCATGCGACATATAGTCGAGACCGTTGAAAGAGCACATGACGACATCGAAGGTGCGATCCGTGAACCGGTGCATATCCCTCACATCACAAACTGAGAATGAAACCGATCGAGGCACGTCGGAAAATCTCTCTTGGCATGCTGCAATCATCTTCTCAGAGTAGTCAATGCCCACGTACTTCCGAGCGTTGGTGCAGAGTGCTAGGGTTGTACGACCTCCTCCAACGCCGATGTCAAGTACTTGCCCGCCAGTGATCGCGGGCTGGATTATCTTGAGGATGGTCTGCTCAGGTTTCTGTAGACCTTCGAGCGATCGGTAGAAGGTCACGACGTCGTCGGACTCGTAGGTTTGCTTGTCGGTAGACATCCTAGCTCACCGAGAAGCTGTAATGAGATACTGCTCACTGATTGAGCTTGTGGACCGAGCCTTCATAGAGCAGGGATTATTGCGAAACCAGAGACTTCGTATACGAGCGTTTTCCACTGGAGCTCTTCGGAATGTCATCAACGATCTCCCAGATTACGTCACATTGTCGACCCATAACAAGCCGTATCTTCTCAGAGATGTCATCCATTTCACCTTGATCTGGGTTCTCAACCACGGCCAGTATTCTCACACGTCTACGGTCTTCCTGGATTACCTGAAACGATCTGACCCAGTCTCTGAAGTAGAATAGATGTGTGAAGTATTCTCCATGAATGAGTGTTCCGTCGTCTGTCAGGAAATGGTCAGAAACTCTGCCGGTTACCTCCGCCAGCGTCGGCAGAGGGTTTCCACACTTGCAGCGCACGGGACCGAGTGTCGCCGTATCTCCGATGTCGTAACGAATGAGTGGCATCGAGTAGTTGTGGAGGGTAGTTACCAATACTCTTCCCATCTCGGACGAGTTGTGCTCGGGTTGCACCTCGATATAGTTGTTGAACATGAACAAGTGCATCATTCGGCAATTGCACTCACCAGCTATGCCGTCCACTTCTCTCGAGCCATAGAAGTCATACACTTGTGTGCCCAAGGCTGCTTCTATGGTCTGTCTCCGGTCTTTGCCCAGTTTTTCCGCCGCGCTGACGACCACTTTCGGCGAGTGAACGTTCAGACCTCTCTTGGCAATATACCTCGATATCTGACATAGGGAGTCTGCATAACCTCTAATCAAGTCAGGCTTTCGAGCATTCATCACCCGTATGCACTTCTCTATGTCCGCCTGACTCATCCGAAAACTGTTGAGAGACGTTGTGTTCGTGAGCCAATCCAAGATTCTTGATCTTAGGGCGAGCTTATGATTGAGTATCTCCCTCTCAGATCCCCAGACTAACACTTTTCTTACAGCTAGTTCATCAATGCCGATTATCTCCTTATAGTAGTACTTGGTTGTCAGACTTGTCCACTTGTCCGACACTTTGTCTTGAATGAACCTCACTGGTTCCCCTGTTGAGCCACCAGACGTGTTGTAGTGCCATTTGCGTTGATCAATGTCCTTTGAGATCAGGTCGGTCTGTGACTGTCTCATGATGCTCTTAGTGAGGATTGGAATACGCTCGAACTGACCAGGACCGAGTCCGTCCTCACTCCAGATAGGCGAGAGGGCTCTTGTATAGTACGGGACACTTCTGTAAGCATGGTGCAGCACGAGTCCGAGATAGTCCCTACATATCTGCAACGGGGCTTCACCCGCAAGCGCTTGTCGGACTTGGTCATACTCCCGATGAGGCGAGGAACCTTTCAGCCTTAGAAGCGCCCCGTAGACGCGGTTTCTGATCATCGCTGGTCACTGAGCTATCGACATTGCCAGTGTGGACCCGACTGACCTGTGTGTGACACGTACGTGGACGATCTCATTTTCAAAGATCTTCTCTGGACGAAAGGCATTGTACCCTTCATAGCACAAGCTCCGTTTCGAGCTCAGGAGCGTTCTTGTCCGCTTCTACAAGCTACAGTACCGGACAGGCGTTTATAGTACAAATGCTCTCGCCTCTCACCGGGCCTGCGCTGTCGCTTTCTTGAGTCGTGCTCTGATTATCTCTTCTATGGATTCCTCCGGCTCCCTGAGGTGAGTCAACCCTAGAACCTCCTTTGCCCTAGTCAAGTCGACTGAGATCCGGTTCTTGTCCGTCTGCTCGAAGGCTGCTTGTTGCCCCGTATCAACAATATCGATCGATGGTCCTTGGGAGCCTGTCTGCTTGGCTATTTCTCTCTGCACAATCTGTGCAAGTTCCAAGATAGTCATTGGCTTTGTGCAGTATACGTTTACGACATGCGCTAGACTGCCGGGCGTCTTATTGATCCTGCCTTCGAGTACTCTCGCCACAAAACTTCGATAAGCTAGACATATGTCTCTGATGTCGACGTACAACATGGGCCTGTACATACTATGTTTGTAGGGCGTCAGGGGTTCGCCTCTCAGACCTTTGTCGATGAATACGTTCGCAGCCGTTTTCTCGGGCATACCCACTCCGAGAACCGTCCCCATCCTTAGGACTGCAAATATCTTGCCGGACATTCCATCATGTAGTCTCACCATCGATTCTTGTGCCATCTTTGAGAGAGCGTAGAGCCTCGCCCTGTCCTCGACTTTGTCCGGCCTGAATCCGAATTCCTCGTCTATGGTCCCGCTGAGTTCTCTTTCCCCTATGGTATGCCACGATCCCGTCAGTATCATGCATTTGACCGATTTGCTCTGGTCGACTGTCTCGCACACGTTCTGGGTACCCAAGACGTTGACTTGGTAGGCAAGCCTCTGCTGCTCGTTTATTAGTGGTATCTGGATGATGGCTGCGTGGACGAGCAGGTCGAGATCTTCCAAGCCATTCTCAACGTCACGCCGACGACTCACATCGCAATGCACATAATCGATCTGATCATCGGTAAATTGTGGCTGTTTGACATCCAAGATTCTTACTCTGAAATCTCTTGCCAGAGACGCGGCCAGGGAACTGCCAACATACCCTGATCCTCCGGTGATTCCGATAAGAGGCTTAGCGGATGACATTGTGGTTTCTCCTCAGACTCTTCTCAAGCGGCCTCAGCTCATGAATTCTGCCAGCGGATTTAATGATCTTCATCCAAAAACACGCAGAAATTCGTGGAAGACGATCAGTCAATCCCTCTAATATGATTTGTCTTAGTAGAACGATGCTGTACTATATCAGAACATATGGCACACTCTTGAGCTGACGGATCAGAGTGTGCCTGCATAAGAGACCTAGAGACATTGCGAAGCTACGATACTGGTGCATACGAAGAAGAGGGGAGGGGGTCCCAGTCAACCAGATCTGCGCCAGCGTGCAGATCCCGAGAAGAACATTCTACAACTGGTGGAGTCGATATCGACTGCACGGACCGGAAGGACTGGAG
>Ga0315279_10005129_pt1 | contig 17146 bp, 16 predicted proteins | sample YL17G06_20_MG_FD_203694 | JGI IMG/M metagenome (GOLD analysis project Ga0315279, IMG submission 203694) | Sediment microbial communities from Yellowstone Lake, YNP, Wyoming, USA - YL17G06_20 | ecosystem: Environmental > Aquatic > Freshwater > Lake > Sediment | place: USA: Wyoming | collected...
CTATGATCCATGCGAAGGCGAGATCCTATTCAATGGTATACGGACTAGGGAATATGATCTTGAAAGCCTTCGTGAAAACACAATGCTAGTGACGTCTAAAGACATGTTATTCTCAGGCACTATAGCAAACAACATAAGCCTTTCAGACAATTATCCAAAAGAGGAACTGATTCGGGCAGCAGAAATTGCTGGAATCACTGAAGACAGTTTGACGCTTGAGGAAAGCATTGGACCTGGGACAAGAGAGGTTTCTGAAGGCCAGAAGCAAAGAATATGTCTTGCCCGAGCAATCCTAAGGAAGCCAGAAGTGTTACTGCTAGATGAAGCGCTTTCCGCTATAGATTCAAGACTCGAAGGAAAAATAGTGACGAAGCTCTTGAAAGAATTCTCGGACAAAACGATTATCGTGGTCTCTCATAGGCTATCAACCATAGTGCCCATGGACAGAATTCTCGTAATGAAAGAAGGCAAAGTATTAGCCGATGGCAAGTTTGAAGAACTTAGCAACTCCTGTCAGGAATTCACGTCCCTTATGAAGAGACAAATAGTTCAATAGTGTATCCGTTTACCTGTCAAGCCATGATGGACCCAGCAGTCTAGCCAGTTCGGCAGATATCTTACAGCACTTTTCCATGTAGTTCTCCAAAGTTGCTTGCAAAGTCTTCTGGTCAGCGTCATGCCTCCAATAGCACGTCCGACCTCTCGTGCAAAGCCTCCTGGTGCAATTCGCCGCCTCAAAGAGCGCAAGACCACACTCGTTCGATGGAAACTCGCCCAAGCATCTAAACCATTTCGTGGACTTCGGATTAGACTCTGTCTTCAGTAAATCTATAATATGACGAGAAGGGTTACATCTGGTTGGAGGAAGGAATAGTGAAACGAGGCTTCAAGATCGCCCTAGTCGCTTTGGCGGCAACAATAATAGTAATGCCTTTGGCTCTGTTGTATGTTTCTGAAATTCAAGGATTTATCTTCTTCAAAAGCCTTCAGGTAAGTGATTTCATTGTCAACGGCGAATCCTACATGGCCAACGTTTCTGATTCTGAGGACGTAGTTGCCGACATCTACGTTCGTCTCGAGCATCCAGCCCCAAATTCCTTTCAAAGGCCAATGCTGGTTTCAATAGCGCATTCGGAAGAAACAGAACTTGACTCAATCACCTTCAGGTTTTCCGCTGAACCGTATGTCATATCAGTCTACGTAGAAACACCCAGCACGCCTTTGCTTTCAAAATTCGGCAGAGATGGAGCTGGTCTTGGGGTGACTTTTTCCACAGGAGACCTAGGCTCCTACGGAACAGGAACCGTGCCTTTCAGCTTCATTCTAGTTTCAGATAGGCAAGGCACAGAGCTCAGATTTACCATGGATTTTTCAATGCACAGGAAGACCTTTCTGCAGTTGACCTCGCTCAAAGTCCATACCTATCTCAGCATGCCAATCCCAAGCTAGAAACGCTTCACTACAGAACCATGCTCTAGTCATGTTGAAAACGCTTAAATTCCTTCCAAAAAAGAGAGGCTATTGATGGGATAACTGTTGAACGATTCAAGCTCTGCGGTTGAGGTCCGTCGGCTTTCGCGAGACTACGTCTCAGCAAAGCGAAGCCACGTTTTGGGAAGAAAGACTACTACCTTAATCAAAGCTCTTGACGACGTAGACTTCGAGATAGAGGAAGGAGAACTCTTTGGATTGCTCGGACCGAACGGAGCAGGCAAGACGACCACTGTTAAGATTCTGTGCACATTGCTTGAGCCCACAAGAGGACAGGCTTTTGTAAAAGGATTAGATGTGGTCAAGCAGGCTCGCCAAGTACAGAGAATAGTTAACATGGTTGCGGGGGGCGAACGCATGCTTTACTATAGGCTTACGGGTCGAGAGAACCTGAAGTACTTTGCTGAGCTTTACAATGTCCCCAAGAAAGACGTAGCCCCAAGAGTGGAGACCTTGCTGAAGCTTATGGGACTCACCGACAGAGCAGATGATGATGTTGAGAAATACAGTAAAGGAATGAAGCAACGCCTACAAGTCTGCAGGGGCTTGATCAACGATCCACAGGTGCTTTTCCTAGATGAGCCGACCTTAGGTTTGGACGTAAACATAGCGAAAGACTTGCGCAAGTTCATCTGCGAGAAGATCGTACGAGAACAGGGCAAAACTGTTCTCCTGACGACGCATTATATGTATGAAGCTGAGGAAATGTGCGACCGAGTGGGTTTCATAAACAAGGGCAAGCTTGTCGCTGTAGGGAAGCCAGAAGATCTAAAGAGAAAGGCTCCGTCGGGATTCTCTATTGAGATTCTTGCAACTCGCTTGACCGATGCTACCCTCTCTGGATTAAGGAAGTTGCCGTTTGCTAAGAAAGTCATAACAACTGACTACCATGGCGAAGCTGAGGGTGAGAAAATCGATCGACTGGTGATCAATGCGGACAGTGACAAGGCCGTTCCAGAAGTGCTGAGTTACATGGCTGCCCAGCATTGTCGAGTTGTCTCAGTCAATCTGAGAGGACCAACGCTGGAAGATCTCTTCATGCTCTACACTGGGGAGAAATAGATGTCTACGCGTGTCATCTTGGCCGAAGCCACAAAGAGCCTGAAAGTCTATTTCTTCAGTTCACGGACAGTGTTTTGGACTTTGGCTCTGCCGCTAGCAAACGGCCTCTACCTGTATTTCCTGTATCTACCCTTTGCAGCCCAATCAATTGATCTTCAGTTCAGCGGCGCGAACTACAGAATAGACTTGATCGGGTTCACATTGGTCGGGCAACTTCTCTACACTTTTTTCACGATGATGCTCCTGACAGGAGCTGCCTTCGAGGCCGAAAGGTGGCAAGGAACTTTGGAGACAGTTCTGCTGTCTCCAGCAAGCCGCATTGCGATACTGCTGGGTGGAGCGCTGGCGAACGCTCTGAACTACATGTGGATGCTCGTGGCCGTGGCTTTGTCTTGGATAGCTTTCATTCATGTGAATATACTAGTGACCGACTTTCTAGCACTGCTGTTATCGTTTGTCCTCTCGTATTTGGCAATGGTCTCCTTGGGAATGTGTTTGGAAACATTCTTTATCTACTCTAGAAGGGGAAGCATTCTCGTGGCATGGTTTCAAGAACCCGTGATGTTTCTTTCGGGGCAAGTATTCCCGCTGCAATCGATGCCTGCGGTTCTGCTTCCTTTGAGCTATATGCTGCCCCTGACTTTCGGGCTGATTGCAGTCAGATTCACTCTGCTCGGAGGAGCAACCCTGCTGGATGTGGCAATTCCGCTGTCTGCCCTTGCCATTATGGCGGTATCGTTTTCAATCCTCGCAAAGTTTCTGGTGAACTATGCGGAGAAACGAGCGAAGGCAAATGCAACGCTCACCATGTTCTGAGGTTACCAAGTCATGACAAGCCACACTCTCAGAGTGATTGCCTCAACCGCTAAGTACAATGTGATCATGACTTGGCGCTTCTTCAGCTGGACTGGTTTCGCTTTAAGGTTCGCTACTCCCCTGATGACTCTTGGCGCAGCATGGATACTTTTCAACTATGTCTACAGAGGTTCGATTTCACCAGATTTTGGAACTGCCGTCGGCAGCTCAGGCTACATTTCGTTTATCACGATTGGTAACGCCTTCTACGTGTTTACCTATGCTGCCGCCTTTGTAGTCGGCAGGGTTATGTTCTGGGAACGCTCGACAGGAACGATTGAGGCAACTTTTATGACTCCTATGAGTCGGCTTGCGTACATGGCGGGAATAATGATAGCCGCGGCAATCAACGCCCTAGTTGATTTTGTCGCGGTCTTCTTCATAGGTTTGGCCTTCGGTTTCCAGATAGCCACGTTCAATGTGCTAATGTTCATGGCGGGCTTGCTGCTCACTTACTTTGCCTTGTTCGGAATCGGCTTAATCACAAACGCCATAACCCTGACTTTTCGTGACCGTGTCACAACAGCCAACACCCTGCAGGTTCTGTTCATGGTTTTCAGCGGTATAGTCTGCCCAATAGAGTTCATGCCCTTCTGGGCTCAAGCAATAGCAAAGGCTCTGCCACTGACCTACGGTATCAGGCTGACACGCGCTTCTATGTTGGGCATTGGAACCTTCAACGTAACGAATGACATCGTTGCGCTCATCTTGCTAGGCATAGTCTACTTCGCAATCGGTGCAATGACACTAAGGTTGATAGAAAGAAATCTCAAAAGAAAGGCGTTGCTCTCAGTATTTTAGGGCGCGATTGCTATCCAAGCTTGAAGCCTAGCAAAAAGCCTACAATGAAGCTTCCAGCGAACGGTATGAGCGAAATCACGCTGACAAGCCAAGAAGCCGCTTGACCAGCGCCGCCAAGCCATCCGCCCATGGCGTCCCACAAAGCTCCGTAGTTTATGCTGATTATTCCGCTTGTAGACAAGTATAGAAGAGCGATTACGAATAGGCCGATTATAACCGCAATGATCTTGCTTATTTTTTTCACGGCATAGCCAATTATGAAGCCGCCGATTCCGCCTACTCCAAGTTGGAAAACGAGTGGCGACAGGATTTCACTCATCCGGATTCCTTCTTGTCCCTTGTGCTATCGCAAGTTTGATTTAAATGTGTTTTGCTAAGTACAGTACGAAGAATGCACCGTGGGAGGTGAAAGACACGGACCTGCTTGAAATATACGTGCTGAACCTTGTAATCACAGTTGGGATGTTTGTTGTCTTGATTTTCCGAGCATGGATTGAGCTCAAAAACTACAAGATGATGTGGGAGGAACTGGAATGGCGGCGAACGTATCAAACGATGGGACGCGTGCTCAAAGCGGAGAAAGACATGTTCTCGAGAGTCGAGGGCGGCGAGGAGCTATATCAAATGCTGTTGGAAGTCTTCAAGGTAAGCGATGACAAGAAAACCTAGGGAAAATGCCAATCCTTGATCAATCGCGCAGGCGCTTTGCCATGTTTCTCCAACCCGTAACGTCTGAGTGGCTTCGTCAGGTGTCTTTGAGACCTCGTCGCAGTTATGTGCAAACCCTTTTCCAGCTTGCGCTCAGTCTCGACTGTAATCTTTGAAAGATTTGGATATTCTGAACCGCATCTTTCACATCTGAAACCTTGATTCTTCCCCATAGATTTCAATCGCTTGCCACATTTTGGGCAGATCGGATTTTCATAAGCGAGTTTCGGCGCGAGCTTCAATATGTGTAGCTTCTCAAGATTTATCGTTAGAGGCCGATTCTGTGAGCTAGGACGAACGCCTCCATAAACTTCCAAGAAATCTCCAATAACGAGGTTCATCGCAACTTTGCGAAGACCGCCGGTCGGTTCATACGCTGCACAATCAACCTGAACGGTTTCGTCTCTGATTGAGAAAACCACATGCCTCGTAGGAATCATTTTTGGACCTGCAAAAACAGCTCCTCGAACGATCACGGACTTGTAGGGCTCCACTCGGCTTAGGTTCTCAACTCGCCTGAGATGAGCATCCGTTCCCTGATTTGTGCGAAAGATTACCCATCTTTCAACAGGCTCGAGAGGTTGGACAACTTCAAAAGCTTTCTTGAGGACTCCAGGGTTTTCCCCTCTGATGCCGAAGAGTATTGGGTCAGGTCCACGAGGAGTGATGATAACACGATTCTTTTCCATGTCAACATTGTTGAAAGTGTAAGGCGCTGTCAACCTTTCCATCTTAAAGACTGAGCTTTCGTCTACACTCCGTTTCGTGCCACAATTCCTTGGTATGCGGTATGCAAGAATCTCGTAAGTGTGATCTCTTTGAAGCGTCTCGCCTATTGCCGCTAAGGCGCCGATTATACCTCTGCCATCCTTGAAGCCCAATGCTTCGGCGTTAAGCTTCTTCACAAGGCTCAAAGCTTCTTCCAGCGTCACGATTCCACTAATAGCATTCCGAGCAAAGGTCTTGACTTCATCTGGAACCGTGGATTTTTGAAGGAATACTATACCTGGATCTGTGCCTTCAGCTCCCAAGTCCGAGAACTCCTCAACAGTAGTCAGAACGTTTTCTTTGATTTTATGTTCTGCACGACCATCGTGCTTTATTCTTAGGCAGAGGGCGCCGTTGCCTCTGGTTTTCCATGGCACGTTCGGGTTCAATCTTATCAAGTTTGGATAGTCTATGAAGCCTGCTCCGAGCTTCAGTAGCTTTTCCACTAGTAGGGCGGCAATGTAGGTGGTGCATCCTTTTCTTGTCGAGTCAGTGTCGTCGAAACCTATGTGCATTGTTTTCATAGTCATTTGTGGTAGCTCATCCTATGTGGATTAGAAATTCGAATAGAATCTAATAAAAGATTGTTGAACGTGAACAAAAAAGAGGGATTGTGGCTATTTTGTTTCTTCCACAACTATCATTGTCAGTGTTGATCGGACTTTGTCGAGTCTTCGGACTTTCCATGTTACGATTTCCTTGAGTCGGTCCATTGTGTCCGCTTTGACCCTCGCGATTATGTCGTAAACCCCGTAGACGGCTGAGGCTTCTTCTACACCCTCAACCTTCTTGAGTTCCTTCAGTACTTCTGCTTCAGAACCTATTTCCGTGTTTATAAGCACAAATGCTGTCGGCATCTTGATCACTATATGTACTGTTTGCCCTCATGTGTTAAAAAAGTTTGCGACATCTCACGATTAAACCGCATAAAACATACGAACAAGAGCATGCTCGTTGCTTCAGAATCACGATAGGCTTATCTCCTATTTCTGAGCATCTAGGCTGATGAGGCTCAGCTTATGCCAAATAAGGCCCACGATAGGTGTACTATCACAAGCCGCGGAATGCGGGCACTTGAACTGAACTCAGAATATTTTGGTGTTTCCAGACTTCTGCTCATGGAAAATGCGGGGCACAATGTGGCATTGGAAGTCGCTTCAAGGTTCAAGTCAGACAAATCAGTAGTCGTCCTTTGCGGTCTCGGAGGAAACGGAGGTGACGGATTTGTAGTGGCTAGGCACTTAGCGGCGATGGGTTTCAAGGTTGCAGTCATTCTTGCCGGAAGGGGCAAGGAAATCTCAGACAAAGCTGCGTTCGAAAACTGGAATGCTCTCCAATTCTTGGAAGATTCAATTTCCGTTCATGAAGTTCACGACAGCACAGTCATTCCTGAAATAGACGCGGAGATAGTGATTGATGCGCTTCTTGGAACCGGGACAAAAGGAAAGCTTAGAGCTCCCATTTTGCAGATGGTCAGGAAGATCAATGCTACGAAGGCCTTCCGAATAGCGGTTGATGTCCCCACGGGCGTCGACTCGGACAACGGGGAAGTTTTGGGGGAAGCAGTGAAGGCAGACATTACGGTAACCTTTCACCGAAAAAAACCGGGACTCGAAAAGGCAAAACAATATGCTGGGAAAATACTTGTGAAAGAGATAGGCTTGCCTACCGAGTTCGAAGAGTTTGCTGGTCCCGGGGACGTCTTGCTGGTCACAGCGCCGCGGCCTTCCGAATCGCACAAAGGAGACTTCGGGCGCCTGCTGGTAATCGGTGGCAATGAAACATTTTCGGGAGCGCCAACTTTAGTGGCTTTGGCAGCCTTGCGCACAGGTGTGGACTTGGCCTACGTTGCCACGCCAGAGAAAACAGCCTATGCGATCTCTGCTATGTCACCAGACTTGATAACGATAAAGCTTGAAGGAAACCACTTGAGCAAGACCAACTTGTCAACATTGAAATCTTACATTGAGTCATGCAATGCTATTGCGATGGGACCTGGACTTGGGTTAAATCAGGAGACAAAAGAAGCTGTGGGAGTCATAGTTGATGCCGTTGAGAAGGCTGGTAAGCCGCTGCTTTTGGATGCTGATGGTTTAAAGACTTTTGCGGAGTTCAAAAGAAAGCTGAAGATGCCCTTGGTTCTGACTCCTCACGTTGGGGAATACGCTTTGTTGACGGGGGAGAAGCTGCCGGAGGATTTGCATGCGAAGATCGCGCATGTTCAGAAAACAGCCGCGAGACTGGGTGCGGTTGTGCTTTTGAAGGGTGCGGTGGACATAGTCTCTGACGGCAAACGTCTCAAGCTCAACTTCTCTGGAAATCCGGGCATGACTGTCGGCGGTACTGGTGATGTGCTTTCTGGAGTGGTTGGGGGTTTCTTAGCTCAAGGTGCTGATGCTTTTGAGGCATGTACTGCTGGAGCCTTTGTTAATGGAGCGGCTGGCGACTTTGTTTTCAAGGAGAAGGGTTATCATATGGTGGCGAGCGATTTGATCTGCTGGGTTCCACAGGTGCTGAACGATCCCATGAGCCATCTGCAGGTGCGAAGAGCCAGTGCAAAGTCGAGTTAGAATCGTTATTTATCATGCCAAGCAGTGTGATCCGAAGAAGTGCTCTGCTTTAAAGCTTCATCGCCACGGCAGAGCCAGACTGGTGTCTCAGATGAGGTTTCTGCCGAAAATGGCTGTTGTGCTTAATCCTTTCTCGGAAACAGCATTCTCTCCGGCTGACAGAGAGCGCATCAAAGAGGGCGGGTTGGCGGCTTTGGATTGCAGCTGGGAACACGCGCAGGAAGTGCTGCTCAAGCACGTTAGAGGAACGTCTCGATGTCTGCCTTTTCTGATCGCTGGGAATCCTGTCAATTTTGGCAAACCAACCAAGCTAAGCACAGTGGAGGCTTTGGCGGCAGCTCTGCACATTGCTGGATTTAAGGAGGAAGCTGCGGATTTGCTTTCGATCTTTGGTTGGGGACACACCTTTCTTGAGCTGAACTGTGAGAGACTTGAAGGCTATGCCAAAGCCAGGAACAGCACTGAAGTCGTTGAAATGCAGAAACGTTTTATGGAAGAGATGGACTCGGGTTGAATGCCATCGTGGATAATGCGGAATTTATCGTTGGAAATTGGAAGATTCTTCTGGTTCAGGGCGACATCACTGATCTAGACGTTGAGGCCATTGTAAATGCAGCCAACTCCTCTCTAATGGTGGGCGGAGGCGTGGACGGCGCTATCCACCGCAAAGGTGGACCGAAGATTCTTGAAGAATGCAATCGAATAAGAGTCAATGAATGCCCTGATGGTTTGCCAACTGGAAAGGCAGTCATGACTTCGGGAGGAAACCTGAAAGCAAAACACGTTATCCATACTGTAGGACCTATCTGGCAGGATGGCACACACAGTGAACCGGAACTCCTGGCAGATGCTTATCGCAATTCCTTGAGACTCGCAGTTTCCAAGGGACTGAAGACTATCGCTTTTCCGTCAATCAGCACAGGCGCATATGGATACCCAATTGCGAGCGCAAGTCGAATAGCGCTTGCGACAGTGATTAAATTCTTGTCAAGAAAAGACAAACTTGACAAAGTGATTTTCGTATTATTCACGAAACGTGATCTAGAGATTTACGAGCAGACGGCAAAGCAAATTCTGAGCTAGAAAGCCGAGGAGCACGCGACTTCTTCCACGACTGAAACGCTTCTGGCTCACCTCGAAAACATGCCTTGAGTAGAGCGTGCATTACTTTTCTCTTCTCAGAAAATCGCCTATGTCCAAAATGTTCCTTATAGCTAGCCCTTCTCTTTCTTCGTCCAAATTGTGCGATATTTCACCGAAGCCTAAACATTCGCCGTGCCTATTCAAGATCAGCGTCAAATCACCTTTCTTTTTGGAACCTATGACTTTCGTTATTCCTCGCTTGAAGATGTCTCTTCCGCAGATGAAGAGCCATTCTGTTCTCTCGTCAACAATAGTCTTGTTCGCTTGGCTTTCTGCAATCATTCTTGTGAGATTGAAACTCGGAAAGAAAACGTCGTTCTTGAGCCTTCCGAGATAAGTTCCAGCGTAGAAGAAAGCCTTTGAAAGCAGCTTCTTCAAATCCTCATTGATCAGAAAGTACCTGTTCTGCCTCGTCACTATCAAGCTCTCGTCTAGACTAATTTCTGCACCGAACCGTCTGGCGAAATCACTTATTTGCTTCATCGTCCAAGTCTCCGCCTGAGCTTGCAAACGAAGAAACCTTGGGTCTCGCCAGGCCAGATTCGCACGCAATTTTCTATCGAATCGTCCAGCTTTTTCCCGAAAACCTCTGTCACGCCTCTCTCTCCGTAGGCAATGCGAACTTTTTCGGTTTGGAGATCAAAGCTCTTTATTGCCCAGTCAATGTTCAACTCATCCTCTTCAGGCTCAAGCGAGCATGTCGAGTAGACTATTTCTCCATCGTCTTCGATCGTATTGGCAGCCTCAGCCAGTACTTCTCTTTGAAGGGCCGCATTTCTCTGCACGTCTTTGATCGTTCTTCTGTGGAACCACTGCTTGTCCGTGGCAAAATTCCCCGAGCAAGGAACATCCAAAAGCACGCGGCTAAACTTCACATTTAGTGTTGAAGCCTGCCTAGCGTCCATTTGATAGATAATACTATTCTTTACTCTGCAACGCTCCAGTTGATTAGAAAGTGCAGTCAGTCTCTGCTTATCAATGTCAAGGACTATGATTGCGCCCGTATTCTCCATGATGTCTGCGAGTTGCACGGTTTTGCCGCCTGGCGCAGCACAAGCATCCAAGACTGTTTTGCCCTTGATGTCCGCGAATAGCGTCGCTGGGATCTGGGCGGCTGCTTCTTGAATCGAATACATGCCAAGGAGATATTCAGGCGTTGCTCCGACCGAGAATTTGGACTTTGTAATCCAGTATCCATTTTCCAAGAAAGGTATTTTCTCTAGTCCTATTCCTTTGGATTCAAGCCTATTGATCAGGCTGCATTTCGAGTTGTTGATCGCGTTTATTCTAATCGCTTGTCTAACCTCAACTGGATGATAAGCCCAGCCCAATTCCTGATAGCGGTTTGTGAAGAAATCCTTGGCTAACATCAACCATAGTGGACAATTCGGTTCATAAAAGCTTGATGCTCAAGCAATGCAGGATATGTGTAGATGAAAGCCAAACCTCACTTTGAACTCAGATTATTGTGTGGAGGTGAATCTGCATTATCGGCTATCCTTCTGGCAAACCACTTTCTGATTTCCTCGGCAAGTATCACGATGAATCCAAGAAGTGCCAAGAACGACCACTCCGCCCAGCCCAGCGCTGTCGTCCCAAAGAATCGTTGAAGGAAAGGAACGTATATAATCAAGGACAAGACGGATATCTGAGAAGCTATCCCGATCCAGATCCACTTGTTGTTTCTTAGATTCGTTTTGAATATAGATACTTTGTTGGTTCTGCAAGCGAAAACGTTGCCTACTTGAGCGACAACTATACCTGCAAATGTCATGGTTGTGCCCTTCAGGTAAACGAGTCTATCCATGTCTCCTTCTCGCATTCCAAGATGCCAGCCGCCCGCAGACCAGGCACTCAGACAACCGTACATTGCCCCAGCAGCAATTATCATTCCTAAGTATATCGATCGCAAGAATGCCTTTCTGTTGAAGAGCCTCTCCTTGACACTGCGAGGTGATTCTTGCATGATGCCGAATTCGGGTGGTTCGCGGCTTAGGGCCAATGAAGGAATAACGTCTATGCCCAAGTCAATAGCTAGAACCTGAACAACAAGAAGCGGCAAAGGGAATCCAAACAACGCAAGAGAGGCATAAAGCACATAAGGAATCAGTTCAGCCCAGTTATGCGAGAAAACGTAGACAATGAATTTTCTCAGGTTATCGTAAATCGTGCGTCCAGACTCGACAGCCTTGACTATGGAGGCAAAACTATCATCGAGTAGAACCATATCAGAAGCCTCCCGCGCCACATCCGTCCCAGAGGCACCCATCGCAATGCCGATATGAGCTTCCCTCAACGATGGTGCATCATTCGCACCGTCACCAGTAACGGCAACGATCTCGCCGTGCTCCTTCAGAGTCTTCACGATGCGAAGCTTCTGCTCAGGCGAAACCCTGGCAAAGATTACGTTACCCTTCTTGACCTCCTCTGCTATCTCTTGGTCGCTTCTTATGTCCAAATCGACGGCTCGAATTATCCGACATTCTGCCGAATCAATGATACCTACTTCCGTGGCGATGGCCTGAGCAGTTGGACCGTAGTCCCCGGTGATTATGACTGTCTTTATTCCTGCCTGTTTCGCGAGTCTGACAGCCTCTTTGATTTCTGCACGAGGTGGATCCTTCATGCCGGCAAGCCCAGTTAGGATCATATTTTTCTCAACGTTTTTGCCCCTGTATCCACCGTTCTTGAGCTGCTCTCGGTATGCGACTGCAATGACGCGGAGACCTTCGTCAGCAAACTCGCGAATTTTCGCCTCTGTTGCTTGAAGATTGTCTCCAGCCAATTCCTCGACTTTGCCGTTAACGAGTACGCTATTGCATATGGAGAGAATGCTTCGCGGACCCCCTTTCGAATACAGGAGCTTCTTGTGATCGTTTCTGTGAACCGTGGTCATTCGTTTTCTTGCTGAGTCAAAAGGTATCACGTAAACGGTAGGCTTCTGCACATGCATCGCTTGCACACTAAGCCCATATTTCAAGGCAGCTACAAGTAACGCTCCGTCAGTAGGATCACCGATCGCGCTCCAGGCCTTGTTGCAGTCAGTTGGTGGCTCTACCTTCGCACTGTTGCAGAGCGACGAAATCTCAAGAAACTTTTCAACTGCCTGCGCTTGAACCTCATTGAGAGGTCTGCCATCAACGCTGAAATCACCGATCGGTGTATAGCCGACCCCTGAGACTTCAACAGTCTTGTCGGGAATCCAAACCTTGGTGACTGTCATCTCGCCCTTCGTAATTGTGCCGGTCTTGTCAGTGCATATTACGGTCACACTGCCAAGTGTCTGAATCGAAGACAAGCGTTTAACGAGAACATTTTCTCTCGCCATCTTCAAGACATTGATTGCCAAGGCGCTCGAAACAGTCACCTGCAAACCTTCAGGAACACATGCCACCATTACGCCAATCATAAACAGAATGCTACTGAAGAAGCTCAGGTGAAGCCAGCTCAGGCTAAGGGAGAAAAAGACAAGACCTAAGGTCATGGCAAAAGCGAAGTCGATCTTTGCAGTGTATGCTATCTCCTTTTGAAGCGGACTTTGCTCCTCCTTTATTTCAAAAGTCAAGCCGGCAATCTGCCCAAACTTCGTCTCCATGCCCGTGGCAAATACAACTGCTTTCCCGCTGCCCTTGGCAACGCTTGTGCTCATGAAGACCAAGTTGGGCACGTCAAGGTACGCAGAATCGGCAATTGTGGTCGGCTTGTCCGTACGCGGTTGCGGCTCAGATTCTCCAGTCAACGGTACATTGTTGGTCCACAAAGCGTAAGCCTCAATCAACCGCGCGTCCGCCGGAACACGATCCCCTTCTTCCAGAACTATGACATCGCCAGAAACTAGGTCCTTGACAAGTGTCTTCTCCAGCTCGCCCTCCCGAATCACTTTGGCATACTCGGGCATCCAACTTTTCAGGGTCTCCATAGCTTTCTCTGCGCGCCATTCTTGGAAAAGACTGAAAAAGGTGTTGACCAACACCAAGGCCAAGATTATTGAGCTCAGATCCCACATTTCGCCAAGTGCAGCAAGAAGACTTGCTAGGAGCAAAAGAACGCTGAATAGATCTTTCAGATGCAATACAAACCTGTAAGCTAGAGAAGCCCTCTTCTTTTCAACCAATACGTTCGGCCCATGCTTGACAAGTCGCTTTCGAGCTTCATCGCTGGTCAGACCTTGAGCAGACGTTTCAAGAGAAGCATAGACCTCTTTAGCTTGCAGACTCACTAGACGCTTCAACAAAATCCTTCCTAAACCTCTGAAGACAAACGGAGAGAAACTACGGTCCCTTAACGCAACGGCCGACAATTGGCGCCTCAGCTAGAAAAACGCCAATACGCAGTGCATCAGCATGCATCAATATCTGCTCGAAACCGTTCATTGAGGTCGCCCAATCAAAACGCGCATTTTTGCGAATCTGCACGATTATTGCGGGGTTACCGATACTTTGCTCCGCTTAACATAACAAAAGCCCCATTTAAATCAATCGGAGAAGTTTGATGCTTTCGCCGGAAAGACTTAAATTCCGAAGTAAACCTTATTTGCCAAAACGTGATTAAATGCCAAATGAAAGGTACGCCTTCATAATGATGGTCAGGAACACATGGTGGCAACAATTCAGGCAACAGCATCACGACGGAAAACAAGTACAGTCTTACGTTCGAACTGGCAAGACGTCGCCGCGCAAAGCGTCCAAGCTGTTCTTTTACCTTGTGAAGCCAATAGGAGAGATAGTTGGTCACGCAGACTTTATCGAGCGAAAAGTCGGTGACCCTCAGGAATTGTGGAAAGAACACGGTCATGAATCAGTTCTGAGAACTGTGCAACAGTATGAGAACGTTGTCAAATGCAAGCCGGAAGCGTCTTTCATTCGATTCGAGAATCTCTATGAAGCTGAAAGGCCAATAGCGCTTAACAGTCTTCTCATGCTCCTAGGCACAAGCAGGCTACAGAGAAAAGGTTTCTACGTGAATAGGGAAACTGCAGAGAAGCTCATCGACCTAATGAAATGATGAAGAAAGCCGTGCGAACATTGCAGACGATCGCGACTCTTGGAGACTGACTTTCCTGCTACAGTTTTCTGCGGCCTAAAAGTCAGAGATTGACGATTTAAGCATGGCTGCAAAAGGTTAATAGGGTTCGATTTTTATTGTCAACAGCGAATCCGAAATGCTCCGTCAACTTTCAAATGTCACACACATTCTGGAAGATTCAGCTAGATTGGAGAAGGATTAGCTATGGGACGTTATAGGCAAACTGAAGACATTGTCAAGCTGATGGACAGCCCCGAGATGATCAGGAATACAAGCATCATAGCTCACGTAGACCATGGAAAGACCACACTGTCAGACAGCTTGCTCGCCGCTGCTGGCATCATTAGTAAGCAGACCGCCGGACAGAAACTCTTTCTGGACTCTTGGGAGCTTGAGCAAAAGAGGCAGATGACCGTTTTTGCTTCAAACATCAGCCTAGCTCACGAATTTAATGGAAAAGACTATCTGATCAACCTCATTGACACACCAGGTCACATAGACTTCAGCGGCGCAGTCACTAGAAGCCTTCGCGCCGTAGATGGGGCGTTGGTGGTCGTTGACGCTGTTGAAGGACCTATGACGCAGACTGAAACCGTTCTAATGCAGGCTTTACGCGAAAGGGTTCAGCCCATTCTTTTCATCAACAAAGTTGATAGACTCATAAAGGAGATCAAACTCACTCCGGAGGAGATTCAGCGCAAGTTTGCGAAGATCATTATGCGAGTTAATAATCTTATCGAGAAGTATGCGCCTGCTGAGCACAAGAAGGATTGGCAAGTTAAAGTCGAAGATGGCCGCGTGGCTTTCGGCTCAGCCCTTCACAAATGGGGATTGAATCTTCCTCACATGAAGGCGAAAGACATAACCTTCAAGGACATAATCGATGCCTACACCGGCGAACCCGAGGACATCGGAAAGAAGGTTGACGCTTTGAGCAAGAAGGCTCCGTTGCAGGAGCCAGTTTTGGACATGTTCTGTGAACATTTGCCTAACCCCTTGCAGGCTCAACCTTACAGGCAGCCGCAGATCTGGCCCGGAAACACTGACAGCGCAGTTGGCAAGGGCATGGCGAAAGTCGACCCTAACGGACCGCTGCTCATGTGTGTGACAACGATAGAAGTTGATCTGCACAGCGGAGTCATTGCCATTGGTCGGATTTTCAGCGGCACCGTTGAGAAAGGAAAGATGGTTCAGCTGGTGACCAGTCACCAGAAGGGTCCGATTCAGCAGGTTTACATGAGCATGGCCACAGACCGAGTGATCATAGACAGAGTGCCGGCAGGGAACATAGCCGCGCTTTCAGGTTTGCCGGCCATTCATGTTGGCGAAACCCTTGCGGAGGACGGGGTTGAGACGCATCCGTTTGAGGGTTTGAAGTACGTTTCAGACCCTGTGGTTACTGTGGCTGTCGAGCCGGCAGATGTCAAGGATCTGCCACTGTTTGACAAGGTCATGCACAAGCTGACAATTGAAGACCCGAACCTGCATTTCTTGATAAACAAGGAAAGCGGTGAATACCTGCTAAGCGGTATGGGTGAACTGCACCTTGAGATTACTGCTTATCGGATGCAGGAAGCAGGGCTGAAGGTGAAGATCAGCAAGCCCATCGTGATATACCGAGAAACGATAAGCCGCGACTACAAGGGTCCGGCTATAATGGGCAAGAGTCCCAACAAACACAACAAGCTGTGGGTAACAATCGAGAAGTTGCCAGATGAGATCATAGAAGCAATCAAAGTTGAGAAAATATCAGAGATTCAGACTCGCGAAGAGAGACAAAAGGCTCTGAAGGCTTTCGGATGGTCTACGGAAGATGCTCGCAACCTCGTCTCTATCGAAGGCACAAACCTGCTTGTCAATAGGATCAAGGGAAGACAATATGTTGACGAGGCCTTAGACCACATAAAATCTGGATTCCGCGAGGCCGTAACAACCTCAGTCTTGGCAAAAGAACCGATCTATGGACTGAAGATAAATCTGGAAGACATTGTGGTTCACGAAGATCCAGTGCACCGGGGCCCAGCACAGGTACTTCCAATGACGTGGCGGCCGATTTGGTGTGCTTTTCTGTTGAGTGACCCGAAGCTGTTGGAGCCATTGATAAGCTTCGAATGCAAGGTGCCCAACGAGTTCGTTAGCAACGTCATTGCCATTGTGCAGAAACGGCGCGGGAAAGTCCTAGACATGATCAACGATGAGGACTTGATAATGGTCAGAGCGGAAATGCCAGTGTCCGAATCCTTCGGATTGGCAGAGGAACTGCGATCTTCAACGCAAGGCAGAGCTTTCTGGGCGACTCAGTTTAGCCGATGGGCGTTTGTGCCGGAACAGATGCAGATGGAAATAATAAAGCAAATACGCGAGCGAAGAGGCTTGGCACCGACACCACCGAGGGCAGAAGAGTTCTTCGAAGACGCATAGACCAGACGCAGCTTCTAGTCCTCTTCCACGATTCATTGGCGTGCGAAAGAGGTTTATCGCCACGAATCAAATATCTACGGCAGTGTGTATCCTGATGCGGGATTAGAATTGAAATATGATCTGCACATGCATTCGAAGTATTCGCGTGATGGCGTTCTTGAGCCAGAAAGCATTGTCAGAATTGCCAAGAGCAGAGGACTGAGCGGTGTCGCCGTTACAGATCATAATACAATTTTGGGCGGTTTGAAAGCTAAGGAGCATGAGACAGATGATTTTGAAGCTGTTATAGGCTCGGAAATAAG
>Ga0315279_10005130_pt1 | contig 17143 bp, 7 predicted proteins | sample YL17G06_20_MG_FD_203694 | JGI IMG/M metagenome (GOLD analysis project Ga0315279, IMG submission 203694) | Sediment microbial communities from Yellowstone Lake, YNP, Wyoming, USA - YL17G06_20 | ecosystem: Environmental > Aquatic > Freshwater > Lake > Sediment | place: USA: Wyoming | collected...
AGCGGGACCGCGGCGGCATCGACGCCGGCAGTTCGCTGCTGACGGTGCTGCGGTACGTGGAACGCAACGCGGTGCGGGCCGGCCTGGTCAAGCGGGCCGAGCAGTGGCGGTGGTGCAGCCTGTGGCGTCGCACAGCCGGCGACGCCGACCAGCGGGCCCTGCTGACCGACCCGCCGGGCGGCTGGCCGACCAACTGGCCCGACCTGGTCAACCGCCCGCAAACGCCGGAGGAACACGAGGCCTTGGCGTTATGCATTGCCCGCGGCCAGCCGTTCGGCAGCCCGGCGTGGGTGAATCGCATGGCGGCCCGCTTCGGCCTGCAATCGACCCTCCCCATAGGGGCCGGCCGAGAAAAAAGGAAGAAAAGGCATGAACGACATAGAAAAGGTTCCTGACCCCTTTTCGCCCCTTTTCGCCCTGTTTCTGAAGACCATATTAACCTCGGAAGGGATATGTTGATGGGACAGGTTATCGGTCGAGAAATAGCCAGAGACTATCAGCAGTTTTGGGCCGAGAACCTGCAGGGAAGACGCCAGTAGGGAATACACCGGCACATGTTAGGGAAAAGTGATATGAATGATGAAGCCACATGGACGCATCGGACGGTAGTCGTCGTGGTCTGTTTGGTGAGTATCGCTGCTGGCAAAGATGCGGCCCAAAGTGGCCCAACCACGCTCGCAACAGACGAGTGGACTGCCGCCAACGCCGCCACAACTGCCCAAGGTGGAGTCCTATCAGGCATGGCGAAACCAGACGTCGTATGGAAAAGTGATGTGCTAACCCCCCGTGAGCGGAAACTCGCGGGCGGATGCCTCATTCGGAACATAGTGGCGAATGGCGAATCTGCATTTATCGTTAGTGGCGGACCATTGCCACAACCTATACGTGGCATTTCAGCCCAGGATTGCATTGTGGCCCTGCGTTTGTCGGACGGGCAAAGGATGTGGCTGTTTGAAGCAGGAGACCTGCGCGGGTCCGCGGCGGCGGTGGACGGTAACACCCTTTTTGTGACAAGCGACGGCACAGCCCGCGCAATAGATTGTCGCCGAGGCAAATGGATTTGGGAACAGAGCAAGATTACCGCCTCTCGTCGGAATTCATCCGACATCCTTTACGACACCGAAAAAGTGTACGTGTCGATGTGGGGGGGGCGGGTCGCCGCGATGAGCCGGAAGGACGGCACGGTCCAGTGGCGGAGTACGGGCTTTCTGTCGCAGGAAGACGAGAATGAAAACGTGCGTCCTTGGCTCACCCGCTACGGGGAAAAACTGATCTTGGCGGATGCCGGAACACCGGCCATGCGGTCCTTATCATGTGCTGACGGCCGAGAAGCTTGGACAGCGGAGTTGCCCTCCATTCGCAAGATAAAGACCGAGCGGATAGACACTGACGTTGGCCCAAGAACGGCAGAGGCGCGAGGGACCAGACTCAAGAGCGTGCCAACGGTCCGCCCATGCCTGATGGGCCCCCTTGTAGTTCTTGCCGGCTGGTACGGATTGGGTGCCGATGCGCCGCCGTATGTAACGGCAATTCATGCGGCAAATGGGCAGACCGCGTGGACAACGCCTCTTGGTAAGGGGACAGAATCGTCGTGCTCAGGCCTGGCAACTGATGGAAAGCGGGTATATGCTGTCTTAGCCTCGGGCAAACTCAGATGCCTCGAAGGACAATCCGGCAAGACGGCCTGGGAGACCGATCTCTTGTGGAAGGAGCACCCGGCGAAGGGCGGGTATAGTTCCTTCGCCTTCGTCGGTTCTTTGGCCATTTGGGGTGACGTGCTGCTTGTCGCTGGCGAGCCGGGCTTCTTGAATGGATTGGAATTGGCTACCGGGCGGAACCTGTGGAACATTGAACTGCCTGCACCGTTGGATTGGAATGGTGTCACGGTCGCCAGACGCCGGCTTCTGGTGGTAAGCGGCGGTGCGGTGATGGTGTTTGGAAACTAGGGGGGAAAAGGGGTCAGGGGGAAAAGGGGTCAGGAACCTTTTCCTGGCCGTTCCGTCGCTTTTCGCTTGCTATCCGCCCCGGCCGTGGTAGTTTATTGCCATACCTAGATCACCCCGGCGCAAAACAAGAGAACATCTCTTATCCGTGAACGGCTACGGAGAAACAAACAACGTGAGAATCGCAATTCTCAGTCTCGCCGCCCTGTTGCTGGCGCCGCCGGCAGTGTTGAATGCCGCTGATCAGGCAGCGGCGGACAAGCTCGAGTGGAAGTCCTTCACGATCGCCTTCCAAGCCGAACACGGCGAAAAGCCGGACAGCAAGGGCGGCGAGCTGAAGGTGTCCCTGCGCATCCCGGCCGACATGAAACAGGGCGAGGCGCTTCGCGGGTTCATGCCGCAGCTCAATGGGCTCGACGCCTTCGCCCACCGCAACCGCATCGCCATGTGCAAGGGGTTGATGGGCCCCTACGGCGGGCCGAACCAGGCCATGCGCGACGCCGCCGCCAAAGCAACGGGCCATGCGGAACTCAAGCACGCCGGCGCGATCCTGCAGGGGCTTAGTTACGCCGGCCGGGTCCGCGCGCACTACGCCGCGTACAACCCGGGGTATACGCTCGCGGTGATCCTCGATCACTCCTGTGCGCCGTCTTCCATGTCGATCAAGCCCGGCGAGTACTCCTACGGAAACCTTCCCGCGGCGCAAGGCGTCCCGTTCTTTTTCAATGCCAGTCGCAACGACAGCTTCCAGGGCTTTGATCGGCGGGCGCTGCACTACCAGTGGTGCACGACGGCGTTTCGGAAATACATGCAGGCCTGCACGACAGTGATCCACCACGAGCGGGGCGGGCACTCGAGCGTGGGATCGCGCGATCTGCTCGCGGCCTGGCTGGAAGAGGTGCTGGCGCTTCGCCTGCCGAAGTCGATACCGACCGACGGGACGCCCTACAAGCTCACTCCCATCAATCCGCTCAATGTGGGCGGGCTGGTTGTTGCGAATCTCGCCAAGGACGCCGAAGGCCTGACAATCCATACGGACGTGGAGATCGGCCCCGTGTCGTTGATACGCGACCCCGCCAAGTGCAACTGGTGGATACCCGGCGGCAAGTCGGCGGCCATGTACGTCGATTGGGTGAAACGCAACGGCGGCAAAGTCACGCACGACATGACCGCCAAGTTCCCCCAATAACCCGGAGTTTATCGCTTTACGGCTGCCGGCAGCGACAAAGCGCTAAACTCCGGGGTCTGGGGCCCAGCTCCAGGGCGACAGCGTACCTACGCAAGAACCGGATGAGCCTGATTTCTCTTTCCAGGCGGCGGGCTGGCAGAGGCGTTTTGCCATCGGCTCATTCATCGCGCAGGCCAAGCCGTACGAACTGGCATTGGGGCGCGTCGGCGAGTTCCAGTTGGTCCTTCATCAGTTTTGCGAGCCTCGCGTCGAGCACTTCGTCCTCGATCGGCCGGGTCTGCCCCGGGTCGCCGCGAAGGTCGTAGATAGCGTTCTTGTCGGGCATATCGCTCGACCGCAAGGACTCCTGGGCGATCCGGAAGTGTTTGAAGCCTTTGCACCATTTCAGGTGCGTGGCGAACTCGGCCCCCGCGATCTGCTCGGCCGTCAGGCCCCGGTACGACGTGAAATGGCGGTGTACGACGGCTTCTCTTGGGGCAACGCGGTGGTAGGTGTATCGGCCGTCGGTCATATTGACCTCCCTGGCGAAGTATCCATACAGGACCGCCTCGTGATGCTCGGCGTCGGCGGCAAGCAGGCCGGTCAGGGACCTGCCGGTCATTGAGGGGGGAATCTCCGCGACGCCGTGGGCGGCCAGGATGGTCGGTGCGATGTCCACGGCGCTGCTAAGCGCGAACCTTCGCCCCGGCGCGGCGATATCGGGATGGTAGAAGATCAGCGGGATGTTGACCAGTTGCTGGAAGGCTTGCGGCAGATTCTTGGCCCACCATCGATGCTCGCCGAGCAAGAACCCGTGATCGCTGGTCAGGATGACAACCGTGTCCCGCCACATGTCGTGGCGGTCCATGACCTCGAACAATCTCGCGAGCCCGCGGTCCGACATCGTCAACGTGCCGGCGTATGCCTTGCGCAGGTGCTCAACGTACTCGGGCGTGTCGGTGGCGTCATCGAATCGCCGGTACTCCGGGCAACTCAGGGGCGGGCCGGTCCAGGTGTCTTCGTACTGGGCGAGGTAGCGGGTCGGGCAATCGAACGGCTCGTGCGGGTCGAACACCTCCAGGTGCAAGTGCCAGTTGTCAGAGTCGTGGTTGCGGTTGAGAAACTCGATGGCGGCGTCGATGCACTGAACCGACGGGTACGACTCGTCGCGCTGGGCGTCGCGATACTCCAGGTTCGCCAAATGCTGATGCAAGTATCGCTTGCCGTAGCAGTAGACGCGGGCGCCCTCGGGCAGTTGGCGTGGCTCGACCACCCCTCGCCACGGGTCCCACGCCTGGCCCCGGAAATACTCCCACGAGTCGAAGACGTTATGGTAACGGTCGCCGGCGCCGCCGTTGAAGTAGTGGCAGTGGTCGGTGATCATGTGGCAGTACGTGCCCTTGGCCCGTCGTAGCAGGTCCGGCAGCAGGTCGTCCCACGGCTCCAGCGGGCCCCAGGAGGCTTCCAGAAAGTTAGGCCGGCCGGTCAACAGGTCACGCCTTGCCGGAATGCAGGGCATGGAAGCGCAGTAGTGGTTCTCGAAGACCAGGCCTCGGGCCGCCAATGCGTCGATGCCGGGCGTCTTTACCCATTGGTTACCGTAGGCCGGCAGGTATTGGCGATTCAGAGAATCCATCAGGATGAAGATGGTGCGCACTGGCGTTTACTCCTTCATTTATCGCGGAGGCGGGCGCTCGTTGGCAAGTTCGACGCCCGACCCATGCGACCTTCCATGAAACCCGCCCGGCTGTCAATACGGAATCTTCGCGGCGAGCCCCCGCGGCGGGCGGTTGAAAACAGGGACGCCAATCATTTTTATCCTTGCCTTGCGTGACGCGGATCGCGTAAGGGGTGTCATTGCGCCTGGAGCAAGCCGCGTTCTGTCTTTCTTGCCGATTTGCGGGGAACTTCCGGGCGTCTCGAGCGTCGATAGTCTTGCGGCGCGCGCTGGGCAGGCGCCCGGCGCGGCAGCCGCGATGGGGCTGTTCGAACAGCCTGAAGCCGGAAGGAGATAAACTGTGAATCGTCAAACCTTCTTATATACAGTCGCCGCCATGACCCTGCTGCTGTCTCTGGCGCCCGCGGCCCGGGCCGATGCCCAGGCGGACCTGGCCGCCGGAAACCAGGCCCTCGCCCGCGGCGACCTGGACAACGCAGTGGGCCTGCTGACCTCCGCCGTCCAGGCCCTGCCGCAAAACGCGGAGGCCCATGCCGCCCTCGGCCAGGCGCAACTGCGCCTGGGAAAGCTTGAAGACGCGCTGAAGAGCTACGAGGCCGCCCTGAGGATCTTGCCCCAGCACGTGCAGATCAGACGAATCGTGGAGGCCCTCAAGGGCGAGCGCGCGACCTTCGATCAGAAACTCGCCTTCGCCCGCTCGCTGATGGAACTCCAGGCCTATTCGACAGCCCGCAATGCTCTGGCGGAGATGCTCAACCGGGCGGCCGATACTTCGCAGCGCATGGCCGTGCTGCTGGCGTCGGCCGAGTGCGACCTGTGGGCCAACGACCTTGCCCAGTGCCAGACCGAAGCGATGCGAGTGGTGAGCCAAAGCGGCGATGCGGCGCACGTTGCCCAGGCGAAGGTGATTGCCGGCCTGGAGCTATTGGGGACGGCCTGCAACTCAGGCTACTCCCGTGCGATGGCGGACCAGGCGGCGGCGCTGCTCAAGGACGTCGGGCCGCTGCCCGCGGCGTGGAAGGCCCGGCTGGACCTCGTCAATCTCTGCTTCGAGGCGGGGATGGACCCCTCCAAGGCGCCGCAGGTCTCCGCCAAACTCGCGGGCCCCCTGGCGAGCATTCCGCCCGGTCCGTTCCGGGATATCCTGCTCTCGCGGCTGACCCAGTATTACATCATGCAGGCCGCGCTCCGTGTGGAAAGCAACGACGGCGCGGCCGCGATGGCCATCCTCTGGCCGATGGTAAGCGGCGGCGGCGTCCCGGGCGCGGATGCGGGCCTGAAGCCCATCGCGATCACGGGCGGCTGGCTGACCAATGACCGCGCCGCCCGCGCGCTGCGGATACAGGTTGCCGACGCGATGGCTGCCGTCGCCCGCGACGAGCGGGTCACGGCCGGTGCCAAGGCGATGCTGCTGGGCTACCGCCTGGCCGGGGCGGTCCTGTTGGACCTGGACCCCGCCGTCGATGCCGTCCCGCACGACCGCCTGGCGGCACTGGCGGGAGAACTCGCCGAGGCAAGCCGGCCCGCCGATGCCCGCAAGGCCGGCGAGCCGCTGAGCCTCGCCGACGAGATGCAGCGGGAGATCATCCTCCAACTCGCCTCGCAGGTGACGGAGCTTCCTCGCAGGATCTCGCTGATGGCCCTCATCGAGGGTCAACTCGCGCGGTATGAGCAGGCCGGCGACGCCGAGACGGGGATCGCGCGGTTCGTGACGATCCAGGAGACGCCCGGCGCGGATGCCAAGGCACCCAAGACCGTCAAGGTGGACCTGCCCGCGCCCCTGGCCGGCTGGGCCGGGCCGGCGCGGCAGCAGCTATGCTCGCTGTTTGGGCAGGCGTGCGAGCGGCTGGGGGACAAGGCCTTCCGCAAGGATGCCGCCACGATGGACCTCGCCGCCAACAGCGCGCTGAACCGCTTCGATCAGGCGGCGATACGCCTGTACGCCCTCGCCTCGCCGGGCCGGGAGGCGGGCAGCCCGCCCGCCGTGATGGCCCAGAGGATTATGGACCGCTACGCCGGCGCATCGCGGTGGCAGGCCGTCGAGGCCGCCTCCGCACTCTTCCACGCCGGCCGGGGCGAGGACGCCGTCTGGGCGAAGATCAATCTTCAGATTCGCCGCGCGATCGTCGAGGAGGACAAGCTCCTTGCCGCACGCAAGGGCCTGCCCGCAAAGCTCCCTGCCCCGCTGACTGCGGCGCTCGTCGAGGCCCGCAATCTCATACCGCCGGGTGCGGAGTCGGCCCAGCGGAACCGGGCCACATCGCTGGCCCAGTCGCTCATCTCGCGTTATGAAGCCATGGGCCGCGCGGACCTTGCCGAGGCGGTCATTGTCGCGTTTGTCGGCCCGCTGGGCGAGGGCCCCGTGCCGCTGGCTGACTGGGCAGCCTGGACGCGGGCGGAGCTACTGGATCGCAAGGCCTCCGCCGCGCTGGTGCGCCTCGCCGAGCAGTTCGACGGCTCGGCCAAGCTCAAGCTCCACGACCTGCACGTCCAGCAGCTCAAGCTCCTGGACGAGATCGTCGCGAAGTATCCGCGGTCGCCTTACGCCGCGGCTGCCGTGGCGAGGGTTCTTCAGATCTCCAGCACCTACAGGGTCCGCAAGGCATGGGCCCCGGCCGAGGCCGTGCTGGCCGGGTTCGTCAAGGCGCATCCCGGAACATCCGCCACGGGGCGGGTGCGGTACGCCCTCGTCCAGGTGGCCCTGACAAAGGCGCAGACGGCCTTCTCCGACCGCAAGGACAAGGACAAAGAGCCGGAGAAGCTCAGCGATGAGTTTGCCGCCGCCATCGACGCGCTGGCCGGGTTCCTCAAGGACGCCCCCGACGGCGACTACGAGCCTGCCGTAGTGGGCGACCTCTTCGCAATCGCCCGCACGTACGGGCAGACGGGCGCATGGGGCGTTGCGCGGACGGTGCTGGGCCGCTTCGCCTCGGCCGTGCCGGAATTCAAGGACCCGCAGCTCCTGAAGTTCCTCCAGGCGGCCACGCATCTGGGGGAACTGGACCGGGGCCACGGCCTGGAACTTCTCCAACTGCCCGCCAAGCCAAGCCCGCAGCCGAGTGGGCGCGAGGGCGGCGCGGCGGGAGCGGGCCTTGCGATGGGCTACGATGGGCGGGCCGGTCATGGGGGCAAAGACACAGAACTGGCGGCGGCCACGATGCCCGCGGGGGCGCGGGTGGCAGGTCCGGGCAGCGGAAAGGGCTATTTCCCCGAGCCGAAGCCGGCAGCGGCTCCTGTGACTCCTCCTCCCCCCGGGGACCGGGCAAAGCTGGACTTTGATGCCGAAAGCTCGGGTGATGAGGTAGAAAGAATCCGCCCCGCGAGTGACACTGCGATAGCCGCCATCCGCGCCAGCGAGCAGGCCGGCACGCGACGCCTGGCCATGATGAGAGAAGAGTTGGCCCAGGGGCAGGGCGAAAAGCAATCACAACAGAAGGGGCTGGACATTGTCCTGCCCGGCGGGGCCGTGCTTTCCGAGGCCCAGATGAGCCGTCAGGACGCCTCCGCCGACGCCGCATACGCGATCCTTGTCGAACTCGTCAAGGATGCCAAGCTCGTAGGCCAGGACCTGCCCCTCCGCGCCCGCCAGGAGGTGCTGTGGCTCTTCGGGTTCTTCGAGGGCCAGTCGCGGCCTGACCGCGCGGCCGGGATGATCGAGAAGTTCCTCGGCGACCAGCCCACGGACCCGCACAGGCTGGCACTGTCGTTCCGCTTTATCCGCGACCGGCTCGCCTGGGCCGGGCACGTCGGGCCGAGCGACCGCGTCGACCTTGCCTGGATCGACCAGCGCCACCAGCGGTTCGAGCAGGTGCGGGCCAAGCTCTCCGCAATGCTCAAGGATTTCGCCGAGCACAAGGACTGGATCCGCGACGGGCGGATGCTTGTCGTCGAGAGCTACCAACTGGAGGCTGAGCGTGCGGCGTCTGTCAGCGCGGTGCGATCGGCGGGCCTGCTGGCCCAGGCGGCGCAGGAACTGCTGGCGATTTCCAGGCAGGCGCCGGAGGACCCGGGCGTGGCTGGGATTCCGCAACGGCTGTGGGAAATCTCCACTCGCCTGGAGGGCCTGCGGCAGGACGAACAGGCCGTGTATGTCCTGGGCGAGATTCCGATCCGCTTCCCGACCGACCCCCTGGCGGTGCAGTCTGTCCTGCGCATCGCCGAACTCCACGCCGACCGGCTCGGCTCGCCCCTGCGGGCCGTCGAGACCTACCAGGAGTTCCTGAGCCTCTCCGGCGACCGCGAGGACGTGCGGAAGCGGATCTTCGACATGGGCCAGCAGCTTGCGGGCCAGCAGCGGTACCTCGAGGCCATGCACGTGCTGGGCGTGTTCGTGGACAGCTTCCCCGCGGACGCCCGCGCGCCGCAGGCCCTTATGGCCATCGGCCAGACCCACCAGGCCAACAGCGCCTGGGACGACGCGATCGGCGTCTACAAACGGATCTCGACGGAGTACCCATCGTCGGACGTGATGGCCCAGGTGCAGATCGCCATCGCCGAGTGCCAGATCAACCTGAGCGACTGGAAGGCGGCCCGCAAGACCTACGAGGACTACCTCCAGAAATATGCCGGTGGCGCGCCGAACGCCCCCGCGCCCGCGCAGCCTTCCGCGGCACAGCAGGAGGCCCCGCAGCAGGCCGCGCCGCCCGTGAACTACGCCGAGATGGCCCGCAGGAGGATCGAGATCCTCAAGAACCTCGACCGCTACCAGACCTTGCTCGCCGACAAGCTTGTGACGCGCAACAAGGACGACGCCCAGTTCCAGATCGCGCGGATCGTCATGGAAGACATGCGGAACCTGCTGAAGGCCGCCGCCGAGTTCCGCAAAGTGGTCGAGGACTTCCCCAAGAGCGACCAGGCGGCCGCGGCACAACTGGAGATCGGCAAGGCCCTGCTTGCCCTGGCCAAGACGGAGGACGCCCGCAAGGAACTGCTGAAGGTGCCGGCCAACTACCCCAACAGCCCGCTGGCCGACCAGGCCCTGCACCTGGTGGGCCTCAGCTACGAGCAGCAGGCCGAGCGGCTGGCGGGCATATCCGTCCAGACCGTCAAGGCCGAGATGTTCCGCAAGGGCCAGCAGGCCGCCTATGAGAGCTACCAGAGTCAGGAGCGGGGCGTGGGCGACAGGCTCAAGTCGCGCCGGGCCGAACTCCAGAAGCAGCCCGGCGACAACACGGCCCTGCTGGAGAACGAGGAGGCGTACAACGCCGCGCGCTTCAACGGCATGTCCGCGCCGAACATCATCGGCAACGTCCGGCAGGCCCAGCAGCAGGCCGAGACCGCCAGCGCCCTCCAGCTCGCCAACCGCCAGGACCGCATCAACGAGGCCTACCGCCAGGCGGTGGCGGTCTACGCCAAGGCGGCGGCTGACTATCCGCTGGGCACCAAGACGGGCGCGTCGCTCGAGCACATGGCGATCATCTACGAGGTGCATCTGAAGGACCCCGCCGCCGCGATGGCGGCATACCAGCGGGTCGTCGAGCTCTTCCCGGGCACCAGCGTTGCCGAGAACGCGGCCATGAAGGTGGCCCGATTCCACGAGCGCCAGGGCAAGTACGACCTGGCGGTCAACGCCTACCGCGACTTCATCCGGACCTATCCGGCCAGTTCGCAGGTGGCCGACGCGCAGTACTCCCTCGCCGAGGCCCTCGAGCAGCAGGGCAGGTGGGTGGAGGCGATGGAGGCCTATCAGACCTTCCGCGACAAGTTCAGCACTCATCCCGCGGCCGCAAGGGCGCTGGAGCAGATCCAGTGGATAAAGGCGTACCGCAAGTGACAACCGAAACGCGGCTTGCTATGGCGGGCCGAGAGGACAAGAGCGAGAGAACAGAAGCGTTGACTGAGCGACTTTCTCCATCAGGAGCGAACATCATGAAACTCATCGGAGCATGGGCGGCGGCGTGGTGCTTGATCGTGGCGGCGACGGCGGCCTGGGGACAGGGCGCCTCCGGCCAGGGCGGCAGGCCCACGACCAGGCCGGCTGCCGCGCCGACCAGCCAGCAGGCGCAGGCGGCGGAAACGAAATTCGAGGAAGGACGCAAAAAGTTCTTCCAGGGCCTCTACAAGGACGCGATCCCGCTGCTGAGGGAGGCTTCTCGGGCCAACCCGGCCAAGACCTCATACCAGCTCCTGCTAGCCAAGGCATATCGCTACGCCGGGCAGGACAAGGACGCCGCCGGCATCCTTGAGGCCATACTCAAGGACAACCCCGACCACGTGGAGGCGGGCGTGGAGCTTTCCGAGATGCTCTCGCCGGCCAAGGAGCCGGCCCGCGTGATCGGCATCCTCGCGCCGCTGCTGAAGTTCAAGCACGACTACCCGCTCTACCACATGCTCGCCGAGGCCTACTACCAGAAGGAGCAGTGGGAGCAGGCGCGCGAGAACTACCAGGAGGCCGTCAAACTCAACCCCCAGAGCCCGCAGGACTGGTACCAGCTCGGCAATATATACCTCGCGCAGAAGCACTTCGCGCGCTCGGCCGAGGCGTACGAGAAGGCCGGGCAGCTTGGCGTGGACTCGGCCGTCTATCACTTCAAGCTCGCCAGCGTCTACTTCAACCTCCGCGATTACCTCGGCGCCGTGACCACCGCCGTGGTGCTCGGCGGGCAGGCCGGGCAGATCAAAAACGACCTGCTCCTCCTGGACGCCGCGCCGGGCCGGAAGGACGCCTTCTACGCCGCACCGCCAAAAAGCGCCATCTTCCGCATCGCAAAGGCCCGGCAACTGGGAATCGACTCGCCGCAGATCAGATTCCTGGAGGCGAACATCTGGCTCTCGGCCAGGCGGTTCGCCAAGGCCGACGCGCTCTACAAGGCCATGCAGGCCGAAGGCAAACTGGACAAGGCCGACCTCGGCCTGTTCTGGTTCTACTGGTCGCAGACGGCACTGGGCCTCGACGATTTCGACAACTTCCTCGGGCGGCTCGCAAAGGCCATCGAGGCCGAGCCCGACGTCTACAAGTCCACGCAGGCCGACGCCTACGTGACGGTGGCGCGGCGATACCAGGCAAAGGGCGACCACAACCGGTACATCGAGTACCTCAAGCAGGCCGTCGCCACAAACCCCATGGCCGCCAGCCTGCACCTGATGCTGGGCGATGCCTGCTGGCAGGCGGGCCTCCGAAAGCAGGCCGTCGAACAGTACAAGCTCGTCCTGGAACTCGAACCCGACCACGCCGACCGAGTCAAACTCCTCAACCGAATCCGCGAACTCATCCCGCCCGCGACTTCCGCGCCGGCCAGCGCGCCATCCGCTGTCCCGGCCTGACCGCCGGCGCCGGGTCCGAGCCCCGCCGAAAACACTGACATGAGCTTCTTCAGGCCGGTAAAAGCAAAAGTCCTGGCGGCTCTGGACAGCAAACGGGCAGCCGAGCTGCGCGTCTGGTCGGAGCAACACGCCAACCTTTTCGACCTGCGCATACACTCGATTCGCACCTGCCCGTTCCTGGCTTATCCACCCGCCTACTGGAGGCTGCGGAAGGACACGAAAAAGTGGGCCGAGTGGCTGCACGGATTCTATGGCGCCAAGCACCGCCAGGAGCGATGGTGGGGCCGGAAATGCACGTGCGACCAGATCCTTTCGTAGTCTGGAAAGGCAAGTCTGGAAATCCCACGTCGCGGGCCCGCCTCCGGCAACGATCGTAACTGCTGTGGAATCAACACCTCTCTTGAACATCCATTTGGCGGCGCGCCCGGATTTGCGGGAAACACATCGGTGGTGTTGGCGTCTAAGCTCTATAGAATGCGACACCAACGGGAAAGGGAACCTGCCCATGTCCGAGATCGCCAATTCCCGCCGGGCCGGCTTGTCCGCTAAGCCGCCCGTTGCGGAGCACGGCTTGCATCGCCCAATCCGCGCAAAGTCTTTTCGCGACAGCGCAACGCCGCAACGGAGGCAAGCCGTCGCCATGACATTGGGGCTGGCGTTGACGTTGGGGGTGTTGCCATGCGGCGGCGCGGTGTCGGCCGGGCAGTCGCCGGTCGCGATCGTCGTGCTGGAGCCCCAGTTCATGTCCGGCGGCGGCGGCGAGGCCACGGCGGCTGCGCAACTCGCCTGCGACCGGCTCGCACGGGAACTTGAGAAAAACGCATCCCTCCGCGTCGTCGATCGCACGCAACTGGACCGCGTCCTGAAGGAACGCCAACTTGGTTCAGGCCCGGCCGGGACGATCCTCAGCTATGACATCATGGCCCGGCTGGAGGTGGACGCCGTTCGCCCGGTGCCGCGGGCGATTCTGAAGCTCGTGGACCTCTCGGACGGCAACCTGCTGGCGGAGATGCAGTTTGCCTGGTCTGTCCCCCTGCCGGATGGGGCGATCCGAAACATGGCCGGCGCCTGCCAGGCCGCGGCACGCCGCCTTGCCGGACCAGGCGAAAAGGCCGTTCGCGTGCGTTTGCTGGAGGTGGACAACCCCGCCAAGTCGGCCCGGCTGGAGCCGCTGGCGATCCGCTTGCGGGAAGCCGTCGCCGGCGCGCTGGCCCGCAGCGAGGGCGTCCGGCCGGTGCATCACCTTGAGGCCCTCACGGCCAAGGAAGAGTCGCTGCTGCTGACTCTGGGCCTGTCGAAGCTGCCCGGCGGCAGGCAGTTCACGCCGCAGTCCGACGCGACGATCGAGCTGCGGATTCGTGAGATGGACGGCATAGGCAAGACGTTCGAGCAGACGCGGGTTGAGGTCTCCTGGCGCGTTCGCAAGGGCGAAAGATACAGCGGCGATTGGGCGGGGGCCGAGGCGACCGTCGCGGACTTCGACAAGCTCGTCAAGGATGCCTGGACCCGCATCGCCGCCGAGATCGGCAAAGTGACGCCGGGCGCCGGCAACGATTTTCTCAATGAGCTGACCCTGCGTCGCCGCCAGGCCCAGGCGGAACTGGACGCGGCGCCCGAGGGCTATTACTTGCCCCGAGAGCAGGGGATCAAACAACTGGAGCACGTGGCCGCCGCCGTCAAGATCGACCCCACCTGGGAGGAGCCCGCCTACCAGTTGGTCCATGCAAACCTGGTCGATTTCGAGAAACCCATGGGCTACGGCCCGCCCATCCGCGAGGCGGCCCGCTATCTCCGGCGTTTCCCGGCCGACAGAACGCACCGCACCCGCGTGGCCAGCGATGCGTTCTTCTGGTCCTCAAGCAGGTTCCTCAAACTCCGATACTTCCCCAGCACGGACCCGCGCGACATCGAGAAACTCGACGCCGACGCCCGCGAGATCCTCGACGACCTCAAGCAGATCGTCGACACGTTCGCCGCGGCAGAGGCCGAGGATATGCCCGAACTGCTGTTCGTGGCGATGCACATCGTGTATCGAGCCATGGCGCAGAGCGGCGTGCCCGCCGATCAGCGGCGGCAATGGATGGACCGCCTCGTCCAACTCGGCAGCAAGAACGTCTCCCTGGCGACGCACCTGCCGGAAGTCCACGAGAGAAATCTACTGGAGGTGCGAGTCCGCCTCCGCATGCGCGCGGCCGGGCTGCTGCTGGCAGAAGGCGCCGGCGACCAGGCCCGCAAGTACCTGGAGGAACTCGTGCCCCTGCTGGCCGCGAGCAACATGCGGAAGAGCGATTACCCCGACTTCTTCCGCGAGGTCGAGAAGCTCAACGACCCGAACATGTTGGCCCGGCTCAGCGCCGCCGCGGCCGAGACCGTCTGGCCGCTGCGGATCAATTGGCTGAACATGAACGCCCTCGGCATGATGCCGACGACAAGCCCCCGCCCCAGGGCAAACGTTACGGCACTGTCGTTCACCAAGTACCAGGGGGCGTCGCCGCTGGCGGCGTGCGGAGGCCGGATGTACTGCATCGTGCCGGCGGAGAAGTCCGACGACGCGCCGCGAATCGCATACGTGGATCTGGATTCTCACGGCCGGCCCGCGGGAAAGATCACGCCTCTTTCGAATCAGCCGCCGCGGCCGGGGCCGATCCTCGCCACGGCCGTCTGCGACGACAAACTCTACCTCGGCACCAGGGGCGCGGGGCTGCTGGAGTACGACCCCGCCGGAGGCAAGTGGCGCGCATGGGGCCCGGATCAGGGCTTGCCGGGATCGAACGTCTACACGCTCGTCGCGCTGGACGGCGGCGTGCTGCTGTGCCACGGGGGCGACGTGCGCGGCAAGCCGGGCTTCCTGTGCCACGTCAAGCCGGCGACCTCGGAAACCACCCTCCTGCGGCAGCTCGACCCCAAGGTCGACGTCCACTTGGCGTCATCGGGCCTTACGCCCGTCTGGCGTGCGGGCGACACGATATACGGCTTCATCGGCGGAGGCGCCATCTACAGGCTGCCCGGCCTCGGCGCCGGCGAGCCAGTGCGACAGCCCTGGCCCACACCGAAATCGAGCGACTACTACGAGGCCTATCCAGACGGCATGGCCGTCGTGGCCGGGCGACGGCTGCTCAAGTGCCGCGACGCCCTGCGCGAAATCGACGACGAGGGAAAGGTCCTGCGCGCCTGGCCCAGGTCGCGGGCCGTGAGGATCACCTCCGGGCCCAAGGACCTGACGGGGCAGGACGTGCTTTTTGCAACCGATCAGCCGGACCTGATCGACGCGCAGGAATACAGATGCGTGGGCCAGGACGACTCCCACATCTTCTTTCTCGATAGTTGGATCCTCTGCTACGACCCGGCCAAGGAGACATGGTACGGCCCGATGGAAACCGAGCCGTGGACCGCCGGCAGCAGCCGGGCCGTCTCCGGGCCAGGCGGCATATGGTTCCAGCACCACCGGTCGCTGATCTATCTCGACACGGCCGACTTCATCGCCGCGGCCCAAAAGGCCGGACGGGTCGTCACCGCGGAGGATTTCGACAAGAAGCGGCTGGCGGCAATCAACGCGGCCCCGCCGCTGGACCAGGCGAAATGGCGGCTGTCTCTGCGGCAGTTCGACAAGGCCCGCGACCAGGCCGCCGCCGTGCTCGTCAAGGATCCCACGTGCGCCGAGGCCCTGCTGATCATGGGCCTGGTGCACGAGCCCTGCTGCCTGGACCAGCCCGACAAGGCGCTGCAATACTACGCCCGCCTGGCGGCGATGGACAACGACCCCTGCGTCGCGCTGGCCGGGCTGGCGCACCAGTACCGCGTGCTCTTCGCCGCCGGCCGGGCCGTGGAGGCGCTCCAAGTCGGCCGCGACATCGAACGCCGCTACCCGCGAAACTCTTTCCGCGAAGCCTTGGCCAGCCACAACCGCCAACTGGCCAAACAGATCGAGGGGAAATCGAAATGACCATCTCCCGCGCCGCCACATGCGTCCTAGCCGTTGCCGCCGCCATCGCCGGGGCGGCGCCCTGCCGCGCCCAGACGACCCGGCCGGCTGGGGAGGCCAAGAGCATTCGCGTTGGCTCCTGCTGGACCAGTTTGCAGGACGAGTTCGCCTCGGCCGCCAAGGCCTACGGGAAGAAGCACCCGGACGTGCGCGTCGTCTGCTCCGACGACTACCTCAACGTGCCAGGGCGGTTGTTGAACGGAGAGATCGACCTGGCGAGCTACAGGGGCACATTACTCTCCCACGCAGCCGGGCCGGACTATGCGAAATTCGGGAAGGGTATCCCCGAGACGCTGAGCGAGCGGACGGTAGGCTACTGGCCGCTGGCGGTGGTGGTGCATCCGGCCAATCCGATGACCTCGATCACCATGGACCAGATCCGCCGGCTGATGACGGACCCGAACGCCCGATGGCAAGACATAGGCCGACCGACCGACGGGCGGATTCACCTGCATCTCTACCATTGCGGCGACGTGACGAGAGCCCTGGCGGAGTACGACTTCGCGACGGGCGGCGTCCGCAACGTGTTCCGTGTTCCGCGCGACCTGGAGTTGACCGTCTCGCGGGCCTGGAACAGGCACCGCGCGGGCGTCAGCCTCCAAGCCGCCATCGTGCCCGACCTGACCAACGACCCCAACGCCATCGCCATCTGGTACCACGGCAAGAAACTGGCCGCCAGCGGCTACAAGATCCTGCCCATCGTCGCCGGGCCGGACCGCCGGGCACACGCCCCGACGGACACCGCCGCCGTCGCCCGCGGCGCATATCCGCTGCGAACGCCGCTGAAGGTCGCAATCCGCGCCTCGGCCCCCGACCACGTCAAGGCGTTCGTGGACTGGCTTTCGTCGCCGGAAGCGGCCGCGGCGTTCAAAAGCGGCGCCGACGACGAACGGTCCTGGTATTGGCCGGCTGCCCACGTCAGCGAGGCCTCCGCGGCAGATTCCTCCCCCGCCGCTGCCACCCGCCCAGCGCCCACGGAAGCGCCCGTCGCGGCCTTCACCGATCCGATCGCCGGGGCGGTCGCCGTCCTGCCGACGGAAAAGCTCAGCCTCCTGTTCCGCATGGCCGACCGGTCGCACCTGGCCGCGTGCGAACAGGCCGTGGCCGAG
>Ga0315279_10005131_pt1 | contig 17141 bp, 13 predicted proteins | sample YL17G06_20_MG_FD_203694 | JGI IMG/M metagenome (GOLD analysis project Ga0315279, IMG submission 203694) | Sediment microbial communities from Yellowstone Lake, YNP, Wyoming, USA - YL17G06_20 | ecosystem: Environmental > Aquatic > Freshwater > Lake > Sediment | place: USA: Wyoming | collected...
CTGCTCTCATGGCAAAAAATTCAGCGCAAGCGGTTCCTCCCATTGTCTTATCGAATAGCCTTGCCGTATTCCAGTCACCCGAAATTATGAATCCATCAAATCCTACTGATATATCGGCGAGAGCTGCCGCCGCGAGATCATTATGCCACGCGATATCAAGGCTCGGCCTTTTTATTTTAGTGTGATCGTCTTGACTGACCCGCGGATCGTTTACCTCTTTTGCCGGTGTATGCACGCTTGCAATTAGTATTTTACGCCTGTAAATATTGAACGATGCCAGGCACAAATAGCCAGATAAATATTCGAGCCATGGAGATGAAGGCGTCAAATGTTCAGCAATGAAATCTGAGCGGAGAAGAAGCGCCGAACAGGCACTCCAATGTAGTGGAATTTTGCCAAGGACTTTATATTCATTTTTCATTTTGAATGGAGCTAGGTTGATTAGGTCTTCTGGTCGGCACTCTTGAAGCATTGCGATATCAGGTTGGAGACCTCCAAGAAATTCCCATTGCCGGCGTCTGTTTTCAACTTCTTTGAATCCCGCCGGTTTCATATAGGCAAGATTCCAAGAGACAACACGCATACATTGACCTCTTTTTAAGTTCTAAATATACCACAGTTATAAAATCATAATAAACCTTCATGATGGCTCTTAAATTGATTATATGAAAGCGCTGCGGCAGCCGTTCGCGTAGAATGAAACGCAAGGAGGTGCGACAGCATGAAGACTTATTTTGGGTGTGATGCGCATAAGCATTATTCGATTTTCGCATCCGTTGACGAAACAGGCGCTTCAGGTCCCTTTGTTCGGGTTGAGAATGAACGGAGTCTGTTTCGCCGGCACCTAAGAACGATGCCCCCGGAATCCGAGATCGCCGTGGAGACCGTCGGAAACTGGTACTGGATGATCGATGAGATGGAGAGAGCCGGCCATGTTCCTTTGCTGACGCATGCCGGACAAGCGAAGGCCATGATGGGCCAAATCAATAAGACGGACAAGCTTGACGCGAGAGGGTTGGCTCTCCTGCTCCGCAACGGGACGCTGCCTTCGATTTGGATCCCGCCTGGGGAACTCCGCGATCAACGCGAACTCCCGAGGATGAGGATGACTCTCGTCCGGATGAAGACGATGCTTAAGAATCGGATTCATGCCACACTAGCAAAATATGCAATCCAAATCGACGAAGTTAGGGACGTCTTTGGCGCTGCGGGGCGGAAGCTGCTCGAGAAGCGTATTCGTGAACTCCCTCCTCAAACGTGTCATTCCGTAGAACAACAGCTCGAACTTCTCGATGATGTGGAAGCCCAGATCAAAGAGACAGAGATTCAAATAAAGACGATTATCCAGGATACGCCGGCCATGAAGCTTCTTATGACGCTTCCTGGCGTAGGGATGATCCTGGCCGTTGTGATTGCCTTGGAAGTGGGAGATGTTGATAGATTTTCGGGTCCGGAAAAGCTGGCCAGTTATGCGGGAACCGTCCCGCGGGTCAAAGCGAGCGGAGGCAAAATCTTTCACGGCCCTGTTCGTTCCGACGTGAATCGCTATCTGAAGTGGGCATTTATCGAGGCCGCGAATACGATCGTCATATTCCACAAACGATGGACCGGACGACATGTCGCTATCCTTTATACGCGACTCCGCGAGAAAAGGGGGCATGCCAAGGCGGTCGTCGCTGTGGCCAGGCATCTTTCGGAAGCGACATACTGGGTTCTAAAAAAAGCAGAATCGTATCGAGAGAGGAACGCTAAAAAACCTGTTTCGTCCACCCGGGAGCAAGCGCGACAGTTCGCATGAGGCTTCAAGCCTCGAAAATTGGATGCGATCCTCCACGGGGGAGATGCTCATGCTGCCGAGACAGCGAATACATGCATCTGACGAAACCGGTTAAGAGCTAAGAGACGAAACTAAAGCCTATAACAAAGGAGGAAACGAAGAAAAATAACACTTGATTCACCCAGCGCTTTCATACATGCGAACAGAAGTTGACACGACCGGGCTAAATAAAATTTTAATAAAACGCCTAATTCATTTCTTCTCTGTTTCTTATAGCCACGAAGGGCATAATTTTTTATTCTTTACGGTGCAACTCGAACAAAAATAACTTCTTCGTGGCGGGTATTCGACCATTTCGTTCCTTTTTTTATGAAGCGAAACTATTTCATTCCAACCTTCTCGTATCATCTCATCCGATGCTTCTATGATTTCAAAAGTTCCATCCTTAATAAAATAATAAGCGATAATTGGCCTCTGTAGAGAGAATAAATCTTTAATGGCTATATAATAGAAAATAAGCTGAAGGTATCTACTGCGCTTATCAAGATGATGATCCAATTCTAAGGGACCGATTTTAAAATCAACTATTATATCGCCTCTTTTATCTCTCGCAATACAATCGACTCTTCCTTTTAATACAAACCCATCAAATCTTTTTTTAAAGGAATATTCGGTAGTCCTGATTATTATTTTTGATAATGGCCCATTTATCAATTTATTTAACGCAGTTAGAGCAACGCTGCAATCTTCCTGTTTAAGAGAATTAAAGTATCCTTCTAGCTTCTCTTTAATACCCTGAATGCATTTATCTGAGTTTCTTTCATTAACACGCTTCGATAAATAATCTGATATTATGGAGTGCAATATTCTGCCTAAAAGAATTTCATTTCCTTGGGGATCAAAATTAACATCCCTTGGCATAAACCTATACTTATACTCGAGCGGACATCGTTGAAATATCCCAAGAGAGCTTATATTAAGGCTTTCAATGCTATTTTCTTCCCCTTGGAATAATCCCAATTGACTAAGTTTATTTTTATTCATTTATAAAATAGTATCCCTATGATTAATATAATGATTTAGATAAAACTATTTTACCCCACGAGCGATCCGCCGTATGGTTCCGGCGATTATTTGTATATAGTCCTTAGATGCTTTCCTATGATTGGGGAGCCAATAAAATTCGGTGCACGCTCCTATAATCATCAAATTCACCCCCCTTATTTCTGAATTCCGAAAATCGCTTCTCAGCCCGATAATCGGCTTTCTTTGGGCGAATGCATAGCCAATCTCCAGGGCGGTTCCCGAATCAACGTCTGGCCCATCAAGAAGGCAAAGAATTATATCAGCTTTATCAATCGATTCGATGCAATAAGTAAACATTTTTTTCGCAAAATTTCTTTTTTTTGTTATTTTATTCGCATATTCTTGAGGCAAGATAAAACTAATTCCGGGCACTTTTTTTTCTAATGAATTGGCTAGGTTCAAATTGAATTGTTTCTCGCCTATTGAAAATATTGGTCCCCCTAAATATATCTTTATCCTCTTCATTTTATTCTCTTTCTAGAATTTCTCTTTAATTCTTTAATATTATTTACATCTGACGAATGTGCTATGTTCATGAAATAAATAAAAGGATCGTAGTTTTCAAAATAGTTCCGACTAATAGAAGCGCGCCATTCCTCCTTATATGTTATATCATATATAGCTCCCTCAGCTGACCTCACAGATATTTTCTCGTTCTCGAAATTCCGTTTTCTAACAGCTAGCCAAGCTTTCATTACATGATTATAAATTGCGCCTTCTTGCCACAAATGGAATTCACTCCAATGAAGATCAAATAATTCCCGATAAAATTCTCTAGCCAGGAAAGCATCCTTTTTGTCAATTGCGTACCTCCTATCTTTCATTATGGAAATATATTTATCTAAACAGGCTAGAAGCGTTTGGCCTCTATTTGCTTTAGCACTTACTCTCGCAGCAAAATATGTAAATATCGCCGCAGCAAAAGCTCCAATTGCGGCAATCGCTGGAAGTATAAAAATAACAATATAATTAACACCTGAAGAGCTTGGATTTTCCATTAATCAATCCCTCCTTAATAGAATATATTTTTTAACCTTTACAAGTTCTTCAAAATCCGATTTGATACATTTTTTATTCTTTTTATCGCTTCTGGATCGCGATCATAACAAAAAATATAACACCGCCAAAGATTTTTATGCTTATTCCCAATCGCCATAATTTCGTCTCTCATTTCTTGATTATTTTCAACAGGTTGCGGTTCTTGACTGATATCGTAATAAACCAAAAAATCGGGTTCCTTTTTTTGCATCTCAATATCATGACAATAAATAATGATCGAACCAGGTTCAACCTTAGCTTCTTTTTCTATCTGAGCTTCGCTCATTTTCCATTTTTCTAGATTTTCATATCCTCGACAACAAGAGGCGATGCCTGCCTGTTCGTGCAGAGTTAGTTCATTGTGTTTAAATGCACATGCCAATCCGGGCAATATGCGCTTTTTTAGATGTTCAGCGTATAACTTTGTTTCATCATTATCGCAAGTTGCTAAATAATTTATAATGCCCTCATCTGACATTTCTCGAATATCTTTAACAAGTTTTGTAGGATTTATTCCAGTGTTTAAGATTAAGCTTCTTATGCTTTTTACTAATAAAGAGTCAGCGGCTATTTTTGTCGGATAAAGATAGACACGTTCATTCAAAGTGTACCTTATTTGTAGAAGATTGACTAGCTCAGTTATCGCACTCGGCGTTACCCTCCCTTTTATATCCGTCAGCTTTGCAACAAGATGAGGCTTCCCATTATAATAGGAAATCGCAATATGATCGTATATGCGTTCATCCCATTGTTTCCCCCATCCCGCCGAATAATATCCATCTCTGCGACTGTAATCAAGAAGATCCGCAGATATTGTATCTTCAATCATTTGATGTAGATAAGGCTCATCTAAATCAAACGGATCTTTCGTAGCAAGTATATCAAGTAGTATATTTATATCTGTTTCTCCAATCTTATTCTTCAGATTTATTTGTTCAAAACGGTAGTTATATTCTGCTTTCAGTTCCGGCTCTGGCAATACTCCCGAATCTCTGTCAAGTGTATGTTTGAAAGGAGTATGGACGATATCATGAAGTAATCCTGCAAGCCCTAAAAGGTCCTTTTTATGATTATCGATGCTATACTCTGGGGGGAAAAAACTAGGCTGCTGCAACAGCTTTTTCATCTGATGAGAAACCCCTAACGAATGCTCGAACCTAGTATGCATCGCTGATGGATATACTTGGAAAGCGTTTCCAAGTTGTTTAATACTATGTAGCCGCTGAAACGACGGATGTCTAATGCAATATTCTTCTAAATCATTAAAATAAATATCACCACTAACTGCATCACGAATTCTCATTTTCACTCCCTCCTTTACTTATTACTAAATATTATTGGAAAGTCCCTAAAAGATTATGTCGATCCTATACCGAATCCTTTAAACTTCTAATAATAAATTTGATCCAAATCTGTATAAATATTGTATATTATTAGTAATTTTATTCAAATTAGGTCCATTTTTTAGGTTAGAAAAATATTTTGTGAGTCATTTTTATTAGTCTCCGGAACCGTCTCTAGAAGAGGTTCCAGATCTACTCCGCATGCCGCAAATTCTTCTGGGGTTACATTGCCCAAGGAGCTGTGCGGCCAACTGCTGTCTGAGGATCCGCCCGGCTCTCATATCGCACTACGGAGCGTGCAAATACCAGTGTCGAACGAGCCCGCCGTTCCGAGACCATGTAGGCCATCTTCAGCACGTCCACCAGGTCCCTCTTCCCGGCGGGCTTCAGAACTTTTTGAGAGCACATCTTGTAACATCTGTTTATCGAGCGTCAGGTCCGCCACCAGACGTTTCAACCGCCGGTTTTCATCCTCGAGCTGCCTCAAACGCCGCAGTTCCGCCACGCCCATCCCCGCGAACCTTTTTTTCCAGCGATAAAAAGTCTGCTCTGCGATCCCCATTTTCGGATGATCTCCGCCACCGGGGTCCCGCTCTCCGCTTGGCGCAGGGCAAAGGCGATCCGAGCCTCGGTGAGCCGACTTTTCTTCATCCTTCGCTCCTTCCCGGATGCCGATTCTAACACAAAAATCTAACCTCCGATCCAGACCAGGATCCGGGGAGCAGATCATTTCTAATACCCAATTAACGTTAACCTATATGGCAGAATAAAACGTGTATGAGAGTATAACGCCCGGGCAAGCTCGTTGGCATGCTCATAGTCCTTACTAATTATGGGTCGGCCTGAGGAAATGTATTTATAGGCGTTTGGCATGGCTATTATTAGATGCTCAACTTGAACCATTAGCAAACCTTGGATCAGATCTCGATAAACAGCGTTCCCCATCCACGATCGACCGGCCTCGACTTCAAGCCCGCAATGCCACTTGTAGTGGTAGGCGTCGACTTCATATCTAACCGTCGGTTGGCCATTTTCGCCAAAAAAAACAGGGCGGAATACCCTGTTCTGCTTGGATTTTCCACGCTCAACCTGGAATCTGAGACGTTCGAGATCTGTCCGAAGGATCGCAAGGACATCATTGCCCTTGAGCCCCTTCTCCAGATTAATCGTGCTAATCTTTTTATAGTGCCTTCTAAATACCTTTACGACGTCCTCAATAAAGCTCGGAGGAGGTTCTGTTAATGGGAGTGTCAGATATCGAATCATTTCAATTCTCCAGTTAACTAACGACTCCGTCAACTATTCGCTATTGATTATGCCTTGCAGTTCTGCCCATTATATCTAGTACACGGCCGCCCGGCTTGAGGCTGATCGCCGTATACCGGTGCGCCAGGGCGATGGGAACCAATGCGTCGCGATATAAGTCAGTCTCCACCTGCGTAATGAGGTTTAATGCCCGTGGCAATTCCATATATCGGTCTATGCTTGCTTTCTCCACAGGGAAGTTGCTTGTGGAGCTCTTTGTTGGAAATGTATAGGGCAGACTAAATACGAAGAGCTTCCCAGAAGGTGTCTTAAATGCAAAGTCATGACCGTAATAGGTCTCGCTGCCGAATCCGTTACCGGAACGCTCTATACCGAGATACTGGTATCTAAACTCATCCGTAATACTGAATAAACGATTCGTCGGGACATGCTGTTCCAATAATTGCATATACTCGACAACATACCCTCCCTTCTGGAGACCAACGACTACTGGCATTTGCAGATTCCGAGCTCGCTGCCTTTCCCGCATAAGGTGGAAAAACCTCATGATGGATTGATGGAGCCAAGCTGCTTGCCCGAAAACGGCAAGTGGTCCGTCCACCAGAACCGCGAGGCTGCCCAACTGAGCTGGAGCCTCGTCCGCAAGGAAACGCAAATAATGGATAGGCAAGAGATGTTCGATATAGCTCATGAACCGGGAGGAGGGTTCCTGGTTTGGATGAAAATCGACGACGGCTTCCCATAGGCGAAGGCAATCACTGATATACAATGCTCGACCACATTGAGGACACCTATGTTCCGGTTCTTCTGGATCCAAATAGATATCATGGGCCCCGCAATCCTGTGTCGGACAGCGATGCACCTTGATTCCTCCGGGAGGAGCATCCCCCTGGTACGGCCGCAACTGTGCCAACTCGATAAGTGTGCCCATGAGACTCGTACCTGGCTCATCCCTTCGAAAACGAGTTGGTTCGGACCAAAGAAAAGCATCCATCTGCCTGCGGAATGTTGACTTAACACAATCATCATCTGGCATCTTGAAGTTTGAAAGCGGCAGAACCAGGCTTAGGGTATCGCGATTTCGTTGCAGAGCTGCAACTTTAAATGGATCGATTAGCTGCGTATTGGAGTCCTCCAGGCCCTGGAAGTCACGCATCTCAATTAGGATGGTGCTGAACTTGAGGTAGCATACCTGGATGCTGGGCAGTCGATCATTTATACTAGAAGCATAAAAGCTACCGTCGGACGCAATCACGTAGCTTATTTCAGAGTCTATATCATATTCCGGCGGTTCAACAAAGCAGGAGGCTAGCTCTTGGCCCGCCGCTTCCGAAGGTTCGCGAAGCGGCCGGCATTGTTCAAGGAAGCTCCGCACATCCGGATTACGGACCACATCGCTATGCGCTGTCTTGCTGGCGAATTGGCTTTCGTACGGCATCCTTACATCCTCAACTAATCTCTTCGCCTGCCCGTTGGCGTTCCCGATCAGGATCGAACTTGTGTATTTGCACTGGAATAACAAATGGACTCGATAGTGTCTTCGCCCGGGCAAAGCCAACGTCTTGAGCCCGAATCAGCGATGGACCAAAATCGCCGAAGTCATAGAATTTTGATAGCTCCCGCACTTCGCTCTCATTGTTGATGTGGGAAACGAACATGTTCTCAGTGTTGGCCAGGATGTTAGGATGCACTGAGGAGATTTCCTGGGTCGCGTATACAATCCCTATCCGAAACTTGGCACCTTCCTTGGCAATTCGTGGCCACGTGTCAGACAGATCATCTTTGCGCCCCATGATGTTGTGCGCCTCTTCAACATAGATCACGATATTGGGCGGGAAATTCCCCTCGTTAAAGATGCCCATGGACCTTTTAAAGATATGCTGGGCGATAACCTTACTCAGGCGAGTTCGTTGATTCGGATCACCAACTGAGAGGTCGAGTATTACGATCTTGCCACTAAGTAGGTGCTGGTAGATTTCCTCAGACACATCTTGGGTACGATCGGGCGAATGGAAATCCTTTAAGGGATTCAGGTGTTTGTAGCCGGTGATGTAAGCATCGTTGCTGTTGCGGCCTGCCAGCATGTTGAGAAGGGCAATACCGTCTTCATCAAACCAAGGGTTGCCTGAGGATGACATCAATTGTTCTTCTCGATTCTTAGCTCTTGCTTTCTCAAACCAGCGCACAGCTTGGTCTAGAATTAGCCTTATCCGTCCTCGCTCTCCACTAGGAAAATCGTTTTCTGGATCAACAGTATTGCGGATTTCTTCGTTAACAGGAAATGAAACGGAAAAACCGCTTGGCGCAGGAAATCCTGCTTTCTTCAGCATTGCCTGGTAGATGGCCTGCTTAACTTGCCAACGGTAATGAGTGGATCGGTCTTCCCTGTCAGGTTCTTCGAACGAGACATTAAGGAATGCCCGCAAGTCTGCTGATGGAGTAGTACGATCCTCCATAACTTGCTGAATAATCATAAATCCTTCGGGAATCTGAAGATAGAAGTTATTCTGTATTAGATGGAAACCGGGAGCAGGCAGCATCCGATATCGCTCGGTTTGATCAGGATATACATCAGCTAAAGCTCCGATATCCTGTTGGTTAGCATTAGCGTACTCACCATTGAGATCATAAATAATTTGACCAATTCTTAGACCTGTTTGATCAGCCGTGCGCTTCACCACAGAAACCAGCTGCTTGATCATATTAGATTTTCCAGTACGGGTCATTCCAAAGACACCCGTGCGCCTAGCTAGAAAATCGATGGACTGAACACGGAAGATGACCTCAGCGTCCAGTCGCTGGAGCCGATTGGATGAGGTGTAGCGGATAGCCCCTATTGGGAAATCCGGCATCGAGCCCTCTATTCCGAGGCGCTGAGCATCTTCTCGGGCTGCAGCCTCCCGGATTGGACTGATATAGTTCACGATAGCGGCCAGGACATCACCCTTAGGCTTGTAGACCTGAAGTCGGGCAGCCGAATGATAGGATTCCAAATCGCTTCCGAGGCACAGTCTGCCATCTTCATTGGCATAGAAGGTTCCGAGAATACGGCACTGCAGTCCATTGAATTGCAGCTGGCTGCGGGTCAAATCATCTAGTTCGCCCGAACCTGGCCGGCTGTCCTGCCTTTCCTGAAAATGCTCGATCTTAGTATTTACTAAGTCATCATCCATAGGGAGTTTTGCCGAACTGACCACTCTGAGAAGGACGATTTCTTTCAGGGGCGGGCTGGCAGATGTGTAGGTTTCAGGATCGAATGCGGAGGCCAGAAGGAAAGAGTTGTGAGGGACCCCGTTCACTCGCGCCTTCCAGATGTCATTTGTCATGACATATGCATTCTCGTAGTCAATATGGTAGACCCAGCCGATGAAGTTATCGGTCTGTATCATCTGCGGCAATCGGTCTCTTCCCGCGATTCTGTCGGCTATTGGCATTTTATTGTTCCTTTCATCAAAGGCATGTTGCTTGCAATAATTTCTTTTTTTATATCACGCTGATGATGATTCGCACTGGATGAGTAGCAGACCTGCATAAGCTGATACCTTAAATGGTACTTGCGCAAGAGGGCAATCGCCTCGGGGCAATGGTCATAACTAAGCAGCCAAGGGAGATTTAGCTTGGAAAGGCGACATATCACTGATTCATGATCTTCCGGCTTGAAATAATATTGGTATAAGCGCTCAGCCTTGTGGAAGAAGGGAGGGTCCAGGTAAATAAAGAGACCCTTCTGCTGTTTATCCGGCAATCCAGCATAACGGTTTATTGTTTCTTGCCATTCCGCCACGTCGATGTTCTCGATGAGATTGCGATATTTCCATAGCTCCTTCAAACGCACCTGTATAGTATCTCGATAGAATCGGCAATCGATCTTAAATTTCGAAGCTTGGCTCTTGCCACCAAGGGGGCCAGCCTCTGAAGCCATGATGCCCGAAAAACTTGTGCGATTTAAAAAAAGGCATTTCCAGGCGTTCACGCGATGGCCGTTCAATGGTAGGTCATGCAGCCTGATCCATTCGTCCAACGTAATATCGGCTTTGCACACTTTATCACGGAGCCAGGTGCCGTCCTTGAAAACCGTTATCCAAAAGGAGGTAATCAAAGGATTGATGTCGTATAAAGCGATTTTGTCAATGAGTCCCTTGCCGAGAAGATAGAGCGCAACGCTTGCCCCTCCGGCAAATGGCTCGACGAAGAGCTTGGGACGAAGGTTGTTGTATTGAAGAAAACGTTCCATATAATCGCACAGGAACGCCTTCCCGCCAGGGTAGCGTAGCGGGCTGCAAAGGGGCTCTCCTGTGGATTCTTTATTCACGTTTCTTAGTTTTCTTTACGTAACCATTGCCTGATTTTGCACCGTTTAGAATCCTTACGATCACGTAACCCTGCAGGCCATCAGAATTGATATCAGTATGTTGATTATAATTTGTGCTCTGATCGATTGTATAGTCTTTTGCTTCACTATGTCCACAAACCAGACGATATTCACACTGGGCACATCGCTCGGCGGCCGGGCAAGGGATGAAATTACCGCTTCTAATGCCACGGATCGATCTAGCTACGGCTCCAATGGATTCTTTGCTTTTGGGTTCACTAATGTCTACGATGCGGCGGGTACCATCTTTGAGTTCGTGAAGATAACCAGCAACCACTTCCAGGCCTTCGCCCCGGGCTGCGGAAGCGTAAATACGCAACTGGAGTTCATAGCGTTCATCGCGAAGTGGGTCGGTAGCTGTCTTGTAATCAACGATGGCCAAGCGCCCGATCCGACCATCTTCCTCATCCAGAATGATATCAGCCCGTCCAGCGAGAACCCCGCCTTCCAGGTGAACCTCGAATGGCCTCTCTGTAGCCCAAACTCGTTTCAAGTCGTCCGAGTAATCCCTCATGTATCGATTAACCAATAGGCCTGCAGCTCGATACATCCGCTCAAATGTAGGTTGGTCCGCAAAAGGAAGGTAGAATTCCTTGTCGATTATCCTTTCTAACTCCTCGGGAGTAGGTAATTCTCCCTGCGACCTGGTTTTCTCCGCGATCTGGCGGAGCACATGATGCAAAGCTTTCCCGTACCCCAGCTCGATAGCCAATTCCCGTTGAAAGCCCAACACACGGCTCAGCCGATATAGATGTCCGCATTCCTCGAAGTTGGCAATATCTGAGAAGGAGACCTCCTGAGTGGGGGATTCGATATTCTTTTCTACCTCGGGAGCTGGGGGGAGTGGCAAGGGTGAACGCTGTTGGATGCCACCATGCGGCTTCGCGATTTCCACAAGGTAGGGGGAAGGATTCGTCTTTCTTGAAATTTGCTCAAAATAGGAGGCATAAACAGCATCTCGTGCCCGCGTTAGAGCAACATAGAACAACCTCCGTTCTTCAGAGTCCCCACCTTCATACCTAGCCCTTATTACCGGCGGAAATACATCCTCGCCAAGAAGCCACTCTTGAGACCTCCCCGCATTTGTTGAAGGAAATCGCCGGTCTGTCATTGCCGGAAGGAACACGATAGGCCATTCAATCCCTTTAGCTTGGTGGACGGTAAGGATGTCTGTCGCATCGATACTGGCAATCTGCTCCCCTTCGAAATCCTCGTAAGCGTCCCGAGCGTAATGGAGGAGGTAGTTATGCAACTTGTGATAGAACGGCTTCCCGCGGTCCCGACCGCCACGGAACACCTGCTTATCATTTTCAGGAATATATCGACCTCGCCGAGTGACATGCTCGAAGTCCGCTAAGACCTTTGAGAATCTCGCAAAAGCGCCGAAACGAGCAGAGCCTTCAGGCCTGTTTAAGTCGATATTTTGGGCACCCAGGAAGTTTAGTAGCTTATAGAAATCTCCAACTAGGCTAACTGGTCTATTGCTTCTAAAACGGAACGATCGCCAGTCTTCCAAGTACTTTTGGAGGCCTGGGATTTCACTGCCATTGTTGAAATGATCACTCAGCCCTGACGCTATTCGCTTCAAATCTGCAGGCCTAGAAGGCCCAAACCGTAAGTCTTTCCAATCGCCTCCAACAAACCAAGCAAAGATCTCGCCAATAAGATTGATCTCCGGCTGTAAGAATAGGCCCGTTCGACCTCCGCATGAGTACGGAATGCCACGGTTCTCGAGGGCTTCTACTAAGGGAGGCGCGGAGGTTCGCACAGATCGATAGAGGATAGCGATATCCTTGTAGCGATATCCTTGATTTCGAAGAGAACGGATAGTTTCTGCGATAATCGCCGCCTCTTCATCCTCTGTCTCGGTTGACCAGAGAACCACCTGGCAACCGTCACTCATTCGAGCCGGTTTCATAGCCTTATTAAGGCGTCCAGGAATTGAGTGTGCGAAGGCGTTGGCAATATGCACTATCTCAGGCCTGCTCCTTCGGTTAATTTCCAACTTAACTACTTTGGTGCCGCTACGGCGCTCGGCAAAGGTCAGGATATTGCTTATATCGGACCCGCGCCACTGATAGATAGACTGGTCATCGTCGCCCACTACGCAAAGCTGAACAGGATCTCTCGAAAGCAGCTCTATCAGTCGTTCCTGGGCTGGATTGATATCCTGATACTCATCAACTACAAGATGTTTTAGAGGGGAATGGACTCGCGTAAGTACCTGAGGATCACCCAGAACCTCAACTGCTTTCGCAATGATCAATCCAAACGTCAAGAAGTGGTATCTCTCAAGCAATTCAAGATAAGTCTTATAGCAATCGCCCAGAGGGGTGCCTTGCAGAGAATCTGGCCGAATAAGCTCATTGCCGATAACATCAACGGCTTTGGCAAAATCTCGGATCGGTTGCCAGTGGCGGGATCCGAGCTTATGTAAGCCGAGGTTCTTATACTCTCGGCTTAGGAACCCAAAATGCCTGTGCTCATCAAGAACATCGTAGTTCCCGTAGCGCGGCACATAGTACTGGAGAAGTCTGAAACAGTAGCCGTGAATCGTTCCAACAAACATGGACCCGAGGCGGCCTAGGAAGTCTCTTCCCTTAACCTCTTCAACGCGTCGATATACCCGCTCCTTGAGTTCGGCGGCCGCTCGTTCTGTAAAAGTGAAGGCAATGATGGATTCGGGGGGTTCATTTTCATAGAGGAGGGCTGCGATACGGGACGAAATAGATTCCGTCTTTCCCGAACCAGCACAGGCGATTACTTGTACCGGCCGATTCCGAACTTCTACAACTTCCTTTTGACTATCCGAAAGCATTAGGGGGCTAGAATCGATCACGGTCGCACCCGGTTTTCAGTCCTGAATTTTCCTGTTAGGAACTGTGCTCTTGACCCGATATTAATAGCACCAACAAGAAAGTCATACAGAGCGAATTTTTTTGTTGATGCCATGCGCCCTATAACACCCTTTCAAAAATACCCAGAATCTCGATTTGGCACGAGTCGTATAAGATTATCGACTGATGATATCTATCGGCAAAATCCAAAACCCAGGCTTTCTTTTCTATTCGCATTCCTTCCATTACTTCAAAGAGCTTTCTGGTGCTGAGTTTCGCGATAAACGGTTTTTCAATAGATCCTTTGATTTTGCATAAAACGACCTTCCCCTCGCAGTACTGACCTTGGAGCTTTTTAAAAAGACACAAAGCCCCTTTTTGAATAGCAGGTTCCATACGTTCATCTTCCTCCTTGGCCAGGAAGTAGGAGGGCTCGTAATGACCCATAGGGACAGGATAGATTTCCTCGCTAATCAGCAAGCCCCTCTTAGGATCTTCGCTCAATTCGTATCTGTAAAGTGGAAGAGAGTTAACAAAGATCATATAAGGTTGCCCTGCTATTTCTTTTTCTAAAGCTTTTTTTATCTGGTCTTCGCTCTCCATTCGGCTTCTGAAGAATCTTTCGGTATCCCTGTCTAAGAAGCAAACATAGCAGCCCTTATGGGCCCGAGAAAGCAGCACCCGGTAAGTGTTTTTGACCAATTCAAGGAATTTTCCTTTGGATTTCTTGACTACCGAGTCGTATGAATCCTCACTATGCCCCTCCCATCCCTGATTATCAAAATTGTAGCGAAGATCCCTGCCAAAGATCACTCCGGCGTAATCGAATTCAAATCCTTGGGCGGTATAAACACATCCTACTTGATCTATCCCGTTTGGATCATTGGCCCAAAGGGGCGCTCTTTGAATTCCCTTGGGGATCTTGCCTATATCAGGATGGGCGTTCCAGGGCCGCCTGTAACCGCCTATTACGACATCATTGACCAGGCGTCCGTCCGGGGTAAGAGCTCTCGACCACGGCCAGCAAAAACCCGCTAAAACTCTTGCTTTATTTCCCTGGCTTGCTTTTTCTCGTATGGCCTCTTCCAAGATTTGCGGAGTATCCATGATCCGGAACTCGAAGTTCTCATTAGGAGGCCATAAAACCTGAGAGGTCTTTCTTATATCGAGAGTATTTTCTATCCATTTGAGAAACGAATCCAAGCCGCCGCACCGGAACTGGATGCTCAGTTCATATTCACTGATGCTACAGGAGCTCTCGCGAGCAGCCCGCTTGATATATTCCTGTGAACCTATTTCGCCGGGCCGGACGACTTGGTCCTCATCGATGAAGAACACACAGACCTTTCCGGCGTTGAGGAGTTCCTGAATTTGAGGCACTCCGGATCTATCTTTCTTTGGAGTATACCTATCGTTGCTGGACTCTCTCAATCGATGAGCTTCGTCGCAAATGAGCGCATCGAATTCGTCCCTGTCCACATTCGTATAGCTGTTGAAATACTTGAACTGTCCTGACCCGCGGCTACCAATCACTTTTCGGAGGGTTTGGGTGAACGCTCTCGAGCCGGTAACATAGTGAGCATTGTATCCTCTCCTCATCAAGTCCGCCATCAGGTTAATCGCTATGACAGACTTGCCGGTACCGGGTCCACCTTTCACGAGCACGACTTGTTTTTTCTTATCATGAAAACCTCCGGCCACCACGCTCAAGACCTTGTCATATACCATGAGCTGTTCGTCGAGAAGGATAAATTCCTTGTTCCCCTCGATAACACCTACGACATGTTCCATGAGCATCTTACTGGGGCGGTATTTCCCTTCAAGGATGCGGTTCAGGACATCGTTCCCGTCGCCTCGTTCGACCTTCGGCCAGATAAAATCCCGCAGCGCTGGAACATCATTCGCAGAAAAGACGGGGAAAGCGCTGATGGTCGCTTGGAACTTATCCGAGAGAAGGATGTCATCCGGGCTGAATGAGTAGTTGTGCAGATAAGAGCATGCCGAGAGGCCTAGGGGATCCGGACCCTCATAAAAAGCGGCATGATAATCCTCAAGGTAGATCTTGTAGCGGCCTACCTGTACCGAAGGATGCAGAACTTCCCTTTCCGAGCCACCCAGAAAAGTAATGACTTCGTTCTCTCCTTCGGCATTCTTGCAGGATTCCCATTGTTTGAGTTCAATGATTATCGCATTCCCCTTGCGAGCAGCATCCTTGCCAGCAACGATACAGTCGAGCCTTTTCGAGGATAACGGCAATTGGTATTCGAGGATGAGTCCGTGGTCTTTCAGCCCGCAGTAATCGAATACCCCTGAGACGGCACGGAGCGAGTTGCGCCAGGAGGCAATCTCAGAGGGCGATGGATTCTGTCTAAAATAATAGAAGTAGGAATCTTTGAGCTTCTCTGCTATCTGGTTCAGGTTTGTGTCAGTAACAAATTGGGTCACTGAGCCGGCGTAGAGTCTCATTTCTTAAACTCTGTATATTTTTTAGCGTTTCCGCGCGATTTCTTAATCGGATATTTTTTTCTGTTCTTCCGCAATTTTTCGTGGGCAGCTTCAACCGGCGAAATAGAGAGTCGATCCGCAAGCCTGGCGAGGTAAATCAGCACGTCCCCGATTTCGTCTTTTACCTTTGCTAACTGGGTTCCCTTGATATGCTGAGATTCTTCAGGCGTTAGCCACTGGAATATCTCTAGGATCTCGCTTGCTTCAACAACGAGGGCCATCGATATATTCTTCGGAGAGTGGAACTGTTCCCAATCGCGTTCTTTGGCAAATAGCCTGAGTTCTTTAATAAGGTGGTTAAGTGAGTCTTTCATTCTTCATCTTTCACTTTATTGAAATCGTCCTTCGAGATATTCATTCCTTTAGCTATTTCGGCCCGCCTAGCGCAAGCTAGAAATCCCTTCAGCGATAAATCCGAGCACCTTGCCTCCGATCTTCGAAGCATGGTTGAAGGCTTCGGGGGCCCCGCAGCAGGTCTTGCGCAGGCCAATTTCGTTCTTGGTGTCGTAGAAAAGGTTTTCCTCGAAAAGAAGGCCGTATTCGGCCGGGAAGCCGTAAAAGAATAAGATCGCCCCTGTCGATCGCTCGAAATGTCGGGCCGGGAGACGGTTGCAAAAAATTAACCTCATCGACGTCCGGCAGAGATTTCAGGTAATCGAACCACTCTTGATCCGTGACGCCGACGTAAAATTTAATCGCGGTCCCTCTTTTTTGCTGGACTGAGTTCCGCCCTCAGCGTGAGAAAAATGATATATTCCAAATGATAGCTTGTCAAGACCGATTGTCATAAGTTTGGTTGAGAATCCGATCTGAGCAGGCAAGTTAAGAACGGTCCTCTCGTTCCGGTTCGGCCGCGGCCAAGCGCGCCAGTTGGAGGCGGTTCTTCACTCCCAGCTTGCGGTAGATGCTGTAGAGGT
>Ga0315279_10005132_pt1 | contig 17139 bp, 17 predicted proteins | sample YL17G06_20_MG_FD_203694 | JGI IMG/M metagenome (GOLD analysis project Ga0315279, IMG submission 203694) | Sediment microbial communities from Yellowstone Lake, YNP, Wyoming, USA - YL17G06_20 | ecosystem: Environmental > Aquatic > Freshwater > Lake > Sediment | place: USA: Wyoming | collected...
TGGCGAAGGCCCATGCCGTCGGTCAGGTCGCCGTAGTGAAGCAGCAGCCGGGCGTCCTTCGCATGGGGGTCGACGTAGATGTGGTCGATCCGCCCGGTGTTGAACGTGCTGGACCGGCGGATAATGCCGTGGACCTCGTAACCCTTGCCCAGCAGCAGCTCGACGAGGTAGCTGCCGTCCTGTCCCGTGATGCCCGTAATAAGCGCTCTTCTGGCCATGCGTACCTGTCCTTCCTTAGTCCGGTCCACGTCTATATCGGCAATTACCGATGGAAACATACGCACTTGTTCGCATGGTGTGCCCGGTTGTAACCGTGGCCAATGCCGAGGAACAGCTCCACGGACCGGCGGACTTCACCGTCTCCGGCCTGCCGGGGGCCGCGGAGGTGATCCTGGGCAAGCCCCCCGCCTGAGCCCCGCCCGCCGCCGAGACCGCTCACTGGGGCAATGGGCCCGTCAGTATCGACTCGCAGACCTTCGTGCATGTCTTGCGGTCGTAGGTCTTGACGAAGAATTCCCGGGCATTTTTTCCGAGGCGGTCGAGTTGCCGGCGGTTGTCGGCCGCGCCGCGGATGGCACCGGCCAGGGCGTCGGGGTCCTCGGGTTCGACGATGAAACCGAAGTTCCCCTCGCGGATCATCGTGGCGGTGGCGCTGTCCTGGCGGACGGCGGCTATCACGGGCCTCGCCACGGCGATGTAGCCAATCATCCGGCTGGGAATGCTGTTGGTGCCGGAGTTTCGCGACAAGGTCACCAGGCTTACGTCGCTGGCAGCCTGTACCTCGTGGAGCACCTCCGCCGGCTGGAATGGAAGGAACCGCACATTGCGCAGTTGCCTGCGATGGGCCTCTTTGACCAGATCGTCCTTAACCGGCCCCTCGCCGACAATCAGAAGGATTATGTCGTCGCGTTCCCGCAGCCTTTCGGCCGCGTCAATCATCACCATCGGGGCGCTGACGAACCCGATGGTGCCGGCATGAAGCACGACGAACTTCTCCGGGCCCAGGCCGCCCTGGCTGGCTCGCCACGGGTTATCCCGCGGGGCCAGGGGGAACTTGGCCTGGTCCAGCCAGTTGCTGGCCACCACAACGCGCTTGGGGTCAAGCCCGCGCTTGAGGATCGTCTGGCGCATCCCCTCGGAAATGGTCGCCGTAAGATCGCAGTGCCGGCAGAGCATCGTGTCCTGCCATCGGACGAACCTTGCCACGAGGCCCTCGTGCATCATGCCGGAATCGATGACCGTGTCGGGATAAACGTCGTGTATCCAATAGACCACCCGCGCGCCCTTGAGGCGGGCCATCAGCCAGGCGGTCCACAAGCCGAACAGGGGAGTCGAGTCATCAAGCACGGCGTCCACCCGCCCGGCCGCCAGGGTGTTGACAAACGAACTGACGGCAAACGTGAAGTAGTACCACAGGCGATGGAGGATCTTCTTTCGCTGGCGAACCGCGTGCCCGCACCGGATGACGCGGTAGCCTTCCGGAGCCCGCTCGACGTGGCGGAACTTGACGCGCCAGCCCTTATAGAGAATACCCTGGGGGAAGTTTGGCCAACCCGTGACAACGGTGACGTCGTGGCCCGCCCGCGTGAGGTCCTCGGCCAGTTCCCTGAACATCACCCCGGCCGTGCAGGGCTCCGGGGGGAACACGTAGCATATGAGCATTATTCTCATGTCATGTAACAGATCACAAGGATGTTCATTCTGTCATTTCGGCATTAAGCGCAGGGCCCGTCCGCAAGCCAACAAGGTGAAGACATCCGTGGCATACACTATGCTACATCGACCAGGGACGAGAAGTTCTTCCGAAAAAACTCGCCATTGTCGGCCCATGCTGGCCTCCACGTGCAAACGAATGGCACTGCCGTGCATTTCCCGAGCGATGAAACGACGACGCGAGGAAATCGAAGAGCACCAGCCATTCCGGGAACCCTGAAATGCCACGCAAACCCCTTGTGATTTCGGTGATTTCGGCGCTTTATAATGCCGAAAACGGGGATATAATGAATCCGTCGCGTCGGAAACCCAGGCTGAAAGCGCCAAGACGGGCGGAAACGCTCCGGTAAAGGCTCAAGATGACGACGGAACCGTCAATCTGCGGCGTTGAGGAGCACCGAAATGACCGAATTACGCCCCCCCTCTCCCCCCAAACCCCCCTTCCCCCGGGCAGAGCCGCTCGCCAGCCCGAGAACCAAGGCAAAATAGAATTTCCTATCAGTATCGGTTGCGACGATGCATTCAGCAATTGTTGACGGTCATCGGTTCGCACACTCCGCTGTCGCTGCTTTGGGCCCTCGATAAGGTCGTCCGTTTTCTGAGACTGGGGCGATGGATGGCCGATCAACATTTCCGAATACCTCGGCGAGCCTCGAATCGTAATGTCGTTTTCGACAGCGTGAGCAATCAAGTTCGAGATCGCAAAGTCATCTATCTCGAGTTCGGCGTCTTTCGCGGCGCTGCCATGAAGTACTGGTCACAAAACCTGAAACATCCCGAGTCCGTGTTGCATGGTTTCGATAGTTTCGAGGGTTTGCCCGAATCGTGGGGTTATTTGAAAGAGGGAAGTTTGACCACGGGCGACCAAATCCCGGAAATCAATGACCCGCGGGTGAAGTTCTTCAAGGGTTGGTTCGATGACGTTTTGCCGACATATCATCTGCCTGAAGGCGATTTTGAATCGCTAATCATCAATATCGACGCCGATCTTTATTCTTCGACCGTCTGCATCTTCCAGCATTTCCGCAAGCATATCCGACCCGGAACATTTATTTACTTTGACGACCTATCACATCCGGACCACGAGCCTCGGGCTTTTGAGGAGTTTATGCGGGAGACGGGGCTTCGTTTTCGGCTGATCTCGGCGACTCGCCCGTTGGCACAAGCCTTTTTCGTGTGTAAGGCGTGAGTTCTCCGCGTATTACACTGCCGACGCGATCACGAACCGCCGCTTTTCCACATCTCGGCCTGGAAGACGGTCGCCAGGTGGATCGCGCCTCGAGTGGCACAGGCCAGAAACTGGGTCGCCCGATGGAACAACGTTTGGGTCAGCCTGGGATAGGTGTACCCCTTTTCCCGCCACAAGATGTGGCACCGCCCGAAGCCAAGTTCCCTGGCGGCAACCCGCACGGTTTTCGGCGTCCAGAAACCGACATGGTCGAACGCGGCAAAAGCGGTGAACTGGAACGGGAACATCCAGGCAAGCTTCGCGCCCCACCTGATGTACTGTTCCCGGTAAGGAACGCGCAAGAACAGCACGCCGCCGGGGGCCAGCTTTCGGTAGGCCACCCGGAGAAGGCCCACAGGGTCATTGATGTAGCAAAGCACGTCGATCATGCAGATGGCGTCCACTTGGCCATCGGGAATATCGGGGCAGTCCAGAGATGCGTAGGTGGGGAAGGTGCCCTTCCGGCGGTGGTGCTCGTGGATGCTCGGGGCGATATCCACCCCCATCACGTCCCAACCGGCATCCTTGAAGGTCTGCCCCAGATGCCCGTAGCTGCACCCGAAATCCACGGCCAGCGGCTGCCGCCGGGTCAAGTTGAACCGCGACGTCACCCGGCGGACGACTTCCCGAAACATTCGGCCTTTGATGTGGCTGTAGACCTGCTCGTTGGCGGGAACGACATACGAGGCCTGGTCGTAGTACTCGCTGGCCTGGTCAGTTTGGCGAGGGTCATCGCGGAACAGGTACTCGCAGCGGGAACACTGCCAGAACGGGACATTGGGCAGGATCCGGCTGGGATCGCCGGGCAGGAGCGACCAGGCAGCGGCAACGATGGGCCTTTCCTTCACCCGCCCCCCGCAGACAGGGCAGGGGCCGGGGGGGTCCTGGCGTGTCGGGGCCGGCGAGCAGGCGGCTATCGGAGATGAGACATGTTCGTCACTGGTACGCCTGGCCATCGTTGTCACCTTTGATATAAGTATATGCTGAACCGGGGCGGTTCTCGAACTCCGCCCGATCAGCCGCTGAAAGCCTAACGACATCATCCGCGGTCTGCCGCCGGCCCGCAGGCGCCTCCGGGACCGTGCCCGGACCGGCGCGGGCGCATGCCTTGCCCAGAATGACCCGGCGGTACATGCCGACCACCGCGCCGCGGGAAAAATGTTCGACGGCATACTCTCTCGCCCGCCGCCCGAGCGCCTCCGCCCGCGGATGATCGTCCGCCAACGAGATGATCGCCCCGGCCAGCGCCGCACCATCCTGAGCGGGCACAGTCAGGCCGCACTCGGCCTGGCGGATCAGCCGGGCCGTGTCGCTGTCCTCCGTCGCCGAGGTGAGCACCGCCCTGCCCGCGGCCATGTAGCCGAGAACCTTGCTCGGCACGCTGGTGGAACCCGATTTCGGCAGGAGCGTGACCAGGCCGACGTCCGCCGCGCTCTGCATTTCAGCCAGGCGTTCAGCCGGCTGGAAGGGCAGGAACTTCAGGTTGCGGACCCCCCGTCCGGCGGCCAGACGCTGGAGTTCGTCCTTGGCCACTCCCTCCCCGACGATCAGCAGGAGGATATCGTGCCTGTCGGCCAGCGTTTCGGCCGTCCGCACGAGCATCTGTGCCCCGCTGGCGTATCCGATGGTTCCAGCGAACAGAGCAACGAAGGTCTCCGGGGGGATTCCCTGTTCGCGGCGCCAGGCGTTGTCCCGGGGCATGGGGCGGATCATGTCGGTGTCGATCCAGAACGGGATGACTTGGACGTGCTGGGGGTCAATGCCCCGCTCGGTGATCTGATCGCGCATGCCCCGGCCCAGGGTGGTGATTTTGTCGCTCCAGAGGCAGTTGCGGGTGTCCAGCCACCGGGCCAGGCGATACAGCGGGTGCCTCCGGCGAACCAGCCCGGCGTTGTGGATCGCCTCCGGCCAGAGGTCGAAGATCACATTGACGAACCTCCCCCGCCACAGCCGGGCCAGCGCCCAGGCCGTCCACACTCCCAGCAGGGGCGTCGACAGGCTCACCACCACGTCCTGCCGGCCCAGGACCAGGCCGTTCAGCAGCGAGCTTACGGCAAAGGTGAAGTAGACCCACAGCCGGGCCAGGGCGGATGACTTGGGGCAGATGGCGTGGGCCACGCGGACCACCCGGTGGCGCCCGTCACGCTCGGTGTGCCGCCATCGGGCCTGAAAACCGGGGTACAGGACGCCCTTGGGGTGGTTCGGCCAGCCGGTCAGGACGGTCACGTCATGGCCGGCAGAGGCGAAGTCCTCCGCCAGGTCGCGGACCATGACGCCCGCCGGAGCAGGCTCCAGAGGATAAACGTAACAGATCACAAGGATGTTCATTCAGTCATCTCGGCATCTCGCGCGGAGCCCGTGCGCAAGCCCACAAGCTGAAACCCTCCATGGCATACACGATGCTACGTCGCCCAGGGACGGGAAGTTCTTCCGAAAAACCTCGGCGCCGCCTGTCCATGACAGCCTGCACGTGCGAGACCCAACGGCCCTGAGCCGCATCACTTGCCGGTCGGGGGGTGTGTGGGCCGCATCATGATGACCGATATCTCCGACTCGGACACCATCTCCCAGCCGTCTTTACGGTAGAAGGCGATTCCCCGCTTGTTCCCTGGTAGAACGTCGAGATACATCCATTCGCAGCCGGCAGACCGACAGGCTGTGCCGAATGCCGCTGTCAACTCGCCGGCCAGTCCGCTGCCCCTGGCACAGGGCACCACACCCAAGACACGAAGAATGGCAAAATGACGATCCGTCGGCCACCTCGGGTCGCCGGACAGTTGTCTCTGCTCGCCGGAATGCCTGATGCCAAGCCTGCCCAGCACTTCCCGGCAAATCGCCCGGCGGACCACGCCGTCCACGAAGAACTTGTACGCTATGCGCCAGGCATATTTGCGAATCGCCATCTTGGTGAACTTGCGCCACATGCCAAGCCTTCCGCCAACCACGACGCCCAGCACCCTATCGGACTGGGCCTCCACGCCGGCCAGCAGAAACCCCTCAGGATCTTCCAGATACCCCTCATAGAATTCCAGAAGAAACGGCAGGCCCATGCGGCTGGCGAACATGTCGGGAAAGCACGTCATATGGCAAGCCGCCATACCAGGCAGGTGCTCCGCGGTTGCCGGAACGATCCGCCAGGACTTGCCGCTCGCGGGGACCGGCTTGGGCCCCTGCCCCGAGACCATCTCTTGGTCCTCATCCATCACATGACCTTCCACAAATGCCGCGTTAAACACCGGCTCGCGTTCCGCCCGAGGGCTGGGCGCCGGCCGGTCTGGGTCGATTGCGCAGGAAGCGGGCGGGGTTGCCCGCGACGACCGTCCACGGCTCGACGTCCTTGAAAACCGACGCACGGGCGCCCACCACGGCGCCCTCGCCGACTGTCACGCCCAGGCCGATGAAGACATCCGCGCACACCCACGCCTTGGCGCAAATGGCGATCGGCGCCATGATCAGAGGCATGGCCGAATCCTCGAAATCGTGACTGGCCGTGCATAGGTAAGAGTACTGCGAGACCCGAGCATTGCGGCCGAGGGTTATCGTGGCCACACTGTAGCAGTCCACGTCCGGGCCAAGGCAACTTCCATCCTCCATCACCAGGTTCCATGGCGCCCAGACGCGGCAGGTCGGATAGACGCTGACGGCCTTGCCCACCTTGGCGCCGAACAGGCGGAGGAACATCCGCCGCCAGCCGTGGCAGCGCCGAGGGGAAGGCCGGCACAGAACCAGCCAAACTGTGTTCCAGACAGCCCTGGCCAGCAGCCCTTTACCGGTCAGCTCCGTGCGGCGCGGTTCGAGCCGCCCGGCCGATTGCCCGGAAGAGCATTCCGCGTTGTTCTCTGCCATTCTCGGCATCCTTAAGAAACCACACACTCGGGCCTGTAGGCCCCGAGTGCCAACCAACGGTACACCGAAAGCATCTGAGCCGCCACAGCCGGCCAGGCCTTGCTCCTCGCGCGGGCCGGCTCGGGCGCCTGCCCTGAGACCATCTTTTGATCCTCATCCGTCATCACATCAACTCCCGCATGAATGTCGCACTACTCTCGGGCCCGCATTCTGCCCGAGGGCCTTGCCTCCGGCTCGGCAAGGGGCAGGGGCATGCAGTAGTCGCCCCGCCGGGCGGGCTGGGCGAGCATCTGGTCGTGAATGCGGATGTCCTCGGGGTTGTCAAACCTCTTCCGTATTGGCTTGGCGGGGATCCCGCCGACGATGGTGTAGGGCTCCACGTCCTTGGTGACCACGGCGCCCGCGCCGATGATCGCCCCTCGCCCCACGCGGACACCCGCCATGATGACGGCGCGGAAGCCGGCCCAGACGTCGTCCTCAATGACCGTTCTGGGGAACTCCACCCGCCCGCTGAAGATGATCGCCACGCCCGCCATGTCGGTCCGGTGGTCTTTGCCAATGATCGCGCATTCGGGCCCGAACATCACGTACTTGCCCATTTCCACGTTGGGGCAGATCCAGGCACCCTCCCCCAGGTGGCTGTATGCCCCGGCGATCAGGTCGCGGCTGACGCTACGCGGCTTTAAGAGAAAGAACGTCCGGTGTACGTGCCGGAGGCCATACCACCTGTGGGCGAAGAGCATCCGGAAGTCCCGCCATGCCTGCCGGAAGCCTTGGCGGGAACGAAGCCATCTCCCCAGCGCGTTGAGCATAGTGTGACTGTCTCCTTTCCGAACAAGGTCACCCCGGCCAGGGGGGGCCTTGAGTTGATGCCTGGTCCGCGGCCTGCGCATCCGCGGACATGATGACGAAAGCCGGCGCGTGCTCATTCCCTGGTTCCGCGCATGGCCAATCGCCGCATGGATTCCGAGAACTCCTCTTCGCCCAAGGGTAAGGCGTCGGCCGGTGTTCCTTTAACGGCCTCATTGATGATTCTGGCCTGGAAGTCCGGGTTATAGTACTTGGCAATGATCTCCACGCAATCGTCCCGGACCTGCCGACGTCCCACTTGTGCGGAATAAGATAACCATGACCGTATGGTCTCAGCGAGGTCTTCCGCATCTCCCGTTCGGAAGAAATCACCCGTCTTGCCTGCCACAACCGCCTCGAACTCAGGCATTTGCCATGCGGGTTCGTTGTGCGTGATGACCGGCGTTCCATACGCCATTGCATGCATCGCCGTCAGCCCGACCGCACCCGGCACCACGCAGATATCGCTCGCCATGATGAGCGGGCCGAGTGTGTTCTCGTCATAACAGGGGCCATAGAAGGCCGTTTGGCCGGTCCTGCTCGCCTGTGCGGCGCGGGCCTTCAGCCCGTCGGCTTCGGGCCCGTCGCCAATGAACAGCACATTCACCTTCACGCCGCGCCGCTCAAGGATGCTTGCCGCTTCCACAAGCAGCCCGAGGTCTTTCTCCGCGGTGAGCCGTCCGATGACTGCCAAAAGAGGCAGGTCCGGCCGGGCAAAGAGCTTCTGCCGCAACTGCCGCAACGCTGATTCGTCGGTTCGCCCTCGTATTTCGCATTGGGTGGGATAGTCGAGTGAATTGAAGATGACGTAGAGCCTGTCGGGACGGAACCCTTTGCGGATCATGATCTGACGCGACCAGTTGCCGTACAAGAGCATCCCATGCGCCAACTTATAGAACACTTTACGGATCCATGCCTTGAGTCGGCCTTCTTTTCCGTAGAAACCGTGGGACCACATCAGGACGCGCTTGCCGGATAGCCGAGCCAGTATGGCCGATACCCACGTCGAAACGAACTGCACCACTCCGAGGTAAATGATCACATCAAACTTCCTGGACAGCGCCAAGCCGATTAAGCCGGTTTGCCAGTAAAAGCCTTTCACTCGGCAGTTACGGATGAATTGCCATCGCAGCCCCCCGGCCTCCACCGGTATCTCCGCCAGATGGGGGTCGATCCCTTTGATTCCGTCGCCGGTCGTCCTCGTGTCCGAGACCAGCACGTACTCGGGTTCGGGCGGCAAGAGTGCGCACAGGACCCTGGCTATGGGCTCACGATAGTGAGCGAACACGTGGTATACGATCGCCACGCGCTTCCTGCAAAGAGTCTTGTCTTCCTCTTTATCCATCACGTGTCACCGCACCGGCTCAAGCCATTCGTTAAAAAACCACTTCGACAGCCGCTTGCGACGGGCGTCCAGGGTGAGCTTCCGCAAAACGAAGCGCAGCCCGGAGTAGGCCTTGACCGCGAATCGATTGAGCAAGTAATACCGGAACAACTGCCGGCGGCGGAGGCCTTCGACTTCTGCCGAGGACCAACCGAGTTTTGCGATCACATGCCGTCGCGTGTCCATGCGATCGCCTTGGGTAATACTCCGGTCCACCCGCTGGGACACTTGGTCGCCATGCGAACGGAAGGCGCCCAGCGGCTGATTGATCCAACGAAACGTGTGCCCGACCCACAGGCGAAGGAAGAAGTCCTCGTCGCAGGTCAGGGGCTTATCGAGGTCAAGAGGCAGGGCATCGCGGGTAATCCCGCCCCGCCAATAGGCCGTGTCAGACTGGAAGCGCCCGAAGTAGACCACGGCAGTCTCGAAAGTCACCCATCGGACCGTGGGTCCAAAGTAAACCCTGCTGTCATCAAACGCCAGGCCATCGCTAAAGACCAGATCCACGTCGGGATTTGCGATCATCTCCTTGGCGACCCGATGAAAAGCGCCAGGCATGACGATGTCGTCGGCGGCGTGCCAGTGGACGATGTCGCCGCTGGCCATGCCCAGACCTTTGGTGACGGCGTCGGGCTGGCCGCGGTCCTTCTCGCTGACGAATCGCGTGACCACGTCGGAGTACTTTCCGACTACCGCGGCGGTGTCGTCATTGCTCAGACCATCGACGATGATGACCTCGAGGTTGGAGTAATCCTGCCGCAAGATGCTGCTGAGGCATTGGGGCAGGAACCGGCCCATGTTGTAAGTGGGTATGACCACCGAGATCTTGGGTTGCGAGCCGGTCACTGGGCATCTCCGGGGCAGGTTGGGGATGGGCATTTCTTAAGCCGTCGGTACAAGCGAAAGGTTGAGAGGCGCACAGGCTTGCGACGGCCCCGCAATGTCAGCAGGTCTCGTATCAGGTTTCCCATAAGCTTTGCCGGCCAAAGCACTTGTCCCCTTGTAACGACGAATCGGAGCGCGTAGACGCATATCCACGCGACTCGCATGATATTGTAAGGGAACGGCCAGTGCCGCAGTCCCGTTTTTTGCGTGTTGCGCAGGGTGTAGTAAATGAACTTGGTCACATTCCGGTTGATTACACTGGGCCTGTGGTACATGACGGCAGCGGGCTCGAAGAAGCAGAACTTCCCGATATCGAGCATGCGGATGGCGAAATCCTCTTCCTCGCCCTGCCGGAAGAAATCGTCGGGGAACCCTCCGATCCGCTCAAAGACGTCACGGCGGATCATCGAGCAGCATCCCGTAAAGCTCGACACGTAGAGAGGCCGGGTCAACCCCACCGGCCTGGAGCGGACCACCCGATCGCCATCGACTTCCTTGATCTGGGTCATGATGACGCCCAGGGCGTCATCGGACTCACCCCGCTCCACTGCCCTCTCCAAGGCGTCCAGTTCGAGCCAGCCGTCGTCGTCGAGCATGTAGACGTACTTGCCCCTGCAATTGGCGAAACCCAAGTTCCGCCCGGAGGGGCACCCGATGTTCTTGTGTGATCGAATCAGAAAAGCCCGCGGGAACCGCTCACGCACCAGGTCGGACGAACCATCGGTGCTCGCATTGTCCACGACGACAAGCTCGTAGTTGGGATAGGTTTGCGCCACCACGGACTCCAGGGACTTGGCAAGTTCCTCGCGACGGTTCCATGTCACCACCAGCACGCTGACCAAGGGAGGCTTATCCATGTTCAGACTCCATCATGCCTTATCCATCGGCACAATTCGCGTTGCCGATTTCAGAAAACGGAATGCTTTGCGGCCTAGAGAGGCCAACAGATTCCGCCGCCTGGGCCGCAGGACGACCGCCGAACGCCCAGACCCTTCCACTGGACCTTTTGCCTGCTGGGCACGAATCTCCCGGGCCAGGAATGGGAATAGCTGGTATTCAGTCAGTATCAACCGGCGCGCTTCGGCGATGGCATCCTGCCGCTTGCGCCACAGGTCGCTCGATATCGCCTGGCGTATCTGGTCGACCACGTCGGGACGCGTGATATCGATTCGGACCATCGACTCGGGCGGAAAATACGTCTCGATGTTGGTGCAACCGTAATAGATGGGCATCGACCAAGCCAAGAAACAGTCACTCAACTTCTCGGTCCAGTAGTCAGGGCCGCTGTGGTTTTCGATGGCCAGGGAATAGCGATAAGGCGCCACCCCGTCCCACTTGTCTTCGAGGAAATGAAATCCCCTTCCGAAGAGATCGAACTCGACGTGCTTCTGCATGTTGGCGAGGAATTCCATTCGCTTGCGGTGACCCGGAAGTGCCCGGTTGTCCGAGGTGACCCAGGCAAGGTCGCGATTCTTTTCGGGTGGAGGACACGTCAGGAGTTGGTCGAAGCTTTGGTTGACAAACCAGGGAAGGGCCGGTTGCGAGTGAACATAGCGGGCGCCGGTTAGTCGCGGATCAGACGTGTAGATGCGATGAAAGGCCGGCAGCCCCTTATGGAGGGCGAGATGGCACCTGACCGCCGGTTCCTGGATGACGGCCCAGACATGCTCGCTCGGACACCGCACGGTCACCTTGGTCTTGACCCCGTTAAGCACGACAACATAGTCGCAGGCATCGACGCTTTCCAGCGTGAAGTCGATGTCTCCCCATCGGCCGCTGCCTCCCGGCGTCTGCCGCCTTAGGTCCGGCCAACCCCAGTTTTTGATGATGCGAACCAGCATGTGGACTCCTTCCTCAGACAATTCAGCATGACCCAAGCCCCTCACGGCTGTCCCCGATGCCGACCCCCAGAGCCCGCAAGTAGACCCGTACCACCCGCGACATTAGTCTTCTTCGCCAAGCAGCCAGCCGTCGCAAACAGGATATGAGTAATGTGATCATGGCACAGAATCGCCTATTCTCGATCGGCGGCGTCTTGTCAACTGAGGCAAACTAGACCTTTCGAAGTATCCCAACTGCCAGTTGGCGAAAAACGTTCCGGTCATAAGGATCCATTCCGAACAGGACCACCACGGGGATGTATGACACCATGGTCACGGCGGCGGCCAAGAATATCCAGCCCCAGTTCTTGCCCGGGATGATTCGCCAGATCAGGTACACGCAGAGGACCATCGTCGCGGCGCACAGCAGGGCAGGCCCGTAGCATTTCCCGACGTACTCCAACGGCGATATATGAAATACGCGCATGAAATAGCCCGGCATGACAATCGCGTTTCGCACGACCATGACGACCGCATAGGCCATCGCAAAACCCGTCAGGCCCATGTTCAGCCAGCCGCTCAGAAGCAGGGCTATGGCAATGTTGGCCACACCTCCTATGAAATCAATGATCAGGATCGTGCGAACGCGTCCCATGCCGATGAGCATTTCCGTCCCGGCTGTGATAGCATGGGAGACCAGGTCAGCCAGTAGGATCGGCAGCATGAGCGTGGCGGCCTGGGCGTAACCCTTCCCCATCCAAACATCCATCAGGTTATAGCGGTAGAAACACAGGAAGGTCAGGGGCGCGATACCCGCCAGGATCCCGTACTTGGTGGTTCGGATGAACATCATCGAGAGGGCTCGCTCATCGCCCGAGACGTGGGCGCGGGCAGCGGCAGGGGAGATAACCGAAGTGATGGCTCTGAGGACGTTGCGCAGGGCAAGCGACCAGGTAACGGCAAGGCTGAACATTGTCACCGCCGTCGGGCCAATGGTCTTCCCGATGAGAAAGTAGTCGGCCTGGATGTAGAGCATCAGTGCCATGCTGGCCAGCGTGACGGCGACGCCGTAAACCAGCATTTTTTTGAGGATGGCCCAGTTCACTGATCGGATCGAAAGCCGGCCGTCGCGGAAGATGCACAAGGCCAACACGCACACGATCGCCGTTTGCAACGTAACTGCACCGGAACTGGAGGCGGCATAGGCAATGACGTTTCCCGGGAAAACCAGCAGCAGGCTGTACACCATGCCAAATCGCAGCAGGAATCCTCCAGTCTGCAACACGGCGTGCAGTACAAATCGTTCCCGGCCGACGAAAGAGACATGGCCGAAGCACAGGAAGATGTTCATAGCCGCCAGAATCCCCATGACGAGGATGACAGCTTGAACCGTCTGGCGCGACATTCGCGCCGGCCAAGACACCAGAAGCTCCGGCGCCCGGACGAGCAGCGCTACCGCCAGCAGCGCGATTGCGCCACAGACCACCAGGAAAGCCATGCCCGAACTCATCACTCGGCTTAGTTCGGTGCTGTCTTTGCGTTCGATCGCCACCGCGACGAAACGCGACAGCGCCTGCGGCATGCCAATCTGGAGCAGAGCAAGGAAGCCCAGAATACTGCCAATGACAACCACGACGCCGTAGCTGTCGTCGCCGACCTGGTGGATCACAAAGGGCGGAAGGATCAGCCCGATGGCCATCAGGACCAGCGTCTGGCAAAACACCGCGGCACTATTGATGATGAGTCGGTGGCTTTCTCGCATTGTGGGGCCGCGGCACTGCCATTGAACGATGTTAAGTGAAGGCTGGCGAGGCATCATACATAACGTATTCGGGCTGCCTGCCTTCCATGTACTCCGGCTTTGTCAGGACGCCAAGGGCTCCTCCAAACAGAGACCAGTGCCAGTATCCCACGGGGGCATTTCCCGAGTAGGCATTCAAGATGAAGAAATGCCCATAAAGCAAAGGGATGCTGCTGGCCAGTACCACAAACGCCGTGGCGACGTAGATACGACTAACCGGGTCGGTCAGGAACCTGTACCGGCGGAAGCGAACCAGGAGCATCAGCAGGAAAGCGATATAGGACAGGAGCAATGGCAGGCCTCCGATCTGCCAGATGTTTAGCAGTTCGTGGTCTCCGTACTTGACGAAGATGGTTCCCGTTCGGGCCTCGGTACCGTGGCCGAGGCCGAAGAAAAGCATGAGGGGGTTATCCTTGAGATTCTGGACCGCCAAACTCATGCCATATACATCACGCGATTTGACAAGCGCAATAATGGAGGAGAGGGACTCAAACCCGGCGAACCGCTTGACGATCCACGCATCAAACTGTGCCGGGAAGACGACCTTTACAGCCACCAGGGCCAGGATGCCCACCAGCAGGAGGAAGCCCGTCGCCCTGAAGAAGGCGGCGAAGCGAGTGCCTGCCGGGAGACTCCGGACGAAGAATACCAGGCTCAGAAAAAAAGCAAAGGCGCCGATGGCCACTCCCTGCCGGGTTCCGACCGCCAGCATCATTCCAAAAATGATGATCGTGATAACGGGGCCCAGGATCATGCCGGATCGTACCCGCGGCATCAGCATTGTGAGTGCGGCCACCACTCCAACACTATACGCGCCGACCGCACCACGATACAGGCCCATGAACCCGCCGCCGTAAGTCTGCCCCACCTGGTCTAGTCCCCGGATCTCGGCCCACATGTCAAGGTCAATCTTGGCAGCATATTGGACCAGGCCGCAAATCGCCACGGCGCCGAACATCAGGCACTGAAGGATGACGAATCGGTCAGGGCGTTCCTCCCATTGCATCTTCTTGGTCATGGCCCAGAATACCACCAGGTAGCCGATCTGCCGGAAAGTATTGGCGGCGACATAGTTCAGGCCGCGGTTGGCCTCCGGGAAGATCAAGTAACCCAGGAATGTCGACATGCCCGGAAGCAGGAACAGGATCGATATCGCGAGGAACATGAACCTCGCGGGGGATCGGGTGCAGTCCGGCCGGGCACGGAGTACGCCGAAGGCCCACTGAAACACGAAGAGCACCACCACCAGGTCGGCGGAGAATACTAGTCCGGCAGCCCCCGGGCTCACCTTGAAAAGGGGGGTTGGAAGCGCCAATGCCATGGCAAGACAAGCGGTGCGCCAACGCAAACCGAGAAAGAGCCGACCGACACAAACCATCACCAGGAAGATGAGCGTTTGCAGCAGCAGGACTCTTATCCATAGTGAAGTCATACTTGTCTAGCCTCGTTACTCGTGGGTCAGGTCTTTCTTCCCCAAATCACTCCGCGGCGCAGATACGGTTCACGGTACTGCAGGTAATACCCCGGAGAGTAGGCCGTCTCGAAGCCCATCGTGGTCAGCAGGTTGACCAGTTGGGCTTGGTCGCCGCTCTTGTGGTAACAGCAGATGGAAACTCGCGCAGGGCGGCTCTTGCGCAGTATCTCCTGGGAACCTTGAAGCACTTCCGCCTCGCCGCCTTCCACGTCCGCCTGGAGGTAGTTTATCGCCTGTTCTCTGTCCGCAAGATACCGGTCCAGCGAGGTCCACCCGCCGCCGTTCTTGTTGCCCAGGAACAGCGGGACAATGCTCGTCTTGTCTTTCCATGGCGACAGGGTCAAGCCCAGGGGCTGTATCCATCGCCTGTCGGGCTCGAAGAGATAGACTCGTTTCACTCGTTCAATGATGCTCAGGCAGAATATGCCATCCGACGCGCCGGCTAGGACCGCCACATCCCCATCTTCGATGTTGAACGTGTCCGAGATGTAAGCGTGCGGCGACTCAGGATGCGCCTCGCAGCAGGCAGTGGCAACGGCCGCTTGCACCTGTGCATCAGAGAAGTCCGCCGGGAAATGGACCTTGTTCTTTCCGATGACAACGAAAGGAAAAGGACACCCTCTCTCGCGGCGCACAGAGACGTCAGCGGGGCGAACGCAATCTGCGGCCGCGCTGAGCGGGCGGGTGCCCGGCTCAAGATCCAACCCGGGGTGGCACTCGATGTATTCCACGATCTTGCGGATATCGGGGTCCTCCGTCTTCCTGTAATACGAAAGGACTAGCCCGCGAAGACGCCTCTTCTGCAAAGCGACGAGCATTGGGCGGATAGCCCGCACACCCGGCAGGCGGGTGATCGTGTTCACCAAGTTTATCAGAGTCCGCATGAGTTATCCAATGTGCCCGATCGAAGCCGCATTTCGTTGGCCACCACTACCCAGGGCCTGGGGGATTCGGCCTGGCCTTCTTGATCTGCTCAGCCGCACCGCGACTGATGCCGGCACGTTTCCACGTTCCTTCTTGGGGAGAGACTCTCTCTCACCGCGCCGTCGGCAGTTATCCGCTATCCTTGTGCGCATACCGCCATTTGATCGTCCGCCACGAGGGCGAGCACTCCACATTCATCGGCGTTTTCGCCCGGACTCTCCAGCCGAACGCCGCAGGCAGCCGGTGGCCGGCGGGTTCATACTATCCTACAGCCCCGCCCGGAACCAAAGCCATTTCCGCCCGCCGGGCGGCGAGTTCCCATGCCTGCGGTCTGGCCGAAGCCGTCGTGTAGTGCTACGGGCGTGAAGCAGTCGAAGTTCCCCCAAAAGGACTGCCGGGAAACGGCCTGGCCGGTTGGGCATGGCAAGGCCGCGAATTGGGCATAGGCGGCGCCTCGCGGAAAAGGCTTCCGCCGGGCCTGATGTTCTCCGCATCTTACGTGAGCGGGCGGACTTGGCCGCGTTTGCCCTGTTTGAGCCTTCCACGCCCTATTGACGGGCCCGTCTTGCGGCCCTATCATGCCGGCATTCAGCATAGGGTTCGTGGCCGGCTTCTGTGTGGAGCGGCGTCAGTCAATTCGGCTTGTCGGCTGGAGCCTGTAGCGTCGGTCCGGCCAGGCCGGATCCGGCGGCGTATCCGCCCAGGATGGTGCGCGTGCGACGGTATTGCGTCCGTTTCCGGTCCGGCCAATGGCTGCGCCGCATTCGGAGCAGGAGTACAAGATTCCATGACATTCGAGGTACAGGTTTGCTCGTCGATAGGGGGTGCGCCCATTTTGGAAAGGCTGGTGGATGAACTGAACGGCCTGGGATGCCGTGCGACGAAGTATACTTTGCTGAGCCTGCAAGAGTATTGGGGCGCGAATTCGTGGCTTGGGCGATGGCGTTTTCGGGGGTTGCTTTATGCGGCGTATCCGGCGCTGTTTCTGGCCAAGTTCGCCGGGCGGCGGCGTCCCGAGGTGCGTGTCGTGACAACAAATCCGTTTTTCATGCCCTATCTGGCGGCGTTCTGCTGCCATGGTCGCGATACTCGGGTTGTGAACCTGTTGTACGATCTCTACCCGGATGCGCTGGAGTTCGCGGGGGTATTGAAGCCGAGATCGTGGGGCGCCAGGCTTCTCGGCGTCATCGCCGCCGGGGCCCTTCGGCGTTGCGA
>Ga0315279_10005133_pt1 | contig 17135 bp, 16 predicted proteins | sample YL17G06_20_MG_FD_203694 | JGI IMG/M metagenome (GOLD analysis project Ga0315279, IMG submission 203694) | Sediment microbial communities from Yellowstone Lake, YNP, Wyoming, USA - YL17G06_20 | ecosystem: Environmental > Aquatic > Freshwater > Lake > Sediment | place: USA: Wyoming | collected...
GCGATCGTCGGGATCATCTTCGGCGATCAGGACCGTCAAGGGACGCTTCAATTTGGAATACATGCTTTTACCTCGGGGTATGGATGGGAACCGGCGATTCCCTTGAATTATTCATATGGGGTATTTACGTGATTCAGGTTATTATGGTTCCCCATGCGGCGGGATGAATCCACGCCTCTGGGCAGCGCAAATCCCGATGCCTGCTCCGCCGTAGCTTCTTTGCGGAGGCGAGAATCGGGATGGGGGAATCTGATGATGAACCGGTTTCAACCGGTTTTCCGCTGCCCAGGAGATGGGTTTCAACCCATCGCAAAGAACGCAGCAAAATGCCTGAATCAAGTAAATACCCCATTTATTCATTTTCCGGCAGCGCAACAATCTGGAACCAGTAGATTGCCAGCGATTTCATGGTCTCCACCAGCTGCTCAAACGTCACCGGCTTGATAATGAAAGAATTGACTCCCAGATTATATGTTCGCAGCACATCTTCCTCGGCCTTGGAAGTCGTTAAAACCACTATCGGGATGCGCCGTAGCTTGGGATCGGCTTTGATCTCGCGCAATGCTTCCCGGCCGTCTTTTTTCGGCATGTTCAAATCCAGGATGATCAGGCCCGGGATGGGTGATGACGCAGGATCGCTGAATTTGCCGCGATGGTTCAGGTAATCCAGCAATTCTTCGCCGTTGGTCACTGTGCGGAAATCGTTGATGCAGCGCGCTTCGCTCAGAGCTTCGCGCGCCATCATGCGGTCATCGTCATCATCGTCGGCCATCAGGATTATTATTGATTGCTTGCTGTGGGCCATGGATGCACCTTCTCTTCTGTTCTATGCGGGATGTTTGATCGAGCGGCAATACCTAATGATACCCTGGCAGCGCTTTTTTTTCAAGGATGATTTGACTGCGCGCTAATGCAGATGGCGGGATGCGATAGTTGAAAGCAATGTCGGGGAAAGCAGAAAGTCCCAATACAAGCATTCAATTCGAATCGGGATTTCCTTTGCCGGATGATTTTTGATCAGTTCCGATGCAATATTTGCCTATGATCTGGTCAACCGTCATGGTTTCGAGGTCTATGCGAAGACTGAGGATCTCGTCTTTTTGAATTATGATCGAGCGGTCTGGCCGGCCGTTGAGCGAGGCATATGACCCGGCTGGTTGGCGTATCATGATGTATCCTTCATCCGCGCTTGATTATATCCAAAATACGTTCTGTGTGTCTCTAATATTATTATCGGCATAATGAACGCGGTCTTTCCGGCTAAATGAGATAGTTCCGGGAACAAGCCGTATTCTGAATCCGACATTCGCCTTCCCCTCAGCCTTAAGCGCCGGCCTTTGTGCATGGCCGCCCTTATCATCATGACCCGGAAGCAATCGCCGCGCCTGTTCCCTCCGGCGTGCGGGTGATCATGGAACGTCCCGCAGCCGGCCGGGGCACGATAGCCAAGAAACCGTTCCATTCATGGCAGGAGTCCTCTCACCATCACCGCTTCGACCACTCGCCGGATCGCCACCCCCATTGCCGCCGATCGCATGGTGAGCTTTTCGGAGCTTGAATATTCAAAAATTTGATTAAACTTCTCGATCATTCTCTCGCCGAGTCGCCGCTCGACTTCGGCAAGGGTCATTTGTTCGCGCTGCGTCTCCTGTGTGTATTCAAGATAGGAGACGAATACGCCGCCGGCATTGCACAGAATGTCGGGTATGATGAAAACTTTCCTCTCGTTAAGGATATCATCCGCCTCTGGTGTTGTGGGAGCGTTGGCGCCTTCGGCAATGATTTTCGCTTTGACCTTGCCGGCATTGTCGCGGGTAATTTGGGAGGCTCCCGCCGCCGGGACAAGGATGTCGCACTCCATTTCAAAAATGGCATCCTTTTCAAAAGCGGTCCCCCCATCGAAACCTTTCACGCCGCCTGTTTTGCGCACATGCGCCGCCAGCCGATCGATATCCAGTCCCGAACCGTTCCCCGTTCCGCCGGACAAATCCGCAACGCCGATGATTTTCGCTCCATGTTTGGCAATCTCGGCCGCGGCGATCGAGCCGACGTTGCCGAACCCTTGCACGGCAACGCGGCAATTTTCAAGATCCAATCCCTGCTTTCGGCATGCCGCACCGATGGTAATCGCGACGCCTTTGCCGGTTGCCTCCCGCCTGCCGACGATGCCCCCGAGTATGGGTGGTTTGCCCGTTACATAGCAGCCGTTGGTTATGGAAGCCGCGCTGCTGTAGGCGATGCAACTGCGGATATGCGCCATGTCGGTTTCGTTGGTTCCCATATCGGGCGCCGGAATGTAAATCTCAGGCCCGATATGGCGCCGGGCGCCGCGCGTAAAGGAACGGATAATGATCTCTTTGTCGTTTGGCTGGAGATGCGCCGGATTGATGCGGATGCCTGCTTTGCCGCCGCCGAACGGCACGCCGATAAGCGAGGTTTTCCATGTCATTTCCATCGCAAGGCCGGTAATATCGTCGAGCGTGACGCTTGCGGACATGCGAATGCCGCCTTTTGCCGGACCGAGCGCATCGTTATGCCTGACCACAAAGGTCTTAAGCCCGATGGTCTTGCCGCTGAAAAGCATGGGGTTTTCGGAGATCTCGATCCGTTCCCGGGGACTTCTGATCATCAGCCATACATCCTCATCAAGGTCCAGATGCCTGGCAGCTGAATCCGCATTGTAAAGAGCCGTCTCGAGGATACCTATGCCTTTGCACTCACGCATGATCGCTCCTTCGCGGGTTTGGGCGGGGGAAAGCGCTCTGCCTTCGAAAAATCAAACTTCCGCTGTCATTTCCCCCATTAGGATTGGCAGCGATGCGGTTCCTATCCCTGCGGCGTTATTGGAACTACATCAAACCGCCTCCGCCGCCGGTGCTGAGCTTATCGGAGACTTTGCGCATTTCAGCCTGGGCGTTGCCGATCTTCTGCCTGGCGCCCAGGTAATCGCCCTGGTCAATTTCGGCCGCGGCCTGGACAAGCGAGCTGTCCGCGACGGCAAGCTCCGCCGCCATGGCATCCAATGCGGCCTTGCCCTGCGATTTGGGGGCTTTCTTGAGATCAGCGCGCGCCTCTTTTGCCTGCGCTTGCGCGGTATAAATGCCTTCCTCGACTTCCGCCTTTGCAGCTGCCTTTGCTCCGGCGGCGTCAGCCTGAAGCGCGGCGGCAAGCGACGTCGCGATGCCCAGAAAATGCTTGGCCTGCGAATAGTTTCTGACAAGAACAAAGGCCGCATTTTGCTTGCTGATTTCGGACTGCGCCGCATCCACGGCCGTCATCGCACTAGTGTAACGATCGGCCAGATATTTATCAGCTTCGGCGGTTTGCGCCGACTGGAGCGCCGACTTCGCCGCCGCGAGCTCCTGGTCGGGCGCCTTGGCGCACCCGGAAAGAAATCCCGCCACGCCTGCACCGGCAACAACAATTGACACCATCATGCGAATAGAACGCATACCGGACCTCCTTGAATGGTTTAAAGATTTATAGCTACTCGCGTCCCTATGAAAGACCATTTTTTTCCTATAGAAGAATGCATGTTGATCTTCTTTGAGGCCCGTAGGGCCGACCTATCTGCAGCCCGGGGTGAAGCCCCGGGCTGTCCCATTCCGCCATTTTATCCGAACCTGCTTTTTTGTCTTTCAGCAATAGTGGGTTGCTCTTATGATCAATGATAAAATGGCTTTAAAATTTTATAAAAGCAAATGGAATCACCAATTTCGCGGGTTGATGGAATCGATCTCCGCTGGCAGGTGCGGCATAGTGCTTCCTCGCGCCTTTCTCCTATCGGCGCCGCTGGATTAGCCTCCGCTCATAATCCAGCCTATCCCCCGCGCGCCCTGCTTCCGTATTCATGCTGCAATTCCGGCTTATCGCTCCCCAAAGCCTGATTTTTCCCTCACGACAGCATCCGCGCGGATTTATTTTCTATCCGAATCACGGCTTTTCATACGCGTAATTCCCATGCCCCTTCTTGAAAAAGAGATCCGCCAGCTCCCCGAAGCGGTGATACAGAAAATCGCCGCAGGCGAAGTGATTGAGCGTCCCGCGTCCGTGCTCAAGGAGCTTATTGAAAATTGCATCGACGCCGAGGCTGCCAAAATCGACATTGCCGTTGAAAACGGCGGATATTCCCTCATCCGCGTGGCGGACAACGGGGCAGGCATGTCGCAGGGCAATCTTGAGAAATCGGTGCTGCGCCATGCGACCAGCAAAATCAGCCGGGCCGAGGACATTTATGCGTTGTCCACCATGGGTTTCCGCGGCGAGGCCCTGGCCAGCATCGCATCCGTAAGCCGGCTACGCATTACATCAAGCTCTTCGGACGGCGGGCTGGGCGCGGCCCTGAGTGTTGAAGGAACGGGGGCCTGCGCCTGCATGCCTGCGCCGCATGTGCGCGGGACCACGGTTGAGGTGCGGGATATTTTTTTTAATACGCCTGCGCGCCGCAAATTCATGAAGAGCGAAAAGGCCGAACGCATGGCCATGATGCGCATGCTCGAAGAGGTGGTGATCGCGTTTCCCGGCATACATTTCACGGGCCTGTTCGACGGCAACCGGGTGTTTGAAGTTCCGCCCGCGGAAACGCTGCCCATGCGCATCGCCCAGGTCGCGGGCAATGAATTCGCGCATGAGCTGATTGAGTGCAACGGCAGCGTCGACGGCATGGGCGTCACGTTGTACCTGACGCCGCCGGGGACCAAAGGCGCATCGGCATCGCGGCCGCGCTGGCAGAACCTCTATGTCAATCTGCGCCGGGTTGATAACACCACGGTGAATGCGGCCATACGTCAGGGTTTCGCCCGGTTCATCACCGAGCAGTTCAGGCCGGCTTTTTTCTGCTTCCTGGATGTGGATCCGCATAAAATCGACGTTAATGTGCATCCGACGAAAAAAGAGGTGAAATTCGACGATGAGCGCGCGCTCTTCGCGTTGATCTATTCCGCGATCCAGCGTTTTCTTTCCGCCGCCATTACCGGGCCGATGGGGAAATCGCCTCCGGGGAATGCCGCGGACCCGGTATTGTCGCCTGCGTATCCGCATTCGCTGGAATTCGCAAGCCGGCCGTATTTGATTCGCGAAGATGCGGCGCAATCGCCGGTTGCGGCAACTCCGATTCCTGATGACGCCGCGCAAACCATGCTGCGATTTTCCGGCCTTGCGCAAATGTCCGCGAAATCGCTTGATCCCGGCTTGCCGAATACGATACAATTTACTGATAATGCTGCTGTTACAAATGAGATGTGGAGTCTGATATCATGCTATCAGATTCACGAAACGTATATACTGGCTCCTATTAAGAACGGCATATTGCTGATCGATCAGCATGCGGCGCATGAGCGCATTCTTTATGAACAAGCGCTCAAGGACCTGGAAACAAAACGTTCCACATCGCAGCAGCTGTTGTTTCCTCTGGTGCTTGAGCTGACGCCCACGGAAAAAACGGTGGTGGATTCTTCGTCCGATTATTTCCGGGCGTTCGGGTTCGATATCCAGGACTTTGGCGGCACGACCATCTCGGTGATGGCGCTGCCGGCGTTTTTAAAGGATTCGGCGGCTTTGCAGGCGATAAAGGAGATGGTCCGCCTGCTGATTGAAGATACGGATGTCAAGCGTATCAGCGAACCTCACCGCCGGTTTGCGGCGGCTTTTGCCTGCGGAGCGGCCATCAAGGCGGGTCAGGCACTGGACAAAGAAGAGATGAACGGGCTGCTCAACAGCCTGTTCGCGGCGGAGAACCCGTACACGTGTCCGCACGGCAGGCCCACGGTGGTGCGGATTTCCCTCGATGAACTATCGCGCAGGTTTTTGCGCTGAGGAGGATTCATGAATCTGGTAAAAAACGGGACCCGACAGACGCTATTGACCCCCGAAAGCATTATGGGACCAGCCGCAAAGGAGATGCGGCAAATCGTGCTTGCCGCCATGCAGGCCGGGTTGAAAGACCTGGTCATTGATATGTCGGCGACCACCTATTTGGACAGCTTTACCATCGGCGCTCTGGTGCTCTTTGAAAAGGAGATGAAGATTCACAGCGGGCGCATGGTCCTCCGCAATATCCATCCGAATATCATGGAACTCTTCGTCGACACGGATCTGGATAAAATTTTCTCCATCGAATCCAGCGAAGGCGGCACGAAAACCGCGGCCATGGACATTTTCGATACGGCCGTGGACATCAAACTTGAAATCAAGGAAGAGGTTCGAAACGACATTTCCATCCTCCATATGAGCGGTCTCATGAACAATCCCATGGGGAGCAAATTTTTCAAGCAGAAGGTGCTCTTGACCATGGCGCATTATAAAAAGATCCTGCTCAATATGGAAGACCTGACCTTCCTGGACAGCATGAGCGTGAGTACGGTGATCGGCATCAATAAGCTGGTCAAAGACACCGGCGGCGCCATTCGCGTAAGCGGCGCCAATTATATCATCGCGGACCTGTTCAAAACGCTCAGCCTGGAAAAACTGTTTCCCCTGTATGCAACGGTTGACGAAGCCATTGCCGGCTGGTAATCCCATGTCCGCCGGCGCCGATATTCCAGTCCGCCTGGCATTCCGCTCGCTGGGTTGCCGCACCAACCAGGACGAGATAAATTCCCTGATTGCCGCGTGTCCCCGCTGTAATGCCGAGGTCGTCGACGACCCGGCTTTTGCGGACGTGCTGGTGATCAATACCTGCACCGTGACCGCGCACACGGAGGCAACGGTTAGGCGCGGCATAATGTCCGCCGCGCGTCAATACCCCCATGTGAAGATCGCGGTCACCGGCTGCCTGGCGCAGCAGAAGGCGGCCGAAATCGCGCGCTATCCGAACGTCGCGTGGGTCGTCGATAATGTTCGCAAGGGCGATCTGCTGCCTATCGTTATGTCGGGCGTTCCGGGGACGTATGCAGGCGCCTTTGACGCCGCCGCGCCGCTCGGTCTTGATGCCGATGCCGCGGTCCTGCCGCCCTCGAAGGCGCGGCGCACGCGATTTTCGATCAAGATACAGGAGGGCTGCGATTTTTCATGCGCCTACTGTATCGTGCCGCTCGTGCGCGGTGCATCGCGGTCGGCCGGGCGGAAGGCCGTGCACGCGCTGCTTCTCCGTGCTCTTGACGCAGGCTACAAAGAGATCGTGCTGACAGGCACGCATATCGGCCAGTATCGCGATGGGGATGAAAACCTGGCGTCGCTGGTTGCCGCGCTGGCTGAAGCGCAGGGGGATTTCCGCATCCGGCTGTCCTCGCTTGACCCGCGCGACCTTGACAATCGCCTGATCGACCTGATCGCCGCGCATCCGCGACTGTGCCGCCATGCGCATATCAGCGCGCAAAGCCTGTGCGATACGGTCCTGCAACGCATGAACCGGGGTGCGGTATCGGCCGCCGATATTACGTCGCGCATCGAAGCGCTCCGCCGTCTCAATCCTGAAATCGGCCTGGGATGCGACATCATCGTGGGCTTTCCCAATGAAACCGATGCGGAATTCGGCGAAACCGCTGCGCGGCTTCGGGACATTGGCTTTACTTACGGGCATGTATTCCGCTACTCACGCCGTCCGGGCACCGCGGCGGCAACCATGGCCGGTCAGGTGCCTGCGCCGATGCAAAACGAGCGCAGCCTGATCGTGCACGACATTATCGCCGGATCAAGGAGCGCCGGCATCGCGCGTCTTTTAGGAAAACCGCAGCGCATCCTGATCGAGCGGGAACTCCCGGCATCAGGATTGACCTCCTGCTATCTGCGGCTGGTTTGTCCGGGACAGACGGCTTTGCATAATTCATGGCTTAATGCTGTTCCAACAGCGTGCCATAATGGTATCATCGAAGCAATAATGGAACAGAAAGCGTAGGTCTTCATGGAAACGACGGCCTTGAAGGACCGGCAAAGCCGGATCATGGAAAACATCGACCGGCTGCCGTCTCTGCCCGCGATTGTGGCGCGGCTGGTCCAGATTGTCAATTCGCCCGACACCTCCGCGGAGGACGCCGCCGGCCTTATCGAAAAAGACCCGGCGCTCACCGGCCGCATGCTCCGTCTGGCCAACAGCGCGTTCTACGGCATACCGCGGACCATCTCTTCCGTGCAGAGCGCCGTGGTGATCCTGGGTTTCAATACGATCAAATCACTGGTGCTCAGTTCATCGGTGATGAAGGTCTTTGCCGATGGCGCGGGCCAGCAGTTTGACCGGAAGCGTTTCTGGAAGCATTCCATTGTCTGCGCCATGGCCGCCAAGGCGATCGTGCGGTCGTATATGCACATTAAAATCATGGACCCGGAAAGCGCCTTCTGCGCGGGAATCCTGCACGACATCGGTAAGCTCATTTTCGACCAGTATGCGAGCGCCGACTACAAAGAGGTCTGCGATTATTCGCGGAAGAACAATGCGCCGCTTATCGAGGCGGAATCGAAGGTCATGGGGATGAACCATGCGGAGGTCGGGCGCTTGATTTCCGATAAATGGGCCCTGCCGCTGGAGCTCGAATCCTCGCTGGTCATGCACCATGAGCCCAAAATGGGCACCGAGGTGACCGAGCTGGTGTCCGCGGTGCATATGGCCGATATCGTTGCCCATTCCATCCACATCGACCTGTGGGACGGCGAACCGGCGCCGCGCGAATGGCCGCAGGCGCGCGCGACCATGCGCATGGATGACGCATCGATCGTGCGCGTCGCCGATACGGTGAAGCTGGAATTAGAAAAATCCGATGAATTCTATTCCATCATCAGTTAAGTTCCGGGTGGCTGGCGTGCACAGCGCCGCCGGGCTTTTGGAGTGGATCAATAATCTCCCCACGTTGTCGCCGGTATTGCAGCGCATCAATTCCGTCATGTCAAATCCCACGTCGTCGGCCGACAACGTGGAACAGGCGCTCAAACTCGATCCGGTCATTGCCGGCAAGGTGCTGCGTCTGGCCAATTCGGCCTATGTGGGCATCCCGCGCACCATATCGTCGCTGAAAAACGCCATCGTGCTGCTGGGGTTCAAACGCATCCATTCCCTGGTGATGGCGTCGACGATTCTGTCAAGCTTCCCGGGGCGCGGCGTCAAACAGGCCATCGATCTCGCGCGCTACTGGCGCCATTCGATCACCGTGGCCCTGGTTGCCGAGTCCATCGCCCGGCACCTGAACCGCTACGAGGCCGTGGACAGCGACGACCTTTTTACGGCCGGCATTCTGCACGATATCGGCAAACTGATCCTGGGCGGGTTCGACCCCGAACGCTTGGGCGCGGCCGCGGCAAAGAGCCGGGAAAAGAAGACGGCGTTCTACATGGTCGAGGAGGACGAATGGTCCCATGGCCGCGCCGGCGAACTCCTGGCCTACCACTGGAATTTCCCGCGGGACCTGACCGCCTCGATCCGCTACCATCATGCGCCGTTCGAGCGCGATGAATTCCACCGCATGATAGCCATCGTGCACCTTTCCGACGTGATAGTCCATATCATGGGGATCCAGGTCTTTTCCGACGAGATCGCGCCCGCGTTTAACGATCGCGCCGTGGCCCTCGTGCAACTCCCGCCCGAACGCCTGCGCGTTATCGCCCAGGACGCGATAGGGAACCAGAAGAGGCTGGAATCGATGCTGCAGTTTATGGATTGAAAACCGGTATTGGAGACGGATTACTTATTTTATCGTATATATAAAGAAGCATCTTAAGGAGAAGCCCTATGAAAAGGAATATTTCAGCGTCGGACGTTATGGAACTCAGCGTTGCGGAACGAATTGAACTTGTTGAAGATTTGTGGGACACTATAGCGGAAGTGCCGGAAATAGTCGAGCTGACTGAAGAACAGAAGCGAGTACTTGATGAGCGATTAGAAGCGTATCATAAAAATCCTGATGCCGGCTCGCCGTGGGAAGATGTTAAAAATAGAATCAGGAGTCGCAGGTGAACTGGGCGCTCATCGTCCGGCCCGAAGCTGAGAATGACCTATCTTCGGCACCCTTCCAAGGCGCCGGCAATACGGCGGCCGGCAGACCCGCGTCAACCGGCAAGTATAAAGCCCAGTAGCGATCCGGCAGTTTCGCGGGCGGATTTTGTCCGATGATTTCAGCGCATTTGGATCAGGGCGCTGTTCATCTCCACACGTAACGTATTTTACAACGCCTATGGATTTCTTTTCCCGCTTAAAAGAGGGCCTGCAGAAAACGCGTTCCCAGATCGCCTCGATCGTGGGCATGCCGAGGTTTGACGATTCGCTCTATGAGTCCGTGGAGGAGGCGCTCATCGCAGCGGACATCGGCATGGAGATGTCGCAGGACATCGTCGCGCACCTTAAAGAGCGCATCACCCGCGAAGGCGCCGTCAAAACGGCCGAAGACGCATGGGACGTGCTTAAATCCATCCTGATCGAAGACCTCTCCTCAGCCGCAAAGCAAATCGCTCCCGCGGCCAAACCATGGGTGATCTTTATCGTGGGCGTCAATGGCGTGGGAAAAACAACAACGATCGGCAAAATCTGCAAGGAATATACGCAGCAGGGAAAATCCGTTCTCCTCGGCGCGGCAGACACCTTCCGGGCCGGCGCCATAGAGCAGTTGCGCATCTGGTCCGAGCGCGCGGGAGCGGATTTCGTGTCCCAGCAGGCCGGCGCGGATGCGGCATCAGTCGCATTTGATGCATTACAGGCTGCGAATTCCCGGGGCACGGATATCGTCATCCTGGATACTGCCGGTCGTTTGCATAATAAAGTCAATCTGATGAATGAGTTGGAAAAAATGATGCGCGTCATCAAACGTCAGATGCCCGATGCGCCGCATGAGGTGCTGCTGGTGATCGACGCGACCACGGGCCAGAATGCGATCAAGCAGGCCGAGGTATTCAACAGTGTTATCGGCCTTAGCGGATTGATCATCACCAAGCTCGATGGCACGGCCAAAGGCGGTATTGCGTTTGCGCTCACGCGAAAGCTGAAATTGCCCATCCGCAAAATCGGCGTGGGGGAGGCGATCGAAGATCTGCAGGATTTCGATCCGGCGGGGTATGTGGAGGCAATGTTCGGGAAATTAAATCCGTAGGCGGGACGATATTCTGCGGTTCGATATTTTTCGCCTCGTATTGACAATATTGGATTTCAAGGGTATAATTACTATATTGGAGCAATCCCATGAACATTCCCGGCATTCTTCCCCGCTATGATTCGGCCATGACGCCGGTTGCCCGGCAGGACGCCGTGACAACGCAGCGCAATTTCGCCGCATCCCTTTTGCGAGTGCAGGACAAGCCGGCCCAGCGGCCGCCCGCCGCTGATGTTGTGGACACCATACGGCAGATGGTGCGCGAAGAACGGACGAACCAGGATCGCCGCATCGACAATACCCAGCTTTCCACACAGCAAGAGGATGTTCTCCTGCGCAAAAAGCCGGCCCCTCTTAATCCCCAGCGAGGCGAGATCAATCTGACCGTCTGATCCGCCCAAAATCAGGACTGTTTTCCCGGCGCAACGTATTTTACCTTCCGTTTTTTCAAGGAGCATTCATGCCCGTTCGCGTCCGCTATGCACCTTCGCCCACCGGATATCTTCATGTCGGCGGCGCCCGCACCGCGCTGTTTGATTACCTGTATGCGAAACATGCCGGCGGGACCTTCATTCTTCGCGTTGAGGATACCGACCGGACCCGTTTTGTGGAAGGCGCCCTGCAGGAGATTTATGAAAGCCTTCGCTGGCTTGGTCTGGATTGGGACGAAGGGCCGCAAGTGGGCGGCGCCTATGCTCCTTATATTCAATCGGAGCGGCTGTCGCTCTATCAGAAGCATGCGCAGGAATTGATCGAAAAAGACCGCGCCTATTATTGCTTCTGCACCCCGGAACGGCTGGATTCGGTTCGCAAGGAGCAGGAAAAGGCTAAATCGCCTTTCGGGTATGACCGGCATTGTCGGGACCTGCCTGCTGATGAGGTCAAACGGCTTCTTGCCGCGGGAACGCCGCATATCATCCGATTGAAAATTCCGCTGGACAACCGGACCATCGCTTTTGATGACCTGATCCGTGGCCGCATCGAATATCAGAGCAATATCCTGGATGATCTGGTGCTGCTCAAGACCGATGGCTATCCAACCTATCATCTGGCCAATATCATCGACGATCATTATATGGCCATTACCCATGTACTGCGCGGCGATGAGTGGATCGCTTCAACGCCGCGGCATGTGCTGCTGTATGAAGCGTTCGGCTGGACGCCGCCGGCGTTCGCCCATTTGCCCATCATCCTTGATCCGAGCGGCGGTAAATTATCCAAGCGGAAAGGCGCGGCGTCGGTCATGGATTACAAACGCGCGGGCTATCTTCCCGAAGCGCTGTTTAATTTCCTTGCGTTCCTCGGCTGGGCGCCCGGCGAAGGCGATGAACGCGAAAAGATGTCGCGCGAGGACCTGATCGCCGCGTTTTCATTGGAAAAAGTCTCTCCAAAGTCGGCGGTGTTTGATGATAAGAAGCTCGAGTGGATGAACGGACTTTACATGCAGGAGCGCACGGTTGAATCCATTGCGCCGGATGTTGTTGCGATCTGGAAGGAGCGCCGCGTGCTGCCGCCCGATGCCCGCGCCGATGATCCGAAAGTGGTCGCGGCAATCGCGCTGCTCAAAGACCGCTCCAAACGCATCACCGAAATCGCGGACACCGGCGTCTATTTCTTCAAGGATCCCGAGGAATACGACGAGAAAACGGCAAAAAAGCATTTCAAATCCGAATCAATACCGATTTTAAAGACGCTGGCGGGAAAAATGTTGCAGTTGCCGCAGTTCAATAGAAAATCGCTCGAAACCGTCTACCGTGATTATGCTGAAAAGTCAAGCCTGCCGGCCGGTAGCCTGATCCATCCTACACGGCTGGCGGTCAGCGGCATCAGCTTTGGGCCCGGCCTGTTTGAATTGCTGGAAGCCCTTGGAAAAGAAACATCAGTGCGCAGGATCAATACGGCGATTTCGTGGATCGAACGAAATGCGCGATAGCGGAAATCATATGGAAGAAATACAAAAAACAGTCGAAAACGAACCGCCCCGCAATTTCATCCAGGACATTATCGAAAAAGACCTGGCAAGCGGGAAAGTCAAGAAAGTCGTCACACGGTTTCCGCCTGAGCCCAACGGTTATTTACATATCGGCCATGCCAAGGCCATCAGCATCGATTGCGGGATGGCGGAAAAATTTGGCGGCGAGTTCCATTTGCGCTACGACGATACCAATCCGGCCAAGGAGGAGCAGGAATATATCGACGCCATCCAGCAGGACGTGCGCTGGCTTGGGGCCGACTGGGGCAACCATCTCTATTACGCCTCGGATTACTTCGAACAGATGTATGCCTGGGCGCAGCACCTTATCAAGGCCGGGAAAGCATATGTTTGCGACTTGAATGCCGATGAAATCCGGCGTCATCGCGGAACATTGATGGAACCGGGCAGGGACAGCCCGTATCGCAACCGGTCAATTGACGAAAATCTCGACCTGTTCGCCCGCATGCGCGCCGGCGAATTCGCCGACGGCACGCGCACACTGCGCGCCAAAATCGACATGGCCGCGCCCAACATCAATCTGCGCGATCCGGTCATGTATCGCATTGTGCGCGCGCCGCACCCGCGGCAGGGCAATGCCTGGCGCATCTATCCCGCCTACGACTGGGCCCATGGCCTTGAGGACTCCATTGAAGGCGTCACCCATTCGCTCTGTTCGCTTGAATTCGAGGACCATCGGCCGTTGTACAACTGGTTTTTAGACCAGCTGCCGGCGCCGTGCCATCCGCAGCAGATCGAATTCGCGCGCCTGAACCTTACCTACACGATCATGAGCAAGCGCAAGCTCCTGCAGCTTGTCGAACAGAAAAAAGTCGCCGGATGGGACGACCCGCGCATGCCCACGCTCTGCGGCATGCGGCGCCGCGGGTATACGCCCGAGGCCGTGCGCCATTTCTGCGAAAAAATCGGGGTGGCCAAACGCGACAGCACCGTGGACTTCGCCCTGCTCGAATACTGCGTGCGCGAAGACCTTAACAAACGCGCACCGAGGTACATGGCGGTGCTCAATCCCATCAAGGTCATCATCGATAATTATCCGGACGGACAGACGGAAGAACTCGATGCGGTGAATAATCCCGAGGACCCGTCCGCGGGCACGCGCAAGGTACCTTTTGCGCGCGAACTGTACATCGAACAGGACGATTTTCGCGAGGTCCCGCCAAAAAAGTATTACCGGTTGTTTCCAGGGAACGAAGTCAGACTCAGGTGGGCCTATATCATCAAGTGTGTGAACGCGGTCAAGGACGCGGCCGGCGTCATTACCGAGCTCCACTGCACCTATGACCCGGCCACGCGCGGCGGCAACGCATCGGACAACCGGTCCGTCAAAGCCACGATCCACTGGGTCTCGGCGCGGCACGCCGTTCCCGCGGAGGTGCGCATCTACGAGCAGCTCTTTACGCGCGAAAATCCCGATGCCGCCGAGGAGGGGAAGGGATTCACGGATTATATCAATCCGGCATCGATAAGGGTCATCGCCAATTGTCAATGCGAGCCCAACCTGCGGGGCGTTGCGCCGGGGTTCCGGTGCCAGTTCGAACGGCAGGGCTATTTCTGCGTGGACCCGGACTCAAAGGACGGCATGCCGGTCTTCAACCGGACGGTCACGCTGCGGGACACGTGGGCGAAGATAGAGAAAAAACAGGTGAACGGTAAACGGTAATCGGTGCAGCAATCAGGTGGGATTGCAAGGAGATCGGGCGAAAGAGCGCCATTACGTCAACATGATCCTCACCAGTTTCTCATTCACCTCTACCAAACGCTTCCCTAGAGTCTTCGACAGCGCGAAGATCAGGTGCGACCGGTATTTAGAGTCTGTTCAGAATTAATTGACATCCTGAAGAACCGCTCGTCCTGAGCCCGCTCGCCTCTGCGACCCCGCTCCGCCATAGCGGCTGCGCGAAGGCGAGAGCGCTCCGGCGGAGCGGGGACGAAGGATGAGAGGCCATTTCCGCCCGATCGAATATCCGGCCGGCATACCAGGCGCAGCCAGGACTCTGGTTGTCGGCTTAGCCGCGCCAGCAACTCTTTACCCCACCGCATGACCCCCGAAATTGACGATTTTACTTGCTTTTATGAAAGATTAAAGCCATATTTCATTGATTAGCAGCCACGCACATGCTGCTGAAATGGAATAAAACAGGCGCGGATAATATGCCGGAATGGAACATTATCTGAACCTGGGTGCGGATAAGATGGAGGCAGTAGGGTATTATCTGTATTCGGAGTCTAAGTGTTGTAGTCAATTTGCCCGGCCCTGAAAAACAATGAAAAGATGCGCGCGAGGAAGGAACAAATCAAAATGAAATCAAATTCAGAAATCCTCAAGCTTTCTGAACAGGAAATGCTTCGGCTGAAGTATAAAAGCCATACTATCACAAACTATACCAGATCAGCAAGACAGCTATCGGAATTCACAAAGGACAGACCGTATTCTGAAGTTTCAATCGATGAAATTAGAGCGTTTATTGATTTTCAGCGGACTCGTCTGGGGCACAAGCCTAAAACAATTCACCAATCTATCTATGCTCTAGCCTTTCTGTATAACAAGGTGCTGAAGATCGCCCACGATTTCGATGCGATACCACGGGAAAGGCCGCAATATATTGATGTTCCCTCAATTTTGTCAAAAGATGAAGTTGTCCGAATTTTGAATTCAATTGACAATTTTAAGCTTCGGACAATCATTGCACTTATCTATTCGTCAGGGCTAAAAGCTACACAAATCATTAACGTTCGAGTAACAGACATTGACTTCAATCGCAAAAGGCTCCGGATCTCCTCCGAGGATCGACGGGAGTCCGTCTATACAGTACTTTCCGTATCTCTTATCCCGCAGCTCAAGGAGTATTTGAAGAAGTTCAAACCTGATAAATATTTACTGGAGGGCAATAAGCCTGGTCAGAAGTACTCTTCAATCAGATGGGTTCAGCACACTTTTTCCCAAGCGGTAGCAAAGGCAGGTATTCAAAAGCCAGCTACAATAAATGATTTAAGAGACTCTTTCATTATACATCTGCACGAATTCGGTTTTCCTTTCAAGGACATTTTTTCACTCACAGGCGTAACAAATTCCCGGACTTTCATGAGATACTCACTTGCCGTACCGAGTTCGAAGAAGGAAATACTAAGCCCGCTGGATCTAATAACTTCAGCAGAATATTTGGAGTCGGTTGATTCTGTTCTGATTTCAAATACTTTGCCCAGGATTACAGATGAGGATGAACGCGAATACTTCATTGAAGCCGAAACATGCCTGCGAGCCGGAGCCCTAAGGTCAACCGTCATCATTTTGTGGCTTGCAGCAATGCGAAATATACAGAAAAGAGTGCTGTCCCTTAAGAAACAATTCAATATCGAAGCCAAGAGACATGACCCAAGGGCTAGAGATGTTGATATTATCGATGATTTCTCCTATATAAAGGACAAAACGGTCATTCTGTCCGCACAATCAATGTCTCTCTTCAGTAAGCCACAGAAGGATACACTAGAGGAATGTTTGAATCTGAGGAACAGGTGTGGCCATCCCGGAAATTATGCTCCCCAAAAGCAAAGGATGCTTGGATATATCGAAGACATCATTCAGGTTTTATACAATTAGCCGCCTGGTGGTTTTATGTCAAAAAATAGAATTCAAAACCAGAGCGAAGGAGATTTCTGATGCCAATACCATTGATCGTCTGGGGAATTGCAATTGGTGTATCCGCAATTGGAGGCGGACTCGGAATTGGTGTTGCCGGAAATAGGATTAAGCGAGCAAAAGCAAGATACGCTTATCGCAGAAGTCTATACACGAAGGTTGTTTCAGCCGCAGAAAAAAGGCACAAGAAAGTGTCCGGCCTTTTTGATAAACTTGGAGTCTTTAGACTCAAGTCGCTTGAAACTCTTGGGAAAGCCGTTGAATTCCTAGAAAAAGCAAAATTGAAAGACAGGTCGATTTTCGAAAAGTGTAAAATATCACATGAAGATTTCCTTAAGTGGAAAACTGCTTCTATAAATGCCGTTGATGTTTTGGCTGGAATAGGTACTGCAACCGCTGCTGGTATTTCAACTGCCGCAGGTGCTTATGGTCTGGTTGGAGTTCTCGGAGCCGCATCAACCGGGACTGCCATTTCTTCTCTTACCGGTGTAGCAGC
>Ga0315279_10005134_pt1 | contig 17134 bp, 19 predicted proteins | sample YL17G06_20_MG_FD_203694 | JGI IMG/M metagenome (GOLD analysis project Ga0315279, IMG submission 203694) | Sediment microbial communities from Yellowstone Lake, YNP, Wyoming, USA - YL17G06_20 | ecosystem: Environmental > Aquatic > Freshwater > Lake > Sediment | place: USA: Wyoming | collected...
CGTGTAGTCACCAGAAAAAAACTACATGAACAACGTAGAATGCCTTAAAATACAACCATTAGGACCATTTCACTCCTCTTTCATTAGGGGTGAACATCTGTTTTAAGGGAAAATCAGATAGATTTCATCGAACGTCCTTACAAATATGAAGAACATGGTGGTACTGAGATACCTGCTGAAGCGTTCGGTGTGGACGAACACTTAGTGATCAAGACGCTTGTTATGGAAGACGATCAGAAAACACCGTTCATCATATTGATGCACGGAGACAAACAGGTATCGACCAAGTCCCTTGCCAGAACGATCGGGGTCAAATCGGTCAATCCCTGCACCCCTGAAGTCGCATTGAAACATACAGGCTATATGGTGGGAGGGATCTCTCCATTTGGAACAAAGAAGCCTCTTCGGATTTATGTTGAAGAATCGATTCTTGGTCTTCCCAGAATATTCATCAATGCGGGCAGAAGAGGCCTGTTGTGTGAAATGTCGCCTGCGGATTTGATCAAAATTTTAAAGCCGATTCCAGTTAAAGTAGCAAGATAAAACTGAAGAAAGAACCATTAGAGAAAATGTTTTTAGTGGATTGTCATGCTCATCTGGACAAGTTGGATGATCTTTCTGAGTCGCTTAAGGAAGCAAGGGAAGCAGGGGTCAAAGGCATCATCGCTATGGGAATGGATGTAGAATCGAACAAAAAGATCCTTCAGATCGCTCAAGGGAACCCCGGGTATGTTTATCCGGCCCTTGGTTAACACATGAAAAATTACTTAGAGAGGTAATGCATGCCAACCTTTGCAGTGAGTGAAGAGAAAGATAGATGGCTTAAAGAAAGAATGGAAGCTCTTGGTATCCATGAGAAGGATATTGAGGAAAAATTTATACGATCCTCTGGAAGTGGAGGGCAGAAGGTAAATAAAACATCCACCTGTGTTTATCTCAAACATATCCCAACAGGAATCGAAGTGAAATGCATGAGGGAAAGGAATCAATCCCTCAATCGGTTTCTTGCAAGGCGTGAGCTTGTAACGAGGATAGAAAAATTGTCAGGGCAGTTGACACCGGATGAGGTGAGGATAAAGAGAGTGAAGCGGCAAAAGTCAAAAAGAAAAGAGAGGGCACGGTTAAAATATGGTGAACTCCCTCGTCCTGATTTAAAGGAAGTGCAGGGTGGGTGAAATGACTCATTCTTATCGGAGCTTTAAGGAACTTGCGGATCGGGAAGTGCAAGGCCGAGATTATCAGATCAGGATGAATCTGAGGGATGGACCTGTTCTTGTGATGGCCCCACACGGGGGAAAGATCGAGCCGGGGACAGCAGAGGTTGCTGAAACGATTTCTGGTATGGATCATTCCTTTTACAGCTTCGAAGGCTTCAAGCCCGATGGAAATAACGTGCTTCATATTGAGAGCCACCTTTTTGATGAGCCTCATGCATTGAAAGCAGTCGGAAAGGCTGACGTCATAGTAACCGTGCATGGACAACTCGACCAGAAAGACGAGTTTGTTATGGTAGGAGGTCTCCATACAAGCTTATGTTCAGAAATCAAACGCCAGTTAGAAGCATCTGGTTTTAAGACTCGTCCTCCAACAGAAGGACTGAGCGGGATTGATCCGATGAATATCTGCAATCGGGGACGTTCGAAGTGTGGCGTTCAATTAGAGATAAGCCGAAAGGTTCGTGATTCACTAATAACAAACAAAGATCGCCTCCGAGATTTTGCAGAGACTGTGAGAAAAGCAATTCAACTCTATTTGGCTGGTGGATAATCCCATGAATAAATAACGGCTCCTTCTCGAATTTGTTGTTTGAAAGATAGGATGGAGAAGAGATTTATTTTAAGTGGGCCTTAAACCCTAAGCCATTTCAATACCAGGGAGTGGAAGTCCATACGGTCCAGACCTTCCATCTCACAAAACGTGTGAAGAAAATCTGGTCCTTCTATAAGATAAAAGTAATCGTTAAAAAACAAAGACACAACCAATCCCACTCCTGATTCTGGTTGGATGCCTTTATATTTTAAATATTTAACCAGATTCGGGTAAATCCTCTCCTTCATATAATCCCAAGACTGGTTTTTTTGAAGCACAATTTCATAAATCGAAAATAGGGTTTCTGGATTTTCATCTCGTAGCTCTTGGGAAACCTGGTTGTATTCTGTCCCGGGGACAATTTTAAAGGCTCTTGAAAAAAGAATTTCTAGATAATCATCCATCTGAATCTATTTTAACATAAAAGTTTTTTGAATAAAAAGTTAGGAGAAAGGTCTAATCTATTAATACAAACGCATTAAATAAAATGACATCACCCCCACCCTTACCCTCCCCCCTTGAGGGGAGGGGTGGGTGGGGGGTATAAGGAATTATTGCGTTTGTATTAGTGAATATTTGAAGGGGGATGGAAAGAAAAAAGCCAAAGCTGTGTTTTGAGAGCTCTGAAAAACTCCTACACGCTCTCTCGATTACAGAGATTTCGGGACTTTTCCAGAAATCTCGTTTTATTGTGTGGACTTTATGGTTGTTTTATAATATTTGTTGATTATTTAGAAAAATTACCATGAAGCTCGTCATCGCTATTGTTGGAAGGCCCAATGTTGGGAAGTCCACCCTTTTTAATCGAATTGTCAGGGGGAAGAAGGCGATTGTTTGGAATGAACCTGGAGTCACCCGTGATCGGAATTACGCCGATGTGGAATGGGATGAGAATACCTTCACTTTGATCGATACTGGCGGTTTCGAGCCGGTTTCAAAGGACCGGATCTTCATCCAGATGCGTGAACAATGTGAACTGGCTATAGAGGAAGCCAATGCTATCCTTTTCGTGATGGATGGGAAAGAAGGTCTGATCCCTTCGGACAAGGAGATTGCCGATATTCTGAGACAGCAGAAGAAACCGGTCTTCTATATCGTCAATAAGATTGATGGGCCCAAAGATGAGGAGAAGGTCTTTGAATTTTATGGTTTAGGTGTAGAGCCGATCCACTCCATTTCAGCAGAGCATCGATATGGGGTGGATGGGTTGATGGATGAGGTGATAAAAGTCCTTCCAGGATCGACTGAAGAGAAATGGGATAGAGATGCGGCAAAGGTGGCTGTGGTAGGGAGGCCTAATGTAGGCAAATCCTCTCTGATCAATCGTTTATTAGGGTATAAAAGGGTGATCGTGGATGAAGCCCCTGGCACGACCCGGGATGCAATCGATACCCTCTTTGAGAGGGATGGGAAAAGATATGTCCTCATCGATACAGCAGGCATCCGAAGGAAGAGCCGGATTAGCTTAAGACTGGAGAAGTATAGTATCGTGGAGGCACTCCGAACCATTGACCGATCGGATGTCGCCCTTTTATTATTAGATTCGAGAGAAGGTGTGACCGATCAGGATGCCCGCATCGGAGGGTTCATTCATGAAAAGGGAAAGGGATGCATTCTCGTGGTGAACAAATGGGACCTTGTTGAAAAGGATTCTCAAACCATGGGTCAGTATGAAAGGGAGGTGCGAGAAGATCTCAAGTATCTATCTTATGCTCCCATCCTTTTTATTTCTGCCCTAACAGGCCAAAGGATTAAGAAAGTCCTGGATGTGATCGATCATGTGTCAGAGCAGACTAAAAAGCGAATTCTCACCTCTCGGTTAAATAAATATTTTGGTGATTGGATTGAAAAGTTCCCCCCCGGGCTTTATAAAAACCGAAGGGTAAAGCTGAACTATATCACTCAGGTGACCACGGCTCCTCCGACCTTTGTGATCTATACCAATTTCCCAGGTGGAATTCATTTTTCTTATGAACGTTATTTACTAAATCAAATGAGAGAGACCTTCGGCTTTGAGGGGGTCCCGATTCGTCTCTATTTTAAAAAGAAAGGAAAGGAACGGTGAGATGGGTAACAGGAGGAAGAAATATCTGATAACGATTGTGATCATCTTCGCCATCGTCTTGGTCGGGGGATTTCTTCTCTATCAGTGGATTGGCCAGAAGGAATCGGACAAAAATTTCAGGACGATGAAGGTGGAACGGGGAGAGATCAGCTCTATCGTGACTGCCACAGGGACGATCAATCCCGTCATCACGGTTTTGGTAGGAAGCCAGGTCTCAGGAACAATCAAAGCCCTCTATGCCGATTTTAATTCCCGTGTCAAAGAGGGGGAAGTGATCGCTCAAATCGACCCAGCAATCTTTGAAGCCCAGGTCGATCAGGGGAAGGCCAATGTGTTGAACGCCCAGGCCAATCAGTTGAATGCCCAGGCCAATCTTGAGAATGCTAAAGCCAATCTCACGAAGGCAGAGGTTGCTGTCCTCGACACAAAGAGAACTCTTGATCGAAACCGACCGCTTGTAGAAAAGCAGGTCATTGCCCAGGCTACGATGGATACGGCCCAGGCGAATTATGATACGGCAGTGGCCCAGAGAGATGTGGCCAAAGCCCAGGTGGAATCTGCAAAGTCTCAAGTGGAATCCTCAAAGGCCCAGGTGGAACAGACCAAAGCTGCTTTAAAACTGGCAGAGACCAATTTGAGGTATAGTACCATCCGATCTCCTGTAAACGGGATCGTGATTTCGAGGAATGTCGATGTAGGCCAAACCGTGGCAGCCAGCCTTCAGGCTCCAACCCTGTTTACCATTGCAAAAGACCTGACCCAGATGCAGGTGGATACCAATTTCAGTGAAGCCGATATCGGCCGCATCGAAAAAGAGCAGGAGGCAACCTTTAACGTCGATGCCTATCCAGAAAGGACGTTCCGGGGGAAGGTTTCTGAAATTCGAAATGCGCCCTTGACGGTTCAGAATGTTGTCACCTATGATGTGGTGATCCAGGTGGACAACAAGGATTTGAAACTCAAGCCAGGCATGACTGCGAATGTCACCATTGTGGTTGCCCATCGGGAAGGGGTTCTGAAGATCCCCAATGCCGCCCTTCGGTTCCAGCCTCAAATGGCAAAAAATGAAGTGGCTGCAGAGGGAAAAAAGGACGGGGGTTCATCCTCATCAAGCGGCCGTCCAGCATCGGTGGAGAGATTCACAGAGGGATTAAACCTTACTGCGGAGCAACAAGCGAAGGTGGATACGATCATCAAGGCATCGCGGCAGGAGATCCAGGAGATTCACGAGAAATCGAAGCCAGAAGAGGCAAGGGTTAAAACTCAGAACTTGATACGCCAAAAAATCATGGGGATCTTGACAGCGGAACAGAAGCAGAAACTTGCCGAGTCGATCCAATCTTCCCAGGCAGATCAGCGAAAACCGGGAAAGGTCTGGACGCTCTCATCGGAAAAGAAACCTGTTCCTATTTCCTTTGTCCTGGGGATTACCAATGGGACTTTCAGTGAAGTCGTATCTGGAGATCTTAAAGAGGGAACACAGGTCATCGTCGAAGAGGCGTCGAAGAAAAAAGGTCAGAGCCAGGGAACTCCTTCGCCTTTCGGGCGAGGGATGGGAAGGTAAGAAATAGAGAAATGTCAAATGTCAAAGCTCAAAGTTTGAAATAAAGGTTAAGGCTGAGGTCAAGTTTTTTCTCAACCTTAGCCTTAGCCTCAACCTTAGATTTTCTTAAACTTAGCCCTGAATTTTGGCATTCATTTGACATTTGGATTTGGGATTTGTCCGGTATGGAGCCGTTGATTCAAACTCAAGAATTAGTCAAAGTCTACTATTTTGGTGAGGTAGAAGTTCATGCCCTTCGAGGAGTTTCTCTGTCAATCGAAAAGGGTGAATTTGTAGCCATCATGGGGCCCTCCGGTTCTGGGAAATCAACCTTTATGAATATCCTGGGATTCTTGGATCAGCCCACCCGTGGCCAATATTTATTAGAAGGTATCAACGGAGAGCATCTCTCGAGGGATGAACTGGCGGAGATCCGAAATCAGAAGATTGGTTTCGTTTTTCAAGGTTTCAACCTTCTGGCCAGGACATCGGCCTTAGAAAATATTGAGCTTCCACTGATCTATGCAAGGACCTCGACCTCCAAACGGAAGGAGATGGCACAAAAGGCCCTTTCTGCGGTAGGCCTTGAGGGAAGGGGACATCACCACCCCAGTCAACTCTCTGGAGGAGAACAACAAAGAGTGGCCATTGCCAGGGCTCTGGTCAACCAACCCTCCATTCTTCTGGCCGATGAACCAACAGGTAATCTCGATTCCAAGACCAGTGTGGAGATCATGGATATCTTTCAACGCCTTAATGGAGATATGGGAATCACCATCATCATGATCACCCACGAACCTGACATCGCTTTATTTGCCAAACGGAATATCCATTTTAGAGATGGCGTGATAGTCGATGATCGGGAAAATCCAACTCCTGTGACTGTGGGGGAGGAAATACAAAAATGACCCGCCTCTTCACCAGCTTTCGAATCGCTCTGAGGGCGCTCATGGTCAATAAGATGCGCTCTGCCCTGACCATGCTCGGGATCATCATTGGGGTCAGTGCGGTCATTGCCATGATTGCCGTGGGTTCAGGGGCAAAGGCCCGGATTGAAGAGCAGATCGCCAGTATGGGATCAAATCTCCTCATGGTCATGTCAGGGAGTTCAACGAGTGGAGGATTCCGAGGCGGGGCAGGGACCGTTCCCACCCTGAACGTGGACGATGCAAAAGCCATCCAGACAGAAATTCCTGCGGTGAAGTATGTTTCCCCAAGTGTCTCCGGAATAGCACAGGTAGTCTTTGGAAATCAGAACTGGTCCACTATCATCAGCGGGGCTGCCCCCGAAATTCTCGAAATCAGAGGCTGGTCCCTCTCTTCGGGTCGGCCATTTACCCAGCAGGAGTCCGATGGCGCGGCGAAGGTTTGCATTTTGGGAAGAACAGTGGCAGAGAACCTATTTGGAGGGATCGACCCCATCGGTCAGATCGTCCGTATCAAAAAAATTCCTTTTATGGTGATTGGTGTGCTCTCTCCCAAGGGCCAATCGACATGGGGCCAGGATCAAGATGATCTTATCTTCGTTCCACTGGCCACCGCTCAAAAGAGACTTTTCGGAATGCAATTTCCAGGAATGGTGAGGTCGATCGCCGTCCAGGCATGGGGACCGGAGAGGGTGAAGGAAGCAGAGAATCAGATTACTGACCTCCTCAAACAGAGACATCGCATTCAGCCAAACCAGGACAATGATTTTTCGGTGAGGAACCTCACCGAGGTGATGTCGAGCGCGGAGCAGTCAGCCAGTGTGATGTCCCTCCTCCTCGGTGCCATTGCCTCCATCTCCCTGATCGTGGGCGGGATCGGAATCATGAACATCATGCTCGTTTCAGTGACCGAGAGGACAAGAGAAATTGGCATTCGAATCGCCGTGGGTGCTAAGGGACGGGACATTCTCCTCCAATTCTTGATCGAATCGTTAGTGCTCAGTCTGCTGGGAGGGATCATGGGTATCGGGATCGGGATATTGGGGACCGTAGTCCTCTCCAGCTTTACTCAATGGCCTACCCTCTTTTCGATCCAGGCGATCCTTTTGGCCTTTCTCTTCTCTGGCTCCGTAGGGGTATTTTTTGGATTCTACCCGGCAAGAAAAGCCTCCTTGCTCAATCCCATCGAAGCCCTCCGATACGAATAATCAATGATCAATTTTCAATTAGCAATTATCATTGATTATTGGTCATTGACCATTGATAATTGGCCACTGAATCCTTTTCTCGGTAACAAATGATTTGACGCTGCTTGAATTTTTACTTTTCATAGGGGTGGGATGTGTGGTGGCTTTTCTTGCCGGGTTATATTTCTATAACATCGGGCGATGGCCTCTTTTAGTCTTTGCTGGGCCTTTAGGTGAGACAGTGCAGATTGATAAATAAAAAGTCGTTCAGTTGTCTGAACTCAACTCCCAGATATCGGCTAAAATTTCATGATGGCTCTCCTCTCAATTTAGCTTTCAGTCGCCTTCTTAGCAGATATATAGCCTTGCAAAAATAAAGCGACATATAATTATTACTGGAAAGGGTGCAAATAACCTTGAATCTGTGGTGGAGCTTTCTGGATACTGTGGAATGTAGATGTTAAAGTGGAATGCAATTCTTCCACTGTCACGAAGTAACGATTGTGAGTGGCCTCGAAGCGCGTATAATGCCAGATTCTTTCCAAGGCATTGAATTGAGGGGAATAGGGGGGCAAATTGTAGACCTCGATGTCTCTGCGATGTTTGGAGAACCAGCCCCAAACCTCCCCGTCCTTGTGGTAGGAGGCGTTGTCTTGGATCAGAAAGATTTTGCGTGGGAAGTAGCTTCGGATAATCCTTTCCAGGTAGAGGATATAGGTCTGAGCATTGAAGACCTGTTGGAAATGGTAGAGGAGGCGGCCCGCATACAGCTCGATGGCGCCAAAGACTTTCAAGGCCTTTTTCTGACCGGTGGTGGGGATTTCGGGTTGGCATCCTACTCTGGCCCATGTTTGGTAGAGGGTGGGGTTCTGCCGGAAAGAAGCTTCGTCTTCGAAGAGGAGGGCAGCCCCTTGACTTTTGGCTTTTTTTTAATGTCTGGGTAACGATAACGGACCCACCGAGATTGCGCGTGTTTATCCGCACGGGCCAGGATCTCTCGGGGGCGCTGAACAGAGAATTCAAGTTGGTGAAGGATGCGCGAAACATGGGCCGGATGGTAAGTGACCGAGAATTCCTCTTCAATGACTCTGGAGACCATGGGACAAGTCCAAACACCCGAATGAAATCCGTAGGCCAGGGGGCCACTATCCAGGATGTCTGCCAGCGTTTGCAGTTGTTGATCCGAGAGTTGGGTAGGGCGACCGCACCGCTGTCCCTCCAAAATCCCTTCCATACCGTGCTGTTGCCAATGGTGCAGCCAGAGAAAAACCTTGGATCGGTGCACTTTGAGGACACTGGCAATTTCAGGAGCTGTTCGCCCCTCCATATTGAGGACCACGGCATGAAGTCTCCGTGCCACACGATAGGCCCCTTCCTGGGCTGCCTGTTTACACAATCGGATGAGCCTTTGGATTGCCCTTTTAGTTCCATGGATTCTTTTGGCCTTCATGGCATCTCCCCCTCAGATACCATGATACCATATGTCGCTTTATTTATGCAAGGCTATATAGCTTCTGTTTCCAACTTGAGATGGTTGGCCAGAAGAAGATGAGGATCGCAGCGATCATTAGAGGAAGAGCGATTGGAGGTCTGAATAGGATCAGTGGGTTACCTTGTCCCATGATGAGGGCTTGTCTTATGGCTGACTCTGCCAGATCTCCAAGAACCAGCGCCACGGAGTAGAACAAGCCTTCTGACGGTGCCCCACCCTCGGATCGGGAGTAAATTCCTTCCCACAATAACGACATCTTTTCGCTGCCACCTCTCCGAGGTCGGAGACCTAACCTCCCCCTTTCTGATTCCGGACCCATAACAACGCCGGGCCGGAGAGGCTATATTAAATCAAAAACAGCTCTTCCTCTCCATCCCGCGGGGGAAGACGGCTTCTTTCCATTCTGATCCGTAACTCTTTCAGGAAGTCAAAAAGCGATTTCTCTGGAGCGTTGTGGAGTTCTGCCGAAAGGGTTGTCGAAGAAAACCACAAAGAAAAAAGAATAAATCGGATCTCGTTTCAGTCGGTTAAAAAGTTTTCCACAATCTGGCAAAGTTATGAGTCTCCCCCCCAGGTCCCCCCTCATTACTACGACGAATATTTAATCTCTATGTCCATAAATGATTCTTACAAGAAGTACACAAATGATTCTTCCGTAACACAGGCTAAAATTTTTCTTGACAAACGTTTTTTTGTTTGATATTTAAATGTTCAATCGAAGAACATATGTTCAAATAATGAAACATAAATCTTACTCGACAGCTAAAACAGTTCAGAAGGCCTTCAAAATTTTAGAAATTCTTGCAGAAAAACAACCTTTACGACCTCCCGATTTAGTAAAACACTTGAAACTAACGCGGAGCAATGTGCATCGTCTCCTTTCAACTTTAGAGGACCTGGGATATATCGAAAAGTCTGACGACTCGAGGTTCCGATTAACCTTCAAGGTTTTTATAGTTGGAAGTACAATTCCTGTAAGAAACCATCTTACTGATATTGCCCGTCCTTACATTGTTCGTTTGGCCGAGATAGCGCAGGAGAATGTTAACCTGGCTATTATGTATGAACAAAAGGTACTTTATATCGATAAAATTGAAAGCTCCCACTACCTAAAACTAGACCAGCCGATAGGGAGAACAGACCCCCTCCATTGCACTGCTTTGGGTAAAATTTTATTATCCGGGCTTACTGACCATGAATTGAAAGTCCTTTTGAAATCATATTCCTTAGTTCGCTTAACAAAAAATACAATTGCAGATAAAAAAGTATTGATAAATGTTATTCAAAAAGTAAGGAAGGAGGGTTATGCAGTCGATTTAGAGGAATTGAGCGAGGGGATTCATTGTATTAGTTCTCCGATTCGTAATCACACAAATAAAGTAATCGCTGCATTGAGTATTTCTGCACCTGCTGTGCGTCTAACAATTGAAAAGATGAAGGAATTAAAAGTCCCCTTGATTGAGACAGCGGGGGAGATATCAAAAAAATTGGGGTGTACTTCTTAAATCATCAGTAGTAATCCAAGTTTAAATGCACATGTTTAAAATGGAGACCACGATAATGAAAAAAAGTATTTTAGATTTCCAAGAAATGAAGAACTCGGGGAAGAAAGTTGCTTGGTTGACAAGTTATGATTTCCCCACAGCTCAGTTTGCCGAAAAGTCAGGGATTGACATGTTATTGGTGGGGGATTCTATGGGCATGTGTGTTTACGGATATACGGGAGGCACCTTACCCGTTACTATGGATCAATGTATTGTCCATGCAGAGGCTGTCCGACGTGGGGCCCCCAATACCTTCGTCATGGGAGACATGCCCTTTTTGTCCTATCAGACAATCCCAGCTGATGCTGTGAGAAATGCGGGGAGGTTTTTTAAAGAGGCTGGCGTAGATGCTATCAAGCTGGAGGGAGGACGAAGGGTTGTCAACATGATCAAAGCTATAGCGGACGCGGGGATGGTTGTCTGCGGCCACATTGGATTGACACCACAGAGCTCTGGACAGATGGGCGGATTTAAAGCGCAGGGGCGCACAGCCGAAAGTGCCTATGGACTGATTCTGGACGCAAGAACTGTTCAGGAAGCGGGGGCAATGTTTCTGCTACTGGAGGCCGTACCCCCTGAAGTTGGCGAGTTTATCGCGGAGGATCTAAAGATTCCTGTATACGGTATCGGTGCAGGTCCATATGTGGACGGACAACTTCTTATCGTCAGCGATATGCTGGGGTTCTTCCAGGCTTTTACACCGAAATTTGTGAAGAGATATGCGAATCTGGCTGAAGAGATTACGAAGGCTATGACAGACTATGTTAGGGATGTTAAAGGATCCAAGTTTCCCGAAGATGAACATACCTACAAAATGCTGGAAGGTGAGCAGGAGAACTTACACCAAATGGTTCAGCGAATGAAAGAATAACCTGAAGTAGAAGAGAGAGTGCGCTCCGTGACAACATGGGTCCATATCTCAATAGATGAGGATACTTCAATTGGCTTTGTGTTCAAATGGTGGCGGAAGGGGATAAATTGAATGGTCAAAACGACACTAAAAGAAATCAGAGATTTTATGGAAAAAATTGGAATACCGGGGAGAGACCTTTGGGATCTTCCAACCTCGACAAAGACATTTCCAGATGGTGCTAATTATAGAATAGAAATTGCAGGTGTCGAGCACGCGTCTACCCTGGAAGCAATGATTGATGAAGCAAAGAAAAGAAAGGTAACCATACATAGGGCGATTGCAACAGTAGGGGGGTCTACGTTTTGTGATTTTGAAGAATTAAGAGACATGGCTCAAATGGCAAGAGAGGAAAAGATCGAGATGATCGCGACGATGGGTCCCCGGAAGTCATGGGATGCGGGATCAAAAGAAGCATCTACCAAAGAGGGTAACATGCAAGGGTTTAGGCTAAGGGGATCTGATAGCATTTCCTATTGGATCGCAGACATGATGCGAAATATTAAAGCAGGTTTGAGAGGATTCTTAGTTTACGACGAGGGAGTGCTTTTCATTCTGAATAAAATGAGAGAGGAAGGCTTCATCCCGAAGGAGACGATTTTTAAATTTTCTGTTTTCGGCGGATACTGCAGCGCAGCTGGAGCAAAGGTGATTGAATCGATGGGTGTAGATACTATGAACCCTATTTCTGACGTTTCCCTCCCTATCTTAGCAGGGATTCGGAAGGCGGTGAATATCCCGTTGGATATTTATATAATTATTGTCGATTCCTTTGGAGGAATGTTCAGGGCTTATGAGGCTCCAGAAATCGCACGTGTGGCTTCACCTTGTTACTTTAAGTTCGAGCCCGGAACCTCTGAAGGCGATATTTACAAACCATGGGTGACCGAGAGTTGGCATGGAGAATTTATAAGGCAAAAAGTCAAGATTGCATCCATTGTGATAGAGATCATGGAGACTCACGCTCCTCAATTAAAGATCTCAGAGAAAGGACCTTCTGATCTCGTTCTCCCAAAGCCCTAATTATGTAAAATGGAGCCGAAGGGACCCTATGGACGTGAAAGACAGGATATCAAAAAGAAGCTTTGAAGTGGAGTGGTCTGGAATAAGGATCATGTTTGCCCTTGCCGATGAAATTCCTGACGTCATTAATCTTGGTATCGGGCAATCCGATTTTGACACTCCTGATTTCATTCGACAGGCGGCGAAAAAGGCGTTAGACGAGGGTTATACTCGCTACCCGCCTGCGAAAGGGTTTATAGACCTAAGAGAAGCGATTGCGGAGAAGCTGAGAAATGAAAATCATATCATCGCTGATCCCTACTCAGAAATTTTTGTCAGTGTAGGTGCCATGCAAGGCATCTTTAATTCGGTCCTGAATGTTGTAAATCCTGGCGACGAGGTGATCGTCATTGACCCAGGCTATGATTATTACTCACAGATTAGACTGTTTGGCGGAATACCTGTTCGAGTTCCAGTCTATGAAAAAAATCGTTTTAAGGTAGACCCTGATGATATCAAGAAAGCCATTTCGGACAAGACCAAGCTGATGATCATTAATTCTCCCTCGAATCCTACCGGTGCTGTCTATGATGAGGGAATTCTAATCGAGATATCCAAGAGAGCACAGAAACACGGATTTTTTGTTCTATCGGATGAGCCTTATGAGAAAATCATTTTCGATGGGAATAGACACGTGAGTATTGGTTCTTTTGACGAGACGAAAGATTTGACAATCTCCATCTTTACCTTCTCCAAAACCTATGCCATGACCGGTTGGAGGGCGGGATATGTTGTGGCGAATAAACACATCATCGACGAAATGGAAAAGCTCATGGAGCATATGGTCTCGGGGGTCACCGCCGTCTCTCAAAGGGCAGCCTTGGCAGCCCTCCAAGGGCCACAGACCTGCGTCGATGAAATGGTCCATGAATATGATAAAAGAAGAAAGATCATGTATGAGAGACTGAATGAGATCGAGGGAGTTAGTTGCATCCTACCTGAAGCGACATTTTACGCGTTTCCAAACATATCAAAGGTTGGCGTGGCATCCTGGGATCTTGCAAAATACCTAGTAAGGGAACATGGAGTAGCCGTAGTACCTGGAAGTATTTTTGGAAATAATGGTGAGGGATATCTGCGCATCTCATTTGCGGCAGATGTTGAAAGGCTGAAACAAGGGATTTCTCGGATTAAGAAGGGAATCGAGTCCATTAAGGGATCAAAAACAAAAACTCTAAAAGAAGAAAGGACGCGCATATGATCGAAAAACAGAAACTGCCATTTTCAGCAGAGGAGTATCAAGAACGCTTGACCAAAGTCCGTAAAAAGATGGAGGAAAAAGGAGTAGAAAGCCTTTTGATTACAGCCCCGGAAAACATTTACTATCTAACCGGCTACCACACGATCGGATACTTTTCCTATCACCTCCTGGTGGTTCCATTGAAGCATGAGCCCATTCTTCTGACCCGCCATTTGAACGTTGAGAACGCTTTAGTCACCTCAACTCTTAACTATGTTGAAGAATATCCGGAAACTGGATTAACAGTTAATCCTAACGAAGCTACCTATAACGTTCTAGCTAAGTATGGTTTGGTCGGTAAACCAATTGGCACCCAGAACAGCGCATGGTTCTTCACAATCGCTCAGTATCTCGATCTTAAAGGCCGGGTTGGGGACAAGTATCTTGTGGATTGTTCTGGACTCGTAGAACAAGTGCGGTTGATTAAGTCCAAGAAGGAGATAGAATACATCAGAAAAGCTGCACAGACATGTGCGGCCGGGCTGGATGGGGCCATTGATGCGACAGCTCCGGGGAAAAATGAAGACGATGTGGCGGCCGCTTTACATAAGGCATCGATTCAAGCCGGTAGTGAGTATTTAGGACATCCACCGATGGTTGTGGCAGGGCCGGATGCAGGACTCGCTTTCTCAACCTGGCACCACCGCCCTATACAGAAAGATGATGTTGTCTACATAGAGGCAGGGGGGACCTTCGAACGATACAATGCAGTGCTGTCACGTACTATCATTGTTGGTCGTAAGGATGAAAAATGGATCAGAATGGCCGCAGTTTCAAAGGAGGCGCTGAATTTAGCTATTGAAGCCGTTAAACCAGGAGTTACCTCCGGTGAGGTTGACCGTGTATGTCGTGATCATATCAGGAAGGCGGGTTACGCTGAGTATTTTCAGCACCGAACTGGCTATTCCATTGGCATTGGCTTCCCTCCAGATTGGGGAGAAGGACGGACATTCAGCATTAAGGAAGGGGATCCCGCGCCTCTTCAAGCCGGAATGGTGCTTCATCTCATCCCAGATCTGAAGACCCTTAACGAGGGCGGTGTTGTGTTCAGCGAGACCGTTCTTGTGACCGAAAAGGGGCATGAGCTTTTGACGAGCTACCCTCAGGAGATCTTTTATAAGTGAGGTTAATTTAATCCTGAGAGTGGTGAAGAAAGGGGGAATAGATGCCAGGCTGGGGATATCCAATTGTAACCATGGTGATCGTTATTCTCTTTTGGCACTTCTTGGTCGCCGGATTCGGTATCCCCGAATATCTTATCCCTCTGCCAGCTGTCGTCGCCAAATACATCTTTTATAAGTGGAATTTTTTGCTCGCACACGCCTTGATTACCACTTATGAAACCATTGCTGGGTTTCTTCTGAGTATATTAGTTGGTGTCCCCTTAGCAATCGTAATCGTTTGGTCCAAAATATTGGACAAATCAATTACACCTTTTCTTGTGCTCTCCCAAACATTTCCCAAAGTGGCTATTGCGCCCCTTCTGATTATCTGGTTTGGTCTTGGGATGCTGCCTAAGATATTGGTAAGCTTTCTTGTCGCCTTCTTTCCTGTTATAATTTCGGAAGTAACCGGAATGCGATCAGTAGAGACGGAGACGATGGAGCTAATCCACTCCATGCAGGCGACACCACTTCAGACTTTCTGGAAGATCCGATTGCCATATGCTTTGCCACACCTTTTCGCAGGGCTCAAGGTGGCGATTGCTTTTGCAATTGTAGGAGCCGTGGTAGGAGAGTGGGTAGTGGCAGACAAAGGATTGGGCTATGTTTTGTTGTGGGCTAGCGGTAACCTAGACACACCTATGCTATTTTCGGTCTTCGTAATTCTCATGGGGATCGGCGTGATTCTCTACTATGCTATTGTATGGTTGGAACGCTTATTTATCCCTTGGCACGTGAGCATTCGGGAAACTGCGCTCCAGCCTACTATGTAAAGAAAGGAGGAGGTTATACTATTTTTAGTTGAAACTTGAAGGGTGGCTCCCACCGTGGAATAATCCACGGAATCGGAAAAACTCTTAAAGAAAGGAGCCACAATGAGATTAAACACGATTCAGAGGAAAAAAGCAAGGATGGCATTTGAGCAATCATTGGGCAAAGAAGAGCTGGTCAACCGGATGTATCAAATCATCAAAACAGGCAAACAGGGGTTGGATGGTTTCGTCCAGGAGTTAGGGACCCTGCTTGTTGAAGCGATCATGGATATGGAACGGGAAGAGCGTTCAGGGCCACAATATCAGCCGTTGCAATCGGGGTTCTATAAATGGGCTTACCCAAAGGGTTCCCTCTACATGGGAGACCGTAAGATCTCGGTAAGACATCCGAGGCTTCGGGGGCCAGAGGGGGAAATTGCACTTTAGAGTTACGAAGCCTTGAAGAAGCCGGGAGTCTTCTCGGAGGAACTATTGAACAAGATTTTACTGGGTATCTCAGCCCGAAAGTATCGGGAGACCCTGATGGAAACAACTGGAGCATTTGGGGTTTCTCCGGGGACGGTCTCGCGTCATGTGGTAGAGGTGACGCTCCAGAGGCTCAAGGAGTTCAAGGAGCGTGGACTTTCGGATATGGTTCCTTTTGCTGTTTTTATCGATACCATTCATCGAGGGGGAAAAGCCTTTCTGATAGCCCTCGGCATTGATACAGAAGGTTACAAACACGTTTTGGGTTTTTGGGAGGGAGCGACAGAGAACCATGAGATTTGTGAAGAACTTTTCATGGATATGGAACGCAGAGGGCTTCGGTTATCAAAGAAGATCCTCTGGGTCACCGATGGAGGGAAAGGGATTCTCAAGGCGCTCAGAGACCGATTTGGGAAGAAGCTGATCCACCAGAGGTGTACGATCCATAAGGATCGGAACATCCAGAGCCATTTGGCCAAGAAATACCGGAAGGAAGCCCACCGGAGGTTTAAGGTTTCTCTGGAACAAAACAGTTATGAAGATGCAAAGCGAATGCTTGCGGAGTTTGAGAAATGGCTTAGGGGAATCAATGAATCGGCTGCCGATTCCCTCCTGGAAGCTTTTGAGGACATCCTGACGCTTCATCGGCTCAAGGTTCCTGCCCTTTTAAGAAAGACCTTGACTTGTACGAATCCCATCGAGAGGATGTTTTCTACCGTACGGGGCTGTGAGGGAAATATCAAGCGGTATCGGAACAGTGCAATGTCCCAGAGATGGCTTGCAACCGTCCTTCTTCATTGCGAGAAAGGTTTTCGAAGAGTCAAAGGCTATTTAGGCATTGCAGGAGTGATAGCAACGATCGAGCAGATGCACGAAGAAAAGTATGTACTACAGAAAGCGGCATAGGAAGATTTGAAAATGTATGGATTAGGAGCCACAGTTAATTTCAACTAAA
>Ga0315279_10005135_pt1 | contig 17130 bp, 12 predicted proteins | sample YL17G06_20_MG_FD_203694 | JGI IMG/M metagenome (GOLD analysis project Ga0315279, IMG submission 203694) | Sediment microbial communities from Yellowstone Lake, YNP, Wyoming, USA - YL17G06_20 | ecosystem: Environmental > Aquatic > Freshwater > Lake > Sediment | place: USA: Wyoming | collected...
CCACCCCGTTGGTCTGAACCAGCGCCAGGCGGCTGCCGCGCGTCCCGATGCGAATCACGTGACTCATGGCCGCACCACGATAGTGGAAACCGCGGGGCGTTGCAAGCGTGCGCGGCGGCGTGTCGCGGCGGCGCAGGAGGGCCGCACGTGTTGAGCCGGCCCTCAACCCTCTCGCGTATTGCGTCAGGTTCAGGGGCATCCCTCTTGCCGGGCGGCATGCCCACAGCCTGCCCGCCTGGGCGGGCCGCTGCTGGCGTGGGCATGCTTGTCGCCGGTGGCAGAAGCATGCCCAGCAAACGGCGCGCTGGGCATGCCACCCACCGAAACGGATGCGGTACCGCGTTTTGGGTTGACCCCAGGCGCGCGGCGTGGGAGACTGAGGCAAGCGGCACGCATGCGTGATGCGGCCGGCGGCACCTTGCAACCTTCCGGAAGGAGGCAGCAATGACCGACGCCCAGATGAATGAAATCAAGTGGTTCATCGAACTGGTCGGAAGCATCATCATCGTCATCCAGGTCGTTACCGGATTCATCCTCATCCGGGCCAGCCGGCAGATCGCCAGGAACGAGGTCGAACTGGGCGACCTCATCCGCCAGGCCGTCGATAAGATCGAAAGCGACCTGCCCAAGAAGTAACCACGTGCCACAGCCTGCCCGCCTTGGCGGGGGTCGCTTGCCAACCCGTGTAACCATGCTCGACCTTGCTCTAATCCGAAGCGAGCCGGAGCGGGTCGCCCGGGCCCTGGCCCGCCGCGGCGTGACGGCCGAGGCCGTGGACGCCGCCCTGCAACTCGACCAGCGCTGGGCCCAGCGCGACGGCGTCCGCGAGGCCCTGCGGCACAGGCGCCGCCGCGCCAGCGAAGAAGTCGCCCGCGCCCGGACCGAAGGCCGCGACGCATCCGAACTTGAAGCCGCCGGCCGCCAGGTCGCCGATGAACTGGCCGCCATCGAGACCGAGATGGCCGACCTGGCGGCCCGGCGTGCGGCCGCCCTGGCGGCCCTGCCGAACCTTCCGGCTACCGACGCGCCCGACAAAGCAGTCGAGCCCGCCGCGTCGTTCGAGCCCGCCGTGCCGTTCGAGCCCGCCGCGGGAGCGGCGGGTTACCCCCGTACGATGCCGCCCTGGCCGAAGCCGTTCGCCCCCCTGCCTCACTGGGACCTCCTGGAAATGCTTCGCCTGGTCCACAAGGGCGGAGGCCCGGCCGGCCGGGGCTTCGTGACGTGGCGCGGCAGCGGCGCGCGGCTCATCCGGGCCCTTGTGAATTTCATGCTCGACGTGCACACCCGCGAATGCGGCTACGAGGAAGTGCGGGCGCCGGCCGTGGCGAGCCGCGCGGCCCTCGCGGGCTCGGCCCACCTGCCGCTGCTTGAGGGCAAGATGTACGTCATCGTTGGGGCGACCGGCCCGTTGCCCTTACAGCCGGCCAATGGCGAGGCCTGTAGCGCGGCCGTACGGCCGCGCTTCGAAACACGCGGGCGTACGCCCGCGCTACGATCCCCTTCGCTCGCCGACCTTTTTCTCGCGCCCCGCGCCGAGCCGCACCTGGCGAACCTTTACGCGGGCGAGATCCTGGACGCCGCACGCCTGCCGATCCGCCTGGCCTGCGCCGGGCCGGCCTTCCGCCGCGAGACCGGCGGCGGCCGGGGCCTGGAGCGCCTGCACCAGTTCGACACCGTGGAACTCTACGTCTTCGCGGCGGCGGACCAGGAACAAGAGGAACTCGCCCGCGCGGTGCGCGCGGCCGAAACGATCCTGGAGCGCCTCGGCGTGCCGCATCGCCGCACTTTGCGCCCCGCGCCGCGCTTGAGCCACGCCGCCGCCAAAACGATCGACCTCGAGGTGTGGGCGCCGGGGATGAAAGAGTGGCTTGCCGTGGCCGCCATCTCAACGTTCACCGACTACCAGGCCCGCCGCACCAACACGCGCTATCGCGATGCGGGCGGCCGCGCGCGCCTGGTCCACACGCTGGGCGGCGCGGCCGTCGCCCTGCCGCACCTCGTGGCGGCCCTGCTGGAGAACGGCCAGGAGGCCGACGGCTCGGTCCGCCTCGCGCCGGCGCTGGGGCCGTATTTCGGCGAACAGGCACTGCGAGCGTGAAGCCACGGTAGGCCTACCCCGGCGCGGGGCGAAGCGTGAGCAGGCTGATCTCCGGCCGACAGGCGAAGCGGACCCTGTATGTCCATCCGATTCCGCGGGTAACGTAAACGCACGTCCGCCCGACCACATGCAGCCCCTGGTCACGGCTGCGGTTCTTGACCGGCAACAGGATAGGGCCGATAAAGGGGATGCGGACCTGGCCGCCGTGGGTATGCCCCGCAAGGATTGGCCCGCAGCCGGCCGCGGCGAGTTCGTCCGCGGCGTCCGGGTTGTGGCAGAGCATCAGGTTGGCCGCGCCCGCAGGCACGTCGCGCATCGCGCGGCGCGGTTCGCAGCGACAGGCCCAGAGTTCGTCGGCACCCGCGACCCAAAGGTCCTGGCCGCCGCGCGTCAGCCGCACGGCCTCGTTCCGGAGCACGCGCACGCCGTTCTTCTTCAGGTTCTCCGTTACGCCGAGGTCCCGCACGGCCGGCTCGGCGAGCGAATGAGTGAGGCCGTAGTCGTGGTTTCCGAGGCACGCGAAGACGCCGTGCGGCGGACGCAGGCCGGCAAAGAGGCCCGCCACGCGCTCGGCGTTCTCGGGAATGTTGAAGAGGATGAGGTCGCCGGCAACGGCCAGAAGGTCTGGCTCAAGCGCCTTGACCTGCTCGATCGCGCGGGCCAGGTAGTCCAGCGGCACCCGGGCACAGTGGTGCAGGTCGGCGATGAGGGCAACGCGCGCCCCGTCCCATGCGGCCGGCAGGTGCGGCACCGGCAGGTCGTGACGGGTGACCTCGATCCACTCCAACTCGGCCCATCGCGCGTAGGCGGCGCCCGCGCCGGCGACCGCCAGCACGGCGCCACACTTGAGGAGCCTGCGGCGTGTGACCCGCTTGCGACACATCGGTGCAGGGGCTTTCGCCTGGCGGGACCGTGGGACTTCAACTGGAGTCATGCCGGCATTATAGCGGGCAACCGGGCGCAAGGAAGAATGTAATTGACGCCCGCGCGGGGGGGCGATACTATTTTCCACTCTACGCGGAAGGCCCGCGCCGGTAAGGAGCATCGCGCTTGGAATCGCCGTGGCGTGCAGATGAAAACGCCCGCGCGAGGTCCCTGCGCGCGGCTATTGCCTGAAAGGAGCGCGACCCAGGGCAATCGTCCGGGATTACGGTTCTTCACGGCCCTGGCACGCCTGCCGTTGACGCGCCGCCAGGGTTCTTCTTTAACGGAAGTTCCAAGTTCCAAGTTCCAAGTTCCAAGTGAACTGTCACAGCCTGACCTGCCGTAACTTGGAACTTGGAACCTGGAACTTGGAACCAGTCGAGGTGCACATGGCCAGCCCATACAAAGATACGCTCAACCTTCCCGAGACGAAGTTCCCGATGAAGGCGGACCTCGTCCGCCGCGAGCCCGACGTCCGCAAACGCTGGGCCGAGATGAACCTCTACTACATGATCCGCACCCGGCCGCACCCCAAGGGCCGCTACGTCCTCCACGACGGGCCGCCCTACGCCAACGGCGACATCCACATCGGCACCGGCATCAACAAGATCCTCAAGGACGTCGTCGTCAAGTACAAGACGATGCAGGGGTACGACTCGCCTTACATCCCCGGCTGGGACTGCCACGGGCAGCCCATCGAGCACAAGGTGCGGCAGGAACTGGGCCCCAAGGCCGCCGCGATGAGCAAGGTGGAGATCCGGAAGCACTGCGAAGCGTACGCCGCCAAGTACGCCAAGCAGCAGGGCGAGCAGTTCCAACTCCTGGGCGTCCTGGGCCGGTGGGAGAAGCCGTACCTGACGATGACGCCCGCCTACGAGGAGGGCCAGATGGAGGTCCTCGCCAAACTGGCCGACGAGGGCCTGATTCACCGCGAGTTGCGGGCCATCCACTGGTGCATGCACTGCGGCACGGCCCTCGCGGAGGCCGAGATCGAGTACCAGGACGATGAGGGGCCGAGCATCTACGTCCTTTTCAAACTCACCCCCGACTCAGTCGCCCGGGTGCACGATTTGATCAGCAAGATTGACCCCAAGCCGGGACTATACCCGTTGCCCCAAGAGATTTCGTTGCTGATATGGACGACCACGCCGTGGACGCTGCCTGCCAACCTGGCCGTGGCCGTACATCCAGATTACGAATATGGTTTGTCGCGCCTGGTAACGCCCGATGATAAAGAACACTGGGCCATCGTTGCCCATAAGATCGACTTACCCGCTCAAACACAAGATAAGGTCATCAAGGAGCAAAGTTTTCCATTCAGACCCGTGCGGGGCAGACAACTGGATGGCCTCACATACGAGCACCCGTTCATGGGTCCGCCGCAGGGCGCCGAGTTCCGCCGCGTTTGGGCCGATGCCAGTATGGTCACAATGGAAGAAGGCACGGGCCTGGTCCACTCGGCCCCCGGCCATGGGCGCGAAGACAACCTGATGGGCCTGCGATTCGGCCTGCCCGCATACAGCCCCGTCGATGCCGCAGGGCGCATGGACTCAAGCGTGCCCGACTGGATCCGCGGCCAGACCGTGTGGAATGCCAACCCCATCATCACGGAGCACCTGAAGGCGTCCGGGCACCTGGTGGCCGAGGGCCGCACGGCCCACCGCTACCCGCACTGCTGGCGCTGCCGCAAGCCGGTCATCTTCCGGGCCACCGAGCAATGGTTCGTGGAACTGGACCGCGGCGAGACGGGCAAGAGCCTGCGCGAGCGCGCCCTGGACGCCGTGGGCGGCGTCCAGTGGGTCCCGGCCTCCAGCGAGGCCCGCATCCGCGCCATGATCGAGACGCGGCCCGACTGGTGCATCAGCCGCCAGAAGGTCTGGGACGTGCCCATCCCGGCCCTCTACTGCGAGGGCTGCGGCGAAGCGCTCTTGACGGGCGACATGATGCGCGCGGCCGGCAAGTTCTACGGCCGGCACGGCTCCGGCGCGTGGTACGAGGACGACAAGTACTCGCTCAAGGACCTCTTCGGCCAGATGCCCGCGTGCCCGAAGTGCGGCGGCACGAAGCCGTCCCGCCCTGGGCAGGCCGTGCCAGGGTGGCGCAAGGAGACCGACGTCTTCGACGTCTGGCTCGACTCGGGCGTCTCGTGGCGCAGCGTCTCGGAGGCCGAGGGCCTCGGCATGCCCGTGGACCTCTACTTCGAGGGCTCCGACCAGCACCGCGGGTGGTTCCAGTCGAGCCTCATCCTGGGCGTGGTGGCGCGCGGCCAGCCGCCCTTCCGCACGTGCATCACCCACGGCTGGGTCATGGACGAGCAGGGCCGCAAGATGTCCAAGAGCCTGGGCAACGTGGTGAGCGTCCTGGACGCTTGTCAGCGCCTGGGGGCCGACGTCCTGCGCCTCTGGGCCTCCAGCGTCGATTACAGCGTGGACGTCCGGGCGTCCGACACGCTCATCTCCGGCCTCCAGGATGCGTACCGCAAGATCCGCAACACCCTGCGGTACCTCCTGGGGAACCTGGGCGACTTCGACGCCAAGAAGCACGCGGCCCCGTTGCAGGAGATGGAGGAGATCGACCGCTGGCTCTTGGCGCGCCTGGCCCGCCTGGTGGCCGACGTGACGGCCCAGATGGACTCGTTCCAGTTCCACCGGGTGTACCAGTTGGTCCACGTTTTCTGCGTGAACGACCTGAGCGCCTTCTACCTGGACGTGCAAAAGGACGTAATGTACTGCGAGCCGCGCGATTCGCGCCGCCGCCGCAGCGCCCAGACCGCGATGCAGGCAACGGCCGATACGCTGGTGAGGCTCCTGGCGCCCATCCTGGTGCACACGGCCGAGGAAACGTGGGGGCACCTGCCCGCGCCGGCCGAGGGCAAGCGCGAACTCAGCGTCCACCTGGCCCGCTGGCCGCAGGCCGACCCGGCGGTCCTCGACGTGCCCCTGCTGGCCAGGTGGGAGTGGCTCCAGGACGTCCGGCGCGACGCCTACGCGGTCCTGGAGATCTTCAGGCAGCGCGGCCGGTTCGACAAGTACACCGAGGCCCGCGTGGCCCTGGCCGTGGCCGACGCCGGGGAACTGGCCAAGATGAAGGAGGCGGGCGCGGCGAAACTGGCGGACCTCCTCATGGTGAGCCAGCTGGTGCTCGCCACGCCCGGGGAGGCCGCGGCCCTGGCGGGCGAGACCGTCAAGGGCGACGAGGCCCAGGTCAACCGTTTCGCCTCGGCCACCCTGCTGGAGCAAACGTACCAGCGCTGCGAGCGGTGCTGGAACTGGCGGCCGAGCGTAGGCCGCGCCCGGCCCGCCGACGTGTGCGACCGCTGCGCCAAGGTCATCGCCGACCGTAAATAGCCGGGCAAGCCTGTTTAGCCGCCCGGCTTGCCGGGCGCGTTACCGTGCAGCCGTAGCGCGGGGCCTTGTGCCCCGCGCAAAAAGGCGCGGGGGATAAACCCCCGCGCTACAGCAATCAACCGTAAGAACAACGAAAGGCAACCGTTCATGGCAACAACCAGTGAAGTAATTGAACTATACAACAAGTACGTCATCGCCAACTACAAGCGCCTGCCGCTGGTGGCCGTGCGCGGCCAAGGCGCGTACCTCTGGGACGCCGACGGCAAGCGCTACATCGACCTCTTCTCGGGCTGGGCCGTGACGGGCGTGGGCCACTGCCATCCGCGCCTGGTCGAGGCCATCGCCAGGCAGGCCGCCACGCTCATCTTCATGCCGAACACCTGGCACACCGAGCCGCAAGGGCGCCTCGCCGAGTGGATCGCCACGACCGGTTTCGGCGGCAAGACGTTCTTCTGCAATTCAGGGGCCGAGGCGAACGAGGCGGCCATCAAACTGGCCCGCATCCACGCCTCCACCAGCGGCAAGGGACGATACAAGATCATCACCTTCGAGAACGGGTTCCACGGCCGCACCTTTGCCGCCATCACCGCCACCGCCCAGCCGAAGTACCACGAAGGCTTCCGCCCCCTGGTGCCGGGCTTCATGTACGCGCCCCTGAACGACCTGGCGGAGGTCGAGCGCCTGGTGGACGAGGAGACCTGCGCCATCCTGGTCGAGCCCATCCAGGGCGAAGGCGGTGTGAATATCGCCGAGACCGGGTTCCTCAAGGCCCTCCGCGACTTGTGCACGCAGCGCGGCATGCTCCTGATGTTCGACGAGGTCCAGACCGGCGTCGGACGCTGCGGCACGTGGTGGGGATACCAGGTGCCGGGCGTCGTCCCGGACATCATGACCATGGCCAAGCAACTGGGCGGCGGGACGGCCATCGGCGCCATGTGCGCCAAGCCGGAGGTGGCCGCCAACCTCGGCCCCGGCACGCACGCCAGCACCTTCGGCGGCAATCCGCTGGCGGCGGCGGCTGGATGCGCCGTCTTCCAGATCATCCGCGACGAGGGGCTCCTGGAGAACGCCCAGAAGATGGGCGCTTACCTGCGCCAGCGCCTCTTGGAACTCAAGCAGGAAACGCCTATGATTACCGAGGTGCGCGGGGCCGGCCTCATGCTGGGCGTGGAACTGGCGCAGAACGGCACGGACCTGGTCAGCCAGTGCCTCGCCAAGGGCCTCTACGTCAACTGCACGCACGACACGGTCCTGCGCGTGATGCCGCCGCTGAACATTACGCGCGAGATTCTCGACGAGGCGCTCGCGATCCTGGCCGAAACGCTGCGGTCGATGAAGCCTGCGGCCAAGTAGCGCCGTCGGGGCCCGAGTTTACCCGCTCGCCCAGTCGAGTCTTCGACCTGGGCGGGCAGCCCGCCGGCGGGGGAGGCGCCGGGCGGTTTCCGTCAGCGGCTTTGGAGGTGCACGATGCGAACGGGCAATGACCATCGCATGCGTTTCAGCGCGGCGGCGCTCGTGCTGGCCGGACTGGCGCCGGCCCTTGCCTCGATCGGCTGCCAGGCCATGGCCACGCAGCAGCGGCAACTCACGGTCCTCCTGGTCGAGTACCGCGGCCCCGAGGCCGCCGCCAGCGCGCAGCGCGTGGGCAAGGAACTCTCGGACAAGGGCGTGCCCAACGTCTTCATCGTCGAGGGCGCCGACCAGGCCAGCCTGTGCGTGGGCCGCTTTGGCTCCTGGAAGGACAAGGATGCCGACGAGACCCTGAAGTCCGTCCGTCAGATCCGCGACGCCGCCGGCCAGTACCCCTTTGCGAGCGTCATGCTGGTGCCGGTGCCGGAAGCCACCCCGCCGAACCCCTGGTCGCTCGAGAAGGCCAAGGGCATCTTCACGCTCCACGTGGCCAGTTGGGAAGCCCCCGGCCGCATGATCAAGGCCCAGGCCTACGCCGCCGAACTGCGGCAGCAAGGGTACGAAGCCTACGTCTATCACGGGCCGCGCCTGAGCATGGTGACCCTCGGCTCGTTCGGGCCGGAGATCTTCGACAACGCCGCCCTCATCGGCCAGCAGGGCGCCAGGCCGAAGGTCGTCAGCCCCCACGTGCTGGAACTCATCAAGCGGTTCCCGCGGATGCGCCTGGAGGGCGAGGTCGCGCCGCCCGAGGCCCACGTGCCGACGCAACTGGTGAGGATCCCCGGCCGCGAGGCGCCCGCCGCGCCCGCCCGGCTCCTGCCGCACGTCCTTTACCGCGTGTCGCTCGCGCTCGTGGACACCCGGACGGGCCAGGCCGAGGGCCGCCTCCGCGCCGCCGGCGTGGCCCAGGCCCCGCAGGAGGTGCCGGCCCTGGTCGAGTTCCTCCTGAAGCAGATGCTCGATTCGCTCCCCGGCCGAGGCACGACGGCCCGCGTGGGCGTGGCCGGGGTGTTCGCCACCGATGCCGATGCCGCACGCGCCAAGGCCGACGCCGTGGCCCTCGAGGCCATCCCCAAGGCCCTCGCCAAGGTCGGCGCCGGCAAGGTGACCGTGGTCGGCCCCGAAGGCACGCGCCAGATGCTGGACGCCGTGGGCCTGACGCCGGCCGCCGTGCTGGCGGACCCGCGGCCCCTGAAGGGCCTCCAGGGCTTCGACTACGTCGTCACGGGCTCGGTCACGAGTTTCCCGACGAGGTAGCGTCGGCCGTTCGTTTAACCGCGGAGACCGCCGAGAACGCAGAGGCAGGACTGGGACAACGGCGCCACACAAGGACCATCCTGTTTCTGCCTAGAGCGTTTTGAGATTGCGTATGGGCGCGGCGGGTCTCCGTACCCGCCGCGGTACCCATGCGGCCGTCCCTATCGCGGCGGGTGCGGAGACCCGCCGCGCAAAGCGGTAGTGTATGCACGCGATCTGAAAACGCTCTAATCCTTTCTCTGCGCTCTCTGCGGCCTCTGCGGTTGACGGAACCACGGAAAACGCGGCAATGAAACGCACAATTGTTATCGCAACCCGCAACGGCAGGAAGTTCGAGGAGATGACGGCCATCCTGCGCGGCATCCGCGCCGAGATGAAATCGCCGGCCGACTTCGGCGACCTGCCGCCCGTGCCCGAGACGGGGGCCACGTTTGAGGAAAACGCCCGCCTCAAGGCCATCGGCTACGCGCGGCTGACCGGCGCCTGGGCCCTGGCGGACGACTCCGGCCTGGAGGTGGATGCCCTCGGCGGGCAGCCCGGCGTCCGGTCCAGCCGCTGGGCCGGACGCCAGGGCGACGACGAACTCAACAACCGCACGCTCCTGGCGGCACTGGCCCCCTTCCCGAAAGACGCCTGGACCGCACGCTACCGCTGCGTGGCGGCCCTGGCGGCGCCCGATGCCGCCGCGACGGGCGGCGCCGAGGTCCTGGCGGTGACCCAGGGCGCGTGCGAGGGCCGCATCACCGACCGCCCGGCGGGCGCCAACGGCTTCGGCTACGACCCGTACTTCTGGGTGCCCGGGCACGGCTGCACGATGGCCGAGATCGGCCCCGCCCAGAAGAACCGCATCAGCCACCGGGCCCTCGCCCTGGAGGCGATGAAGCGGCATCTGGAAAAAATCTTGTAGATTTTCGCGCGCAGCGCACAATACGGGCGGGCGCTGCGTGGAGCGCCCGCAGCAGAAAGACCCAGAATGGCCGCCCGATCGCGATATCGCCATCCCGGCTACTACCAGCCGTGGCTGCCGTGGTGCGAGCAGGAGATCGAACCAATGGTTCCAAGATATGTCTTTTTCACGAAAGGCGTGGGGATCCACCGCGAGAAACTCGCGAGTTTCGAGTTGGCCCTGCGCGACGCCGGCATCGAAAAATACAACATCGTCCGCGTCTCCAGCATCTTCCCGCCCAACTGCCGCATCATCACGCGCCAGCGCGGCACCAGCCTGCTGCGGCCCGGCCAGATCGTTTTCTGCGTCCTCGCCGAGGCGGCCGCCAACGAGCCCGGACGCATGGTCGCCGCCAGCCTCGGCCTGGCGGTCCCCGGCGACGGCGACCAGTACGGCTACCTGTCGGAGCACCACAGTTTCGGCGAGACCGACGAGAAGGCCGGCGAACTGGCCGAGGACCTGGCCGCCACCATGCTCGCCACCACGCTGGGCCTGGAATTCGACCCCGAGTCGGCCTATGACGAGCGCAAAGAGATTTACCGCATGAGCCGCAAGATCGTCCGCAGCCAGAACGTCACCCAGAGCGCCCGCTGCGACAAGAACGGCCGCTGGACCACGTGCGTGGCGGCGGCCGTCTTCGTCGGCCATACGCCCGTCCAGATCGCGTAGCGCCGGGCGAAAGGGCCTCGCGCGGCGGGCAGTCGTATGTGTTCAGCGTGGCTGTTGTTCACCCCTCTCCCCACCGTGGGAGAGGGGGTGGGGGTGAGGGGGGCGCGCCGCTGGACCCCGCACCCGGCCTTCGGCCACCCTCTCCCGCAAGGGGAGAGGGAACAACGCTAAACACGTACTAACTTTGAATGTTGGCGCGGCGGGCAGTCGTATGTGTTCAGCGCCGGCAGTTCATGTAGGGTGGGTGCTCTGCACCCACCATTTTCACGCGAGAGAAACGGCATTGGTGGGTGCAGAGCACCCACCCTACATGAACGGCAATTCGGCAACAGGCCCGTCTTGCCCGCCGCGCGAAACCGGCCAGGCCGCCGGACCAGGAGCCTCCGATGAGCAACCCCGACCTCCTTCCGCTGAACTTCCTCGGCCTCGCGGCCAAGACCTCGGCCTACAAGCCCTCGCGGCTGGTCATCCTGCCGGTCGGCTTCGAGGCCACCACCAGTTACGGCACCGGCACGCGGGCCGGGCCGGAGGCCATCATCGCCGCCAGCCGCCAGGTCGAAACCTACGTCCCGGAACTGGACGTGGACCTGGCCGAGGCGCCCATCCACACGATGGCGCACGTGGCCACGGAACTGGGGTCGCTCGCGGCCATGATGGAGCGCATCCGCCGCGCGGCCGCCCGGCCGACCGCCGATGGCAAGTGGGTCCTCGGCCTGGGCGGCGAGCACAGCGTATCCCTGGGCCTCGTCCGCGCCGCCGCCGAAAAGCACGGACGCCTCTCCATCCTTCACGTCGATGCCCACCTGGACCTGCGGAACGAGTACAGGGGCACCCCCTACAGCCACGCGTGCGTCATGCGCCGCTGCGTCGAGGACGGGCACCGGACGGTGCACGTGGGCATCCGCAACGCCTGCCGCGAGGAACTCCAGTTCGCCCGGGCAAAGAAACTGCCCATCTTCTGGGCCCGCGACTGTGCCGCCGGCGACAAGGGAATGTCGCGCGTCGTGGCGTCGCTCCGCGGCCCGGTGTACGTCTCGTTCGACGTCGACGGCCTGGACCCCGGCGTCATCCGCACCACCGGAACGCCCGAGCCCGGCGGCCTGGCCTGGTGGCCCACGATGCGGCTGCTGGAGGAAGTGTTCCGGCGTCACAAGGTCGTCGGGGCGGACGTGGTGGAACTGGCGGCCGGCGGCGACCCCGCGAGCGACTTCGCCGCCGCGCGCCTCGCCGCCAAGATCGCCGCCCTGGCGCTCTACGCTTAACGCAAGTGCCTGAGTGACTGAGTAAAGGCACCGCGCAGCGCAGGCCACTCAAACCCCTCTAGCCACGGGCCGACGCGATCCCTGCCCCGGAGGGACAACTGCGCTGTAGAGCGTTTTAAGATCGCGTGGATACACTACCCCTTTGCGCGGCGGGTCACCTGACCCGCCGCGCCGGGCACTTCATGTGTATCGGCGCGGCGGTTCAGAGAACCGCCGCGCTTCATTTTCCAGCCCCGCCAGGGGCGTCGGAGCGCCAAGAGCCGCCCGGCGCGCCCGTAGCCGAACGGGCGAACAACCTGGACGGGGCTTGCAATGATTCACGCCAACCGATAGCATAAAGGCACAAAAGTGATTCCCGCCCAGGGGTCGATCCGAAAACCAGCGGGACTCTCGGAACCAAAGGGGGTGAAATATGCATGCACATCGAATTCTACTCTCCGTCGTTGGGCTGGGCATGTTCGGGATGCTGCCAGTTCTGGTTGCGGCCCAAACGCAACCCAGCAAAGATTCCGGGAAAGCGGGCCTCTCGGCCGAGCAGGTCTTCAACCGGGTATCCCCGGCCGTGGTTCGCGTGGTCGTGCGGGACCGGCAGTTCAAGGAGACCGGTTTAGGGTCCGGCTTCTTTGTGACGGCCGAAGGCCTTCTGGTGACAAATCACCACGTCGTCCGGCGGGCGGAGTTTGCGACCGTCCTTCGCGCCGACGGCAGCACCCTGTTCGTGGACGGCGTCCTGGCGCTCGACCCGGACCAGGACCTGGCCCTCCTGAAAGTCAACGGCACGGGCCTGCCTTGCCTGGAGGTGGCCCCCGCCGCTGCCCCGCCGGTCGGAAGCCGCGTCTATGCCATCGGCAATCCCAAGGGCCTGACGAACTCGCTTTCGGAGGGCCTGGTCAGCGGCATCCGCAAAGAGAGCGGCGAAGTCCTCGCCATTCAGACGACGGCGGCCGTCAGTCCCGGCTCAAGCGGCGGGCCTCTCGTGGATGACCAAGGCCGCGTCGTCGGCGTGGTCACGGCCTTCCTGGCCGATGCCCAGGGCCTGAACTTTGCGGTCCCCGCCGCCGCCCTGCGGACGCTCCTCGCCAAGGCGGCGGCCGGCAAACCGGCCCCGCTGGCAAGCGCCGGAGGAAAGCCCCTCGACCGGGCGGCGACGCGGGAACTACAAGCGGCGTACGCGGCCATTGGCGAGAAGCGATGGAGCGACGCCGTCGAAATCCTCACCGGGCTCAGAAACCGGCAACCGGACAACCCGTTCGTCTGGTTCGCCCTCGGATATCTCTACGGTCAACTCGGGAATCACGAACTTGCGGTCGAGGCCTACAAGACGGCGATCCGCCTGAAACCGGACTTCTTCGAGGCGTACCACAATCTCGGCCGGTGCTATGCCGGGATGGGTCATTATGCCCAAGCGGTCGAACATTATGATACGGCAATTCTCCTGAAACCAGATGCGGCCATTTCATACCGCGCTCTTGGTGAAGCGTACGGCGAAACGGGGCGCTACAGCCAGGCGGTCGACGCCCTAAAGACAGCCATCCGTCTCGAACCCCGCAATCCCGATAATTATACTTCCCTAACCGAGATCTACATAGGGTTACACCAGTACGATGATGCAGCACGGTGCTTCAAGATAGCCGCCGACTTGGATGCTACGGCCAAGATTGGACAGTTCGTTGTTATCGTGGTGGCGGTCCTCTCGGACCGCCCTCCTGTGCAGGCTGAGTTCTGCAAGGCAGTGATCCGCATCATGCCGGACTTCGCCATAGCGCACCGATTTCTGGGGATCGCATGCATTAAAATTGGGAGCCACGGAGAGGCGGTCGAGGCATTGAAGACAGCCATCCGGCTGGAACCCGACGACCCCGTGGCGCACTACCAACTCGGCCGGGCCTACCTGGCGATGGGCAACCGCGCCGAGGCCCTTCGCGCCTACCAGGCCCTGCAACGACTGGACCAGGCCCTAGCGGAAAAACTCCGCGCCTTGATCGAGCGGCTGCCGGGATCAACAAAGCAGAATCCTGACCACCAGTCCCCAGCTTCACCCGGACCGGCGCCGCGGTAGGCAGTGGTGGCCGCCCCGTGGGGGCCGCAGAGATATGCGGACATGCACCCTTTACCGGAGACATCTCGGCCTCTTTGCATGCATCACTTAAATGTGATGAAAATCTAATTTTGCACTATGGAGTTGAACCATGAGCGACGAGAAAGCGCGTGACCGCCTTTATCAAATGGTTGATGAGGCACTGCTCGCCGGCAATGAAGACAGCGTGCACAACCTGTTCAACGGTGTAGCTTCTAGGGCTAAATCGGAGTGCGTTGAGATAGACGGTCCGGCTATCCTTGAATACTTTTGGCGCTTGGCACGGATCGGGGCGGTAGCCGTGCCAGGAGATGCTTTACATGTTCTTACGTTCAAGATGCCCCACTTACTCTTGACGGATCGAGGACGTCAACTCCTGGAGAAGAAAGAGTTGGCTCCGCACAACTCCAGCAAGTACCTGGCTGCGGTTCGCCGGCGCGTTGAGCAGCCGGATGAGGTGGCTTTGTCCTACCTATGTGAGGCAGTCGAGGCCTGGAGTTGCGGACTAAATCGCTCGTCGGCCGTGATGCTCGGCTGCGCGTGTGAAAGGCTGGTCTTGATTCTTGCTGAGGCCATATTCGAAGCCCACTATAACCCGTGGTCGGGCAGGATCGCAGACAAGTTTAAGAAGAGGGTTTTTATTTCAGGCTTGTTCGATGAAGTAAGGGACGCCCTACTGCATCTCAAAGGAGAGAAGAAGTTGCCACAAGAGTTGGGCAACGCATTGGACCGCAAACTTTCCGCCATCTTCGATCACGCCCGCGGACTGCGAAACGAAAGCGGTCATCCCACGGACGAAAGTGTCTCGGCAGAGGATGCCGAGGCTGGGCTGCTCCTCTTTCCCGGCTTTTATGACCTGGTGGGCAAGATCATCACATCAATCCGCGCCACATAGATCATAATTCCCCTTGCTGCACACTTTTCGGCGGCCCGAATGCCCTTGCTCGCAACGATCGTCAGATGAAACTAACGGGCGAGATCAGGTCACTGGGAAACCCGGGGGGATTTCGGGGGACACCCAATACCATTTATTGCCTGACACTGCCCTGTGGGCCAGTACGCCCGCCCGTACTGGGCGGCGGCGGTAGGCTGCGGCCATGGCACGCATCGACGGGTGGCAGCCCCAACGGGGCGGCGGAGTGTAGCCGCGGGTGGAGCGGCGCGGCCGCGCCGCGGCCCGATGCGGAACCCGTGGAAAGCGGATGAGGGAAAAGGGGTCGGGGTTTTTTTCCCTTTTTTCGCCCCGGCGGGGCGAAGGAGATTCCTGGGCCGAAGAAAGCACGCCTATTACTACAGCGCAACTTAGCGCGGCGGGTCTCCCGACCCGCCGCGCAGGACCCTCTGGCGCGGCCGAGAACACCGCTTTTCGCGCGGTGGGTCAGGAGACCCACCGCGCAAAGAACTGAGTTGCGCTGTAGTACTATTCCCGGCGATTCCTCCGCCCCTTGGGGGCGGGCGTGTTGAAACACAATCGCTCCCACGGGTTCCGCACCGCCCGCTGTGCAACGGCAGTTCCAAGTTCCAAGTTCCAGGTTCCAAGTGCCGTGGGATTTTGCCCGTTCCCCGGCCTGCCCGCCGTCGGCAAGCCTATGGCGGGCACGCCCGCCGTAGTTCCGGCTTGCTCGTGCTTCGCAGCGAAGCGCTGCTTCGCAGAGTAGCACCGGAACGAAGGCGGGTTCCCGCCCCGCCGTTCGCCGTTTCTCGCCCAATCCTTCCTCTGCGTTCGGAGTTTACCCGCCGTGGCGGGCGGTCTCGGCGGTGAAAGAACGGAGAGTTCCCCGACGTTGCTTTTTCGCAACAAGTTATCCACAACGGCGTATGCCCATGCGTCCATGTTAAAAACCATCAAATTCGAGTCAAAATCGGTCAAAAAGGCGACGTTTTCCGTCAAAAAGGCATCAAAAAAGCGCGCAATTCGTCATGCCCATCTTAACATTTTGGGGGGTCACCCCCTCTGGCGCTAGCGCCAGGGCCGTTTTTGCCTTCCGGAAGGGTAAAAAAGCGCGTTTTGGAGGCGCAAAATGGCGTCCGGAAAAGTTATCCACAATTTGAAGGCCCAGGCGGCCGGGGGTGCCGCCCTGGCGCTCTACGCCAGGCGCTGGCAGTCTGTCCCAGAGGAAACCGCCCTGGAAGCCTTTTCCGATGCCGTCACACCGGGTCCACGGCCTCGGGGTACTTGAAGCCCGTCTCGGCCAGGCGCATCTTGTGCAACTGGGCGAAGAGGCGGAACCGCCGGGCGAAGTCGCCGCAGAACACCAGGTTGTGATGGCCCTGCACCATGCAGGCATCGGGGCGGTCGGTGATCTCGAGCGCCACGTTCGTGGTGCATCCGCCCGCGGGCGGCATCGCGTGCGACCCCGCCACCCGGCCCGCGTACACGTCGAGCGCCGGCTCCTTGCCCGGGTAATACCGGAGCACGGCCACAGGGTCGCCCTCCTTCCAGAAGACCTGGATGGCGCAACTGCCCTCGTTGGTGTGGGCGAAGCGGCGCAGCAGGTACGGCAGGTCCGGCCCGTCGGGGCCGTACATCTTCGTCGCGCACGTGCAGTGCGATGCGAAGTACTGGTTCCGCTCGGTGTCGTAGCACGGGTTGTGCTGGAACCCGGGGCGGCCGGTCAGCAGTTGCCCCAGCAACTGCGTGTAGACGGCCGGAAGGTCGTTCTCGCAGGCCGCGGGGATCAACTGGCTGTTGAGCGCCGAAAAACTCATGCACGGCTTGAGCATCCCCCGGCGCAGGCAGTTCATGGTCAGGCCGTCGGCCTGCTCGTCGGCGAGGAGTTTTTTGAGCGCCAGGTGCGCCCGCGCGGCGTTTTCCAGCGCCTCGGGCGTTATGCCGCGCTGCTCCCTGGCGCCGCCGGTGAAGCGGGCGATAAACGCCCTGGCGTCCTCGCCGAGGGCCGCCTTGCCGAAGGCCTCGGCGTAGCGGGCGAACGGGATGACGCGGACCGCAATGCCGAAGAACGCCTCGCGGCCCTCGCGCGGCTCCCTGGCCTCGTTGATGCTCAGCAGGCGCGTCTGGCTCATGACCTTGCGGGCGTTGATCATCCGCAGGCCGTACTCGATCGCATCGAGGTCCTCGAGCGCCTGAATGAAGTAGACCCCGGGACGGCGGTATCCGCTTACGCTGCCGTGATGGACGC
>Ga0315279_10005136_pt1 | contig 17129 bp, 16 predicted proteins | sample YL17G06_20_MG_FD_203694 | JGI IMG/M metagenome (GOLD analysis project Ga0315279, IMG submission 203694) | Sediment microbial communities from Yellowstone Lake, YNP, Wyoming, USA - YL17G06_20 | ecosystem: Environmental > Aquatic > Freshwater > Lake > Sediment | place: USA: Wyoming | collected...
CTGGGCAACTTTTCAGGAGCCATTATTCATCTACCTCCTCACTATTCGTTGTTACTGTTTGCAGGTGATTGTAAACCAGTGTCTATGACGTGTCAAGCCAAATTGAGATTTGGCGCCCCTAATAGATTACCTCACTTCTCTCAGCATAAGCAAGACGGTAAATAAAGTCAATAGCAGCTTGGCAGTTTTCGAAATCCTTTTCACTCTCCACGCCCGTGTTCCTTCAAACACGACTCCGTCTCCAAGTACATCCACTGCTTAACCGCCCCGCGATGGCTGTTGCTCTTTCCCACAAGTCAAGCTACAATCTTGGATGCCTGCAAAAGCAATTTAGCACGGAGGTTGAACGCTTTGTACGAGAGAATACTTGTTCCATTAGATGGCTCTGAGTTAGCTCAAATATCTTTACCATACGCTGAGAAGCTAGCCAAGGCTCTAGGTTCTCAGCTAATCCTTATATACGTTAGTGAATCAGACGAGGACAGGTATCATCATATGCATCAATTCTACCTCCAACAAATGGTAGAGGTCGCAAAGCGAGACGCCGAAAGGTTCCAGGATAAACAACAGGTGAGAACAATCAAAGTGGATTCAGTGATTCTGGTCGGCGACCCTGCCGAAGAGATTGTGGAGTACGCTAGCAAAGAAGATATCGGCTTGATTGTTATGTCAACTCATGGCCGCTCCGGCATCAAGCGCTGGGCTATGGGCAGTGTAGCCGATAAGGTGCTCAGGGCCACAGTGCAGCCCATAGCGCTCATAAGGGCAAAAGGCGCTCGTCCGGATATGCTTGGCGAGAGGACCATACTGAGCAAGATACTTGTTGCACTTGATGGCTCAAAAGAGAGTGAAGCGGTAATTCCTTATATCGAGGAACTAGCCTCCAAACTCCAGGCTGAGGTCATCCTCCTCCAGGTGATAGCACCGGACTACCATATCTATGCCGCCGGTGGTCCCGAGTACGGTGTCTACGCAGAGCAACAAATAGAATCAATGAAGAAATTTGCCAGAGACTATCTTGAGGAGATTATTACCAGGCTAAAGCAGAGAGGAGCCACTGCAAAGGCGGAGATCATGCTCGGCACCGCTGCCGAAACGATCATAAACTTCGCCGATCAAACCAATGCCAGTCTGGTTGCCATGACGACACATGGACGGTCCGGCGTCAGCCGATGGGCCATTGGGAGCGTGGCTGAAAGGGTTCTGCGAGCCGGAAATACTCCACTTTTACTTGTGAGGTCTCCAGGGGCCCCTATAGAATAGTATCGAGAAGGTCTGCTAGCTCAGGCTCAGCGCCTGGAGGCGGAGGCTCTCCTCCGGGGAGCGGATATCTCAAGGCTCTTCTTCAAAAACTTGAAGGCATCAAACCATTTCTTTTTGAGTTCCTCTGACCATTCCGGGTTGAAATTGGGGAATTTTTCGAGCAGCATCCTTTCCCACTCCACACCACCTGAGTCAGCCGACTTGCCAACTCTCGGCTTGAGCACCTCACCGATCGCACTCTTTTTCCCCCTTCCCCTGGGAGCCGATTTCCTGAGGTGAGGAGAAAGCGGTATGTCACCGTCTCCACAAATAGCGAAGAAGAAGCTCAAGCATTTACGCCCGATGTCGCCGCTCGCCCCCTGGGAATTGAAGTACTCCTTCACCTGTGCCTGGGTAACTCGCGTTACGTCCAACTCAGTGAACAGGGGTCCATAGGCATTCCGCACAATTTCCGCTAGGGCTGCTCGTCTCGCATCTCCGTCCGACTTGACCAATTGATGTAATCTGGGAGTAGGAATGCCGTCGGTAGACATCAAGTCCAAAAAAAGAAGCGTGCCCTTCAACATAGAACGGCAGCTCTTGGTTGTCTTCAGCTCATCATAGTAGCTGGAATCGAAACGCGAGGGCGGATTATGTGCCGACATCTCGCTGAGCAATCTCTGCCATACCCGGTAGGATAAATAAGGGGGCAGCCTCTCCTCGGTCAACCTTCTCTGTTTGCCCTGCACATGTCCCCCTTGGGCCGAAGCTATGTCGGGCTGAAGCATATCATGTCCGGATAAAAAAAGCAATAGTTGGACAACCTATTTTCTCTTCAATCGCACTTCCTTTGCGCGACTGAATGCCAAACTTGTTCCAGCTTGAAATCTTGGCGCCATCACAACTCTAGTGCCCTTTCCAAGAAGTAAAACGCTGGTATGAAGAAGAACCAAAAGGCTCTAATTATCCTGTCAATAGTCTCACTGCACTCTCCTGATAACACCCTCATGACCCAATTGTCCATGGGCAAGGAGCGCCATCATGATTCCTCGCCAACAAGGAGTTTTCCAGGGAAAATAATCTTTGCCAAAATAACCAGTTAGTTATCCTTCTTTCTCCACCCATTTGTCCGTTGGAAAAAAATTTGACCCCTCTTCTGCGGTCATTAGGATATTGCCATCCCTAATTAATCCAAGCTGTCAGAATACTTGTAATCAAGCAATTTTCGAAGCTGGAAAGGAGGCGCAAGGCACGTCTGCCGGGCCCCGAGGGCAGGCGGAATGCTCCCTGTCTTCCAGGTCATGTTGTGACGCTGCTGCAAGTTATGTGAACAATGATGGCGAAAAGAGGGACATATTTCCAGCAGAGAGTTAAGAAGTGACAATGATTAAGAGACATGCATTAAGGAATGGAAGGAGGACAACCAAAAAATGAAACAAAGAATGGTGGCAGCTGTAGATGTAGGCTCATCCAAAATTTGCAGCCTGCTCGCAAATGTCGATGCCGAAGGTTCTATCCAGATAGTCGGCATTGGCATAACCCCCTCCGCCGGGATACACAAAGGTTTGGTCGCCGATATCGACCAGGCCAGCGAATCGATTCGGCAATCTGTCAGAAGAGCCGAGCAGACCAGCGGAGAAAGCATAACCTCTGTCTACCTGGGGATCAGCTCAAGCAATATTAGTTCCCAGGGCAATCGTGCTTCAGTAAGCGTAGGCAGGAATGCCCGCACAGTCCGCCAGGGTGATGTTGAAAGAGCATTGAGGGTTGCACGCGAGATCAACATCCCTGAGGAGAGAAGGCTACTGCACGTGATCCCGACACAGTACACCCTCGATACCCAGATTGGAGTGCAGGATCCCAAAGGCATGCACGCCTTCAGGATGGACCTGGATACACACATTGTAACCATACCGCAGAGTTCTGCCGAGAACATAACCAAATGTGCCCACAAAGCAGGACTGACTATCGAGGGACTGGTCCTTCAGTGTTTGGCAAGTGCTCAAGCGGTGCTCCATCCTGATGAGACCGATGCCGGCGTCGTGCTGGCAGACATCGGTGCTGGCACTACAGGCATCTCTGCCTACAAGAATGGCAACCTGTTGCTCACCGCCGTCCTTCCCGTAGGCGGCAATCAGATAACAAGAGACCTATCCGTTGGTTTAGGGATACCATTCGATATGGCAGAACAGCTCAAGAAAGAGAACTGCAACCTGGCGGAAAAAGAGAATCCAGACGAAAAAGAAGAGCCGGCGGTACAGGTCAACTTCGATGGTGTCGGAAAGATATACAAGAAAGATATCAGCGATATCGTCAAGGCACGCGTAGATGAGATCATGAAGCTGCTAGTTTCTCAACTGGTGCAGCAGGTGCAGTCTCAGAGCTACCTTGCCTACGTATCCGAATTTCCTGCGGGCCTGGTATTGACCGGAGGCACCGCCAATCTGGCCGGTATAAGGACTATTGCCCAGGATATCACCGGGCTCCCCGCCCGCGTAGGAATCCCCCCAGCTATGTCCGGCCTGGCTGACCAGCTTCACAACGCAGCCTATGCCAGCAGTGTCGGCATCTTGCTCTGTGGTGGAAAAAATTGGCGGCAGGAACAAAGCTGGATAAGAAGTGAAACAGGGATAAGGGAGAAGGTCGTCGACAGAGTTAAGTCTGTCAGGCAGCTTGTTCCCTGGGGCAGGCCCTAGACATCTGGACTGGCGTCTTAAAAGATTAAGAAAAAAGACAGAGATTAAAGGAGGTCAGAAAGATGGGAGACAGCAACATGGTAAGTACTCCTCCGGCTAGGATCAAGGTCTTTGGCATGGGTGGTGGCGGTTCGAATGCGGTGCGCCGCATGGCGAGAGGAAAGTTGACCGGAGTGGAGCTCTATGCGGTAAATACTGACGCCGTGGCTTTGGCATACACCACGACATCCGAGGATAAAATCACCACAGTCCAAATCGGCCCCAAGGTAACCAAAGGCTTGGGGGCAGGCGGTGACCCCAAAGTCGGCACCATGGCCGCCGAAGAGAGCCGAGAAGAACTGCGCAAAGTTGTGCGCGATGCAGATATGGTCTTCATTGCGGCTGGAATGGGTGGAGGGACAGGTACAGGCGCCGCCCCGGTGATGGCAGACGTTGCCAGGGAGGCCGGGGCTCTCACAATCGCCATAGTCACCCGCCCGTTCGCATTCGAGGGACAGCATCGACGTGATCAGGCCGAGCAAGGCATCGAGAGATTAGTGCCGGTCTGTGACACCCTCATTACCATTCCCAACGACCGCATACTGAATCTCTGCGACCGCAGGACAGCCGCAGATAACGCCTTCAAGCTGGCAGACGATATCCTGTACCAGGGCGTCTCGGCTATCTCGTCGGTCATCACCACACCCGGTGAAATCAACCTGGATTTCGCCGATGTGAAAGCAGTGATGAAGGGCATGGGACAGGCTTGGCTGTCTATAGGGACCGCCAACGGTCAAAATCGGGCTGTAGAGGCCGCAAAAGCTTGCATCACCAGTCCTTTGCTCGATGCCTCGGTAGAAGGTGCGACCGCCATACTATTCACTGTTACGGCGGGCATGGACCTGACCTTGGCCGAGATACAAGAGGCCGCCGAGGTCGTGCGCAAGGCCGCCGATCCATCTGCCAACATCATCTTCGGCATGAACTACGCTCCTGAGATGTCGAACGAAATCAGGATAACGTTAATTGCGACTGGCTTCAATTCTAAGCCGGGGAAGCTTAACAAGGAAGCCATGGAAAAGGAGATGAAGGAGCTACGCAAGTACTTGCTGGATGAGGACCAGATGGATATACCCGCCTTCCTGCGCAATCCCATTCAGAATCGCAGGCAGCAAATGGTATCTCGCGCCCAGAACAATGACCTGCGTGCGGCGACTCCCAACAAGTTCAAGACAGCGTCCAGGCCTTAATAAAACTAGCATGATGGGGGGAGGGCACCGTCTCTCTGTGCCCTCCCCCTCGGAGGAAAGAGAAAATGCAAAGCATAATTTCAGGGCGTCTAGCTGGCCTCGAGGAGAACAAGGTCAGCATTCAGCTCCGCACTGGCGAAATTAAAGTCTACCCCCGGAAAGAACTCAATGTCTCCCTGCAATGGGTTTTCGATAATATGGGTCAGCCTGTAGTCTGTATGTTACAAGACGGTTCCGTGACAGACATTAAGCCCGGAGGCCAAAGGTTAGCAGTCTAGTGCTCCAATGTTGAAAATGGAGCACTTCTTAATAATGTACGTGTTCTAAAACCAAAATCTTTAAGAAGGGGGGATTCATGGCTGAGATAAAACTACAAACAGGGAGCCGCGTCTTCGAGGTTTTGGCGTACCTTTGCCACAGTCCCATGGAAGCATTGAAACAGTTCGTGGAGAACGGGGCTGACGCCATAGAACAGGCAGGCAAAAGCGATGGCTCCATCCGCGTTCGCCTCGACCATTCCTCAGACCAGCAAAACAGGGCAGCACAGATTGTAGTCGAAGACAACGGCATCGGCATCGGCTCGGAAAAGATGGGCCACCTACTTCAAAACATAGGCAACTCTGAGAAATTACAGCATGTGCTCCGCGGTGAGAAGGGTGTAGGCATTCTGGCTTTTGCACTTATAGCAGACGAGCTGCACCTGTCTTCGCTCAACGGGGGCCACACGCCGAGTTGCCTCATTCTAAAGAGAGAGTGGCTGAGAGAGGGCAGAGCTCAGATAATCGAACAATGCCCGCAGCACCATCTGAGCAAACCTGGCACCAGGGCTCATCTAATAGGTATCCTGCCTGAGATCGCCCCCCAGCTTACCAAAGCGCGGCTCAAACAGTACCTGAGCCGCGAATTTGCCAATGACTTGAGACGAAATGTCTACACCATGCAAATTAGCGATGGTCACGGCTATGAGGCCGTTGAGCCCCGCATCTTCAGTGGCGTCCCAACCCTGAGCAGCAATATCCGCCTCGGTTCCTTGGGACATGCTTACATACAGCTATATACGCTTCCTTTCGATGCCGAAGGGACAAATATTGACCTCTGTGGCCGGGCTGGTATCCGACTCTGTGCCCTGACCGACCTTGAGGAGTTCAAGAAGGAGCCGTGGCAAGGACAGAGGCTGGAAGGCTATGTGCGTTGCGACAAGTTCCGGGGCACTGCAGACAAAGCTGCTGTAGTCCAGGACGAAGTCTACAAGGCACTGGCTGAGGCTCTGCATAGGCTAGAGCCCCAGATAACAGAGAAAATCAGACAGGTTACTCAAGAATATCGCCAGAACCGGCTCGCTGAGATTATGAGCAGGGTGGATAGATTCATCGGCTACTTCCTGCGTTACAAAGAGACAGGCGAGCTACCCAGAAGGAAAATCATGGCCGGTGACCAGATAACTCCCGACCTTGTGCAGAGAATTGATTTGCCGCCTGTACGGCCGAGCACCAGAGTTCCCGTTAGCAGCCGCCCACCAAGGACCAGCCAACCGTCTTTTCTGCTCGCCGACCTTTGTATGCCTCCGGAGGGCAGGTCTCAATTAAGGGCATGGAGTGATAACGGGGGCAATGGCGTCAAGATCAACGTCTTGCACACCGACTTCTTATCATCGGAAAGAGATGACAAGCGTTGCGCCTGGTACCTGTTCAGCGTTTGGGCTAAACAGCAACTGCTCAAAGAATATGGAACCGACGCCGAAGCGCTGGCCGACGAGATGGTGGGACTGTTCAGCCGTGCTGGACCACTCTTGAACCAGTATGCAATTCACCCTCGCAGCTCTAGCCGCAATGTCGAAGCAGTAAAAAGCTAGAATCAGGTCAGACCACCATGGCTGAGCATCAAAACGTGCCTAACGAGCACGTTAATGAAGAATTAGAAAAGAAGAAAAGCCTCAAATACTTCCACGGTGAGGCAGGGTCTGAAGGTGTACAGGAAGCAGCTAATGCCTATGCTGCTGCTTCTCTTGTGTCTGCTGGCGCTGGCAACTCAGGGGTAGCAATGCTGAGCACCATGAACAACTTTATGGCAGCATTGCTATATATAAAGGTACCCACCATAATTCAAAGGATGGGCTCCCGGAAAAAAGCCGTTGTACTCTTGTCTCTTGTGGACGCCCTATGCTGGCTTCCTCTCATCGCCATTCTGGTATTCTTTAGACCTATTAACCCAATCTGGCTTATCCCCTGTTGGATACTCAACTTGATACCCGGAATGATTGCGGCCCCTGCACGTAGCAGCTGGCTAGCTGACATAGTACCTGCCGCCACCAGGGGCAGATACTTCGGCATGAGGTCTGCCATATCAGGGGCTGCATATATTGGGACCTTCTTCATTTTTGGCTACGTACTTCAACTCTTTAAAAATCAGCCACTCAGCGGCTTCGCACTTTTCTTCTTTGTTGCTTTTATAGCCACCTTCATCACTTTTCTGATCTACAGCAGGATACGCAACACTCCTGTAACTTCTGAGAAAGATACAAACTTCGGCTTCTTCGATTTCCTTGTTGAGACAAGACAAAGGAACCTGGGTAAATTCATACTATTCGTGGCTTTGTTCCAATTCACCGTCTATATAGCCTTTCCATTCTTTACACCGTACATGCTGAACGACTTACACTTTAGTTACATGTTCTTCGCCCTGGTTTTTTCCACAGAGTTTCTAGCGAAGGTTATTATTGTGACATTATGGGGCCGCTACGCTGACAGGGTAGGCAACCTTAAGGTCATGAAAGTCGTCTCGCTGGCTATTCCTTTCGTACCACTACTTTGGCTGGTGTCACCTAACATTGGATACCTGGTATTAGTCCAGTTGTTCTCCGGAGCCTGCTGGGCAGGATTCGAACTGTGCAGCAGCAATTTCATCTACGAAGCTGCACCTTTGGGGAAACGGCTGAAGTATATAGCTTACCATAAGGCTCTGTCCACGCTATTTATGGCCCTAGGTGCACTCACGGGCGCTTATCTTCTCGGTGTTGTCAGGCCTGTCCTAGGTTATAACATCCTGGCTCTCTTCGTGCTCTCCGGTGTACTTCGTCTTGCCGTGACAATAGTCATGTTCCCCAAGCTAAAAGAAGTCCGAGGAACAATGTGGTCTCACCTGGGACAGCCTGTCATGGTGACGGCAGTGGCACCGACTGTAATGCACAGGCCAGCTCTACTGCACCGGCCCAACGAGTGGACACTCTTCGGCAAGCCGCTGGCATCGGAAGCAGTTAACTTGCAAGAGCAGACCGAGCCTATTGCAGACGGTCGGGGGCTGTTCTACAGACAACGGGAATGGCCCATGTTCAGCAGTCCCCAGGGTTTCGAAGCATCTGCCTCAGAAGACCAGAGAGAGCCCATAGCAAACAGCCGGGGGTTGTTCTATCAACCAAGGGGCTGGATGCCATCCGATAGACCTCTAGCCACTGAATCAACCCTTGCCGAGCCCCAGACTCGGAGCGAGAAGGTAGCGGCTAACTGGGGCCTGTTCTATCGCCCTGGTGAATGGACCATGTTCGGGAGGCCTCAAGCTCCACAATCATCATATACCCATCCTCAATCCGAGACAGAAACCGTCGCGCCCAGGCGCGGCCTTTTCCATAGAGCGCAGGGATGGTTCGGCTCAGGCAAGCCAGATACTGCGTACAAAAACGTCAGGCAGTTAGGGCGACTTCAACCTGCCACAGTCTTAGCTTGATAATGTGCCAAATGCCAACCTTAAGATGATTGCTAAAAAAATAGTATCGAGCGGAGGGAAGTCACTATGAAGTGCACAAAGTTAGCAGGAGTAATCATACTCATAGCAATAGCAGCCGTTATGGCTTCTGCCTGCGGTGGTGGTGGCAGCACTAGCACAAACCCTAAACCTACCGCTGTAGCATCGTCTAATATCAGCAAGCCAAGCCCAGCCGTGTTGTTAGTGAACGCAACCACCGCTGGTGTATTGGACAACTACTACGCTATACTCAATATCACTGCCAAAAATGAGGGCGCCGATGGTATCGTGATCGTGGTCGGAAGCATCACTCAAGCTGGACAGACTCAGAGGAACGAAATACCTGTCTACCTGACATCAGGGTCAGCGCAGACTGTGAAGCTGGTCTTCCCCCTCAAGTGGAAGGGCGGAGATTGGACACCAACTGTGGAAACAGAGATTCCTTGATCTGAATGTGAGAACCAAACGCGCGACTAATACAATTGTATCATAAACTTAACTGCCACATAATGCGAAAGAAGAGAGACAGCTATATAACGCGCCTTCCCTGGTTAATTTACTCCTCATCAGGTTGATAGATTCAACCTTGAAGGATGACTTCACCCCTGTCTTCAGCGCAGCAACGCTCTCTCCCAGACGTCGTTTCTCTCCAGGCAAAGCCTCTTCCCTAACCCTTCCCAGAGTGAGATGAGGCGAGAAAGCCCGCTTTTCCGGAGGAAATCCCAGAGGGGTGAGAACATGGTCTATGTTGTTATGTAAAGTACGAAGGGGCTCTATCTCTCCCCCTATCCCAACCCAGACTACTCTTGGGGTTTGAGGATTAGGGAAAGCACCAGGCTCTCCAAGTTCAAGACAGAAAGGAGCAACCCCTCTCACAGCTTCTGAGAGCGCCTTAGTTAGCGCTGGTATTTCAGCCTCATCGACATTGCCCAGAAACTTCAGGGTAAGATGAACGCCTTCAGGGTCAACCCATTTTACCGAAGCGCTTTTGTTTGTTTTGAGGTTATCCTGCAGTTGAGAAAGGGCTGTCTTAACCTGACTCGGCAATTCGATGGCAATGAATGCACGTATAGGTTCCATGATAAAGCTCAACTTAATGATAAGAGCCTTTGAGCATTTCCTCCTAAGATTAACCTTTTGGCCTTCTCAGAGAGGTCAAGAGTTCGGATAGACTTAACAAGCCTGCTTTGTTTCATTAGTGGGTAGTCGCTGCCATAAAGCACCTTATCTGCCCCTAGAATCTCCGCAACATGCTTGAATATCTCGTCTCGGTAGAGCCAGGGTGAGGCAGCCGTATCAAAATAAACATTGGATAATGCTTTAGCGACCTCTGGCATCAAAGCATAAAAGGGCAATCCTCCACCCCAGTGGGCACACACCAAAGTCAAATCCGGGAAATTAGTTATGAAGCGATATAGAAGGCCAGGAGTTATATTTCCCTTACCAGAATAGGAATGCCCCACCGGCTCAGAAGCATGGGTAAGTATAATCAGTCGATGCTTCATCGCAACCTGAGCTATTGGCCCCATGATATCCTTGTCAGCCAAATCAAACCCCTGCGTATCGCATCTCAGCTCGCCGATCCCCTTGACCCCGCCCCTGACGCAACGCTCAAGCTCGGCTATCGCCTTCTCGCCTACAAGAGGCTGCACAGTACAGAAACCCACCAGCCTTCTCGGATAACGGGCTATCGCTTCCATAATATAGTCATTAGTTTCGCGACAAAGCTCGTGGCTCGACCAGCCGATGTTCAGCACTACCGATACATTAATATCCTCTCTATCCATATTCGCAATGAGTTCCTCGGCAGTAGCGATTTTGGCTTTAGGGTCGTTGTATAGAAGGTCAAAACAGGGGTCACACCCTAGATAGCGGCCACGATTTTCCCGTAAATCAGGTGGCAAGATATGTGTATGAAAATCCACAATCATCAGCAGAATTATAACAAGGTATAGACGAAGGAACAAGGATAATATATAATTGCCTCCCGGGGGTATGAATGTCTTCGTCCGGCCACGGAGCTAAAAAGGAAAATCCTGAAGCCTCGGCTGATACCAAAGCCGAGGCTATTGCTTCTCCACGCAGAAATCCATCGTTAGCTCCCTCGTTGTCATTAGACGAAATGTCGTCAATGGCAAAAAAGCTGCGCCGTCATGTCATCATGATGATTGGCAAAGCAGGCAGTGGACACCCTGGGGGCTCCCTTTCCGCTGCTGAGATTGTCACCGCGCTTTTCTTTAAGATTCTACGACTTGACCCAGCCAATCCCCGTTGGGCAGAGCGCGACAGATTCATTCTGAGTAAGGGTCATGCCGCTCCTATCCTGTACGCAGCGCTTGCTGAAAGAGGCTATTTCCCTGTGGAGGAGCTTGCTACTCTAAGGATTCTGGGTAGTTGCCTGCAGGGTCATTGCGACATGACCGCCACACGGGGAGTAGAGATGTCCTCGGGTTCGCTGGGGCAAGGTCTCTCCTTCGGCATCGGCATAGCGCTGGCTGGGCGCCTAGATGCCCGTGACTATCGAGTATATGTTCTTATGGGCGATGGGGAATGCGACGAGGGGCAAGTCTGGGAAGCAGCGATGGCATCAGCCCATTTCAAACTCGACAACCTTGTCGCAATCGTTGACCATAATGAACTGCAGATCGATGGCTGGAACCGCGACGTGATGAGCCTTGAGCCCCTGGCCGAGAAGTGGAAGGCGTTCGGCTGGCACGCTATAGAGGTCAATGGACATGAATTATCACAGCTAATATCCGCATTCGATGAGGCAAAGCTGGTTAAGGGAAAGCCCACTGTCATCATCGCCCACACCATCAAGGGCAAAGGGGTCAGCTTCATGGAAAACAATGTAGATTTTCATGGCAAGGCTCCCACTCTTGCTGAAATGGAAAAGGCTCTTGAGGAACTGAAGTAGTCATGGAGCAGAGCACCAGGGAAGCCTACGGAAAAACTCTCGTTGAGCTGGGCAAACAAAACCCTGATATAGTTGTCCTTGATGCTGACCTATCGAAGTCCACAATGACCAGCCTCTTCGCCAGAGAATTCCCCCGGCGCTTCTTCGATTGCGGCATCGCTGAACAGAATATGATAGGAATTGCTGCCGGCTTGGCTGCCACAGGCAAAACTGTGTTCGTCAGCACTTTTGCAGTGTTTGCTCCCGGACGCTGCTTCGACCAAATTCGAATGAGCGTTGCACAGCCTGGACTCAACGTTAAAATCGTCGCCACGCATGGCGGAATCACCGTGGGGGAAGATGGCACTTCTCACCATGCCATCGAAGACCTGGCTTTGATTTGCTCCCTCCCCGGTTTCACAGTGGTCGTCCCTGCCGATGCTGCAGAGACAACCCAGGCTGTAAAGGTAGCAGCTCAAACCTACGGCCCATTCTACATAAGGCTTAGCCGTCCCAAAACGCCTCTGGTTTATGCATCAGATTACAAGTTTACTCTAGGGAAAGCAGCGACTTTAAGGGAAGGTAAGGACATCACTATCATAGCCACTGGAATTATGGTGGCTTCCGCCATGGGAGCAGCCCAAAGCCTGGCCTTGGATGGAATCGACTGCCGTGTGCTTAGTATGCCTACCATCAAGCCCTTGGACAGGGACGCTATCGTGAAGGCAGCTATGGAGACAGGAGCCATTATCACTGCGGAGGAGCACTTGCGACGGGGCGGACTGGGCAGCGCTGTAGCTCAAATTGTAGCCGAACAGTGGCCAGTTCCTATGTCCTTCGTCGCCATAAACGATATTTATGCCAAATCTGGAAAACCTGCGGAGTTATTAAAAAGATACCGTCTAACTGCAGCCGATATCGAGAGCGCCGCTCGATCTCTAATCGTTAGAAAGCATGCCCATATCTAAGACTTATTCTTCTTCCTCTTCCTCGAACTCCTCGTCGCTGAAGACGCCAACTTCTCGCCCCTGATACACAGTCACAATAAAATCATCTCGTGCAACATCAGCCGACATCACCAAATCTTCGTCAATGGTATCAATAAGGTCCTGAATATCATCTTGGGTCATATTTTCCCCTACACACAGCGTGGCGTAGACTATAGAAGGGGTGAAGTGGATATCCACTTTGCCCACTTGCTCGTCACTAGCAACTATGAGATAAGCCTCAGAGTGTGCAGTGCGGCATTCTCTTTCGAATCGATACTCTGCCATTATCATTCCTCCTCTATGGACGAACCTGTCCGCTGCCTAGCACTATCCATTTATAGGTAGTGAGTTCCTTAAGGCCCATAGGGCCCCGGGCATGGAACTTCTGTGTGCTTATTCCCACCTCTGCGCCCAGCCCAAACTGGCCGCCATCGGTGAAACGAGTACTGGCATTGACATAGACGCAAGCTGCATCCACTTCATCTAAGAACTTCATCGCTGCCGGATAATCCTCAGTCACAATAGCCTCGGAATGCCCAGAGCCATAACGCTCAATATGCTCTAATGCCTCCTCCAGAGAATCTACAACCTTTACAGCGGCAACCAGAGCCAGGAACTCTTTGCCCCAGTCCTTGTCACTAGCGGGAACCACCTTTATCGAGGTCAAAGGCTTAAGGATTTTCAGAGCCCGCTTATCGCAACGCAACTCCACTTTGGCCTTGCCCAATTCCTTGGCAACCATCGGCAGGTAGCTTTTCGCTACGTCAGCGTGAACCAGTATAGCATCCAATGCATTACAAACAGTTGGTCTCTGCACCTTAGCGTTATAGACAATGGCTACCGCCTTCTCGAGATTTGCACTCCTATCAACATAAGTGTGACAGACACCGATTCCCCCCGTAATCACAGGCATGGCAGCATTTCGGGCCACATAATTAATCAAATCAGCTCCACCGCGAGGAATCACTAAGTCGATGTAATCCCTCATCTTCAGCATTTGGCCTACCAGGGCGCGATCAGTTGATTCGATGAATTGCACTGCGCCTTCGGGGATACCAGCACGATATGCAGCACCTTGTACGATCTTTGCCAGAGCCAAATTGGAGTGCAGGGCCTCCTTACCACCGCGGAGTATGATAGCATTCCCCGACTTCAGGCAGAGTACAGAGATATCTACAGTAACATTAGGTCGGCTCTCATAGATAGCCCCGATCACGCCCAGAGGAACACGCTTCTTGCCGATCTGAAGCCCATTGGGTAGGGTACGCATTTCGAAGGTCTCCCCCACGGGGTCTGGTAGAGCGGCCACAGTGCGCACATCGCTTGCTATCCCCTTGATCCGTTCGCTGTTCAGCAGCAGGCGGTCGAGCATGGCTGCACTCATGCCTGACTTCTCGCCTTCCACGTAATCCCGGTGGTTAGCAGACAAAATATTACCCTGCTTGGCAATGAGATCATCGGCTATAGCAAGCAAGGCTTTATTTTTGACCTCAGTGCTCAGATACGCAAGTCTCTTAGAGGCAGCTTTGGCTGCCTTGGCTTTAATTTCAACCTCACTCGTAGCGGATTGCATGATCTCTCCTTTGGGAACTAAAGCGCCACTAGATTATCGCGGTGCACCAGCTCAGCCCCGTATTCGCGACCCAAAAGCTCCGTTATTTTGTCCGAACGAGCCCCTTTAATAACAGCGATATCACCTGAGCTGTAGTTTGAAATGCCGCAGGCTATTTTCTCACCGGTCTTACTATCGAATATATTTACAACATCCCCTCTCTCGAACTCACCACTAACCTTGGTAACACCTGCAGGCAGCAGACTCTTGTTCTGCTTTCTCAAAGCTGTCGCTGCACCCGAATCAACGTAAATCTTCCCTTTAGAAAGTTGGCTCAACAGCCAGCGTTTGCGACTCTCCAATCTAGACGCAATCGGCTGGAAGTAAGTGCCAATAGCCTCGCCCTTGGCCAATCTCGCAATGACATCACGCTCTCGCCCGTCGGCAATGACCACCGCCACCCCCGAGGCGGTAGCCAGCTTCGCTGCCTCTATCTTTGTCACCATGCCGCCAGTACCCCGCTCGCTCGAGCTTCTGCCTGCCAGGCTCTCGATATGAGCATCTATCCTATCAACACGTTCAATAAGCTTGGCATTGGCATCCCAATGAGGGTCCGCAGTGTAAAGGCCGGCGGTATCTGTAAGCAGCATCAAAAGGTCGGCATCGACAAGATTCGCCACCATGGCAGATAAATTGTCATTATCCCCGAATACCGTTTCCTGGATTTCTTCAACTGCGACAACATCATTCTCGTTAATTATGGGTATGACACGAAGTTCCAGAAGCGCTGTTAAAGTGTTACGGGCATTGAGGTATCTGATACGGTCCGTGAGGTCAGCCCTTGTAAGCAATGTCTGGGCGATAATTATCTCATGCCAACCGAAGAGTTGATCATAAGCATCCATAAGTCGGCTCTGCCCCACTGCGGCGAGCACTTGCCTGGAGATGATTTCCTTGCGTTCTTCAGCAACCCTCAGGCGATGTCTGCCGGCAGCGATTGCTCCTGAGGTAACAATGACTACAGCCAGGCCTTCCTTGTAAAGCCTAGCCATCTGCCCCACCAGTGAAGCCATGGTCTCAAGGTTAAGATGATCGCTCCCCGCCGTAAGCAGATTGGTACCTAATTTGACCACGATGCGATGATAATTCATGGCAAATCGCTTCTATTATAGCAGCGAAGTAAAGAGGGTAACAACGATGAGGCTTACCTTACAAAGGGAAAGTTAAAACTCTTTAGAAAGAGTAGCGAGAAACTCCGCGTTAGAAGAGGTCTTAGACAGTCTCTCCAGCACCCGCTCAGTTGCCTCAGTAGAGTTAGGTGAGTTAGTGTTCATGAGAGTAATCATTCTGCGTACTACCCAGATCTGCTTCAACGCATTCTCATCAAGAAGCAATTCCTCACGCCTGGTGCCACTGCGCTGGATGTCTATAGATGGGAAAATCCTGCGCTCGGCGAGCTTGCGGTCGAGATGAAGCTCCATATTGCCGGTACCTTTGAACTCCTCATATATCACTTCATCCATCCTGCTGCCGGTATCGATGAGGCAGGTAGCTATGACAGTCAGGCTTCCCCCTTCCTCCGTATTCCTGGCTGCACCGAAGAACCTCTTCGGTGAATAGAGAGCTGCAGGGTCAACACCACCTGAGAGGGTACGTCCGCTGGACGGCATCTCCAGGTTATAAGCACGAGTCAGTCGAGTGATACTATCAAGCAGTATGACTACATCCATGCCCATCTCCACCAGCCTCTTGGCGCGGTCCAATGCCACCTCAGCCACCCTGGTATGCTCTTCAACAGGCTCGTCGAAGGTAGAAGCAATTACTTCCGCCTTAACTGACTTCTTCCAGTCCGTTACCTCCTCAGGCCGCTCACCGATAAGGCAGATCATAAGATGTATATCGTTGTAATTAGCAATGATCCCATTGGCTATATGCTTCAACAACATGGTCTTTCCAGCTTTCGGCGGAGAGACAATAAGCCCTCTCTGACCGCGACCGATGGGAGCTATGAGATTGAGCAGTCTTGTGGATAGATTGTTAGGAGTAGTCTCCAGGTTAATCAGCTTATTGGGAAAGATAGGCGTCTTATGCTCGAATAACGGCCGCTCTTTAGTCGCCTCAGGGTCCATATTGTTGACCGTCTCGACACGAAGCAGGCTATGGTATTTTTCACCGTCCTTGGGAGCCCTCACCTGACCGCTGACTATATCTCCGGTCCGAAGGGAAAAGCGACGAATCTGCGACTGGGATACGTAGATGTCATTAGCATTGGGGTGCAGGTCTGCCTGGCGCAGAAAGCCGTAACCATCATTCATAACCTCGAGAATGCCGCCTCTGAAGGAATAACCATGCTGCTCGGCATTTGCCTGAAGTAGCCGCAATACAATGTCCTCTTTCTTCAGGGCACTGATGCCGGTAATGCCAAGTTCCTTGGCCATGTTCACAAGTTCCTCTTTGGTCTTTACTTCCAGTTCGGTGATATTCATAGTCTTACTCCGTAATTAGATTGAACAGAATCTATAAAAGGTGCCTGCCTCAGTGCCATAGTTGTGGATTGTAGCCCTACGTCTTTGAGATGCGTTGCCAGTCCTCAGCAAAGCGGCATATCCCGATATCAGTTAGCGGGTGTTTGACCATCTGCATAAGTACACTGTAAGGTACGGTTGCTATATGAGCCCTTGCTTTGGCCGCTGCAACAACATGCAGCGGATGACGTATACTGGCAGCGATCACCTGAGTCTTAAGTCTATCCTTATAGTTATCGAATATCTCCACAATCTCAGCAAC
>Ga0315279_10005137_pt1 | contig 17129 bp, 18 predicted proteins | sample YL17G06_20_MG_FD_203694 | JGI IMG/M metagenome (GOLD analysis project Ga0315279, IMG submission 203694) | Sediment microbial communities from Yellowstone Lake, YNP, Wyoming, USA - YL17G06_20 | ecosystem: Environmental > Aquatic > Freshwater > Lake > Sediment | place: USA: Wyoming | collected...
TGCGGGAAGCCCTTCCTCAGCCTCCAGTTCGACGGTCACAGCAACGATGCCGGGGTCCTGACCCGGTGCGAGGCGTACCTGGACAGCAAGGGGATGCTCCGATGGTGGCACACGCCCGGTCGGGCCTGATGGCCCGGCGGCTGTACATCCACCGCATGACGGACTGCGGTGCGGAGTGCCTCGCGGCTGCTTTCCGCTCCGTGGGGATCGACGCCGTGGTCCTGTCACCCTCGGACGCGCGGACGCTGGAGCTGGGGGCGCGCCACCTGGCGGGGGAAGAATGCCTGCCGGCCAAGGTGACCCTGGGCGACTACCTGAAGGTGGCCGGATCACCGGGCTTCGACCCGGGGAAGACCGCCTTCATGATGCCCACGACGGAGGGGCCGTGCCGCTTCGGCCAGTACGCGCCCTACATTCGCAAGGTCTTTCGGGACCTGGGGTACCCGGAGGTCCTGGTCATCTCCCCGACCAGCGGCGATGGCTACCAGCAGTTGGGCGGCCTGGGGCCGGAGGTCACCAGGACGGCCTGGCGCGGCTTCGTCGCCGCGGACATCCTGCGCAAGCTCCTGCTCAAGACGCGACCCTACGAGGTGAATCCAGGGGACACCGACGCCGCGCACGCCCGCTCCCTGCAGGAACTCTGCGCGGCCCTGGAGGTGCCGAGGCGCCGGCCCAGGGAACAGCTCGCAGCCCTGCAGGCCGCGCTGATCCGGATCCGCGATCGGTTCCGCGCCATCCCGGCCCGATACGACCGGGGGCGGCTCCTCATCGGGGTCCAGGGGGAGATCTTCTGCCGGATGAACGAGTTCAGCAACGACGACCTCATCCGGCGGCTGGAGGCGTGTGGCGGCGAGGCCTGGCTCTCGGACATTGCCGAATGGGTCTGGTACTGCAACAACGACCAGGCGTGCGCCCTGCGCCGCGAGGGGAAGCGCTATTCCTTCGCCATGCTGGGCGCCAAGCTGCGCGATCACATCCAGCGGGCCGACGAAGCGGCGCTCCGCGCCCTCTTCGCCGAGGACTTCGTGGGATACGAGGAGCCCGAGGATATCGAGGAGATCCTGCGCGTGGGAGACCGCTACCTCCCTCAGGCGGGCGCGATGGGCGAGATGGTCCTCTCGGCCGGCAAGGTGGATTACTTCTTCCGCAAGGGGGCGGACGGCATCATCGACATCAGCCCCTTCTCCTGCATGAACGGCATCGTGTCCGAGGCGCTGTATCCCCGCCAGAGCCAGGAGCACGTCGGGCTCCCCATCAAGAATTTCTACTTCGACGGGAAAGGCGGGGACCTCACCCAGGACCTGGAGATCTTCCTGGAGCTGGCGCGCGCCTACCAGCGCCGGAAGCCCCACCTGCGGCGGTACCCTCCCTGCTTCGTGTGATGATCGCCTCCTGACTTTCCACCTTGCGCATCCACGCATTCGGGGGATATGATGCCGCCGGAGCCGTTGACAGGGTCGGGCAGCGATCGGGAACGCGCGCCTTGGGTCGGAGAGGCTCTTCAGGAGGAACGGCGTGACCAGGACATCCCGGTGGAACGACTTTCTTGTGACCACGCAATGGCTCGGTGATCACCTCACGGATCCGGCCGTCCGCATCGTGGATGTCCGCGGCGTCATCCGGCCGGTGGAGGCGCCCAAGCCGTGGTACCTGGAGAGCCGCGAGGAGTACGCCGCCGACCACATTCCCGGCGCCGTCTTCGTCGGCTGGCTGACCGACATCGTGGAGCCGGACGCGCCGGTGAAGGTGACCGTCGCCTCGCCCCAGCGCTTCGCCGCGCTCATGGGGGGCCTGGGGATGGGGGACGAGCACCTGGTCGTCGCCTACGACGACGAGGGCAACCACATCGCGGCCCGCCTGTGGTGGATCCTGAACTATTACGGCCATCCGGCCGTGCGCTTGTTGGACGGGGGATATCCGAAGTGGCTGGCGGAGGGGCGGCCGGTGACCGCCGAAGTGCCGGGCCATCCGCCGGGCGCCTTCACGGCGCGGGTGCAGCCGGAGTGGCGGGCGACGGGCGGCGAAGTCCGCCGGGCCATCGGGGATCCGCGGGTTCGCGTCGTGGATGCGCGCGGGCCCCGCGATTTCCGGGGAGAGGTCGGACGCGGGGAGCGGAAGGGACGGATCCCGGGCGCCGTGAATGTTCCCATCAAGAGCTTTTGGGAGGGCCCGTACCACACCTGGAAGTCCGAGAAGGAGCTGCGGGCGATCCACGAGGCCGCGGGGGTGACGCCGGACAAACGGGTGATCACCTACTGCAACGCCGGCGTCTCGGCGTCGGTCGGCCTGCTGGCGCTGAAGCTTCTGGGTTTCCCGTCGGCGGCCAACTACGCCGGCTCTTGGTACGACTGGGAGCGGGATCCGAGGAACCCGACCGAGACGGGCTGAGGGGGCGGAAATGTTCCCCGGACGCGGGTTCGGGGTCCCGTAGGCTGCCAATCCAGATTGTCGGGGAGGCGACCATGGCCGAAGCGGCAATGGCAACGAAGCGGCCCAAATTCCGCCGGCGGAAGATCCTCGTGCGGCCGGGGTACCAGCTGCGGGTTGCGGTGACCATCCTGGTATTCATCGTCGGCTATTCGCTCCTGCTGGGCTTTCTGATTTTCTATCCCCTGCAACAGGAGTTCGCCATCGCAGCGAATCCGGATACGCAGTTCTGGATCGCCCGCCAGGTGCTGGAGCTTCACAAGCGGTTCTGGCCGAGCGTGCTGGCCGTGGGGATTCTGGTGGCGGTCCAGTCCGTCTTCGTTACGCACCGGATCGTCGGGCCGGCGTATCACATCCAGCGGATCGTGGAGGGATTTGCGGCTGGCAGGTACGACATACGGGCGCATCTGCGTCGAGGGGATCGCCTGCGTGAGCTAGAGACAGCCGTCAATACCCTGGGCGGCGCCTTGCACCAGCAGGAGAGCGCTCGGCACGAGCGTGTCGCACGTCTGCGGGAGGCAGCGGCTGCCCTGCAGGCAGAAGCGTCCGGGCTCACGATGCCGCCTAGGGTTCAGGAGAAGCTGAGTGAGCTCGGGCGGATCGTGGCCGACCTGTCTGAGAAGGACTGAGCCCGGAGGCTCTCGCATGGTCCGGCGGGAGAGCCCCGGCTCTCATCGGGGCGGATTCACTCTCATCGAGCTCTTGATCGGGATCGCCATTGTGGGTATCCTGGCGGCGGTCGGTGTTCCGGCCTACCTCGGCTTTGTCCAGCGGGCCCGGGAGGCGGCGCTCATCTACTACCTGGCGGAATTGCACAAGGGCCAGAACGTCTGGCGGATGGAGACCGACTCGCTCGGCTTCTCGGGTGATTTCGACGAACTGGAGGAAAGCGGCTTCATCCCGGATGCGAAGAACTTCAAGCGGGTCCGGGTCCGAGCGCCGCGGCGGGGTCCGACCCGAACCACCAGCTCCCGGGTGGTCCAGAACTACCAACTGGATCTGACGGCACAAGATGATCCCTCGACGCACACGTACACGTACACCGTGTATGCCGCCCCAACGAATCGCAGCACGCGCGTCCGCTGGTTTTTCCTGGACCAGACCGGCATGACTCGTGCCGGGATGGGAGCGGTCGGGCCGTGGAGCCCGCCGGCCTCCTGATGGGCGCGGCTCCTACCCGCAGCCGAGGGCAGAAACCATGAGCGAATTCTCCTCCTCCCTTGTGGTCGAAGAGATCCCGTCCGGCCTCCGCCGGCCGATCCTGGTGACCGCCTTTGCCGGGTGGAACGACGCCGCGGAGAGCGCCACGTCGGCGGCGCGCTTTCTCTGCCAGCGCTGGTCGGCGCGGCGGATCGCCCAGATCCTGCCCGAGGAATTCTTTCATTTCGGGCTGACCCGGCCCGAGGTCCGGATCCAGGAGGGCACCCAAACCCGGGAGATCCGGTGGCCGGCCACCGAGTTCTTCCTGAGCCAGGAGCCCTCCCTGCCCCGGGACGCGATCGTCCTGCTGGGCATCGAGCCGCACCTGAAGTGGCAGACCTTCTGCGGGCACATCCTGGAGGTGGCGCGCCGCGCCCAGGTGACGCTCGTGCTCACGCTGGGGGCCCTTCTGGCCGACGTCCCCCACACCCGTCCCGTTCGGATCACCGGCGTGAGCACCGATCGCGAGCTGGCCGCCCGCCTGCGGACCACCCCGACGCGGTACGAGGGGCCGACGGGGATCGTGGGGGTCCTCAACGATGCCTGCCGGCGCGGGGGGATTGACGTCGCCAGCCTGTGGGCGAACGTCCCGCACTACGTGTCCGAGGTCACCAATCCCCACGCCATCCTGGCTCTCGTGCGCCGCGTCCTCGACCTCCTGGAGTGGAGCACGGATCTCGGCGAGTTGGAGGCGAGCGTGGCGGAGTTCGACCGCCAACTGGCCCGCATCCTCTCGCAGAAGCCGGAAGTGGCGCGGTACATCGAAGAGCTGGAGCGGCGCGACGCCAGGACCGAGGCGGCGGAGGGGGAGGCCGCCGACGATCTCCCCAGCACCTCGCAGCTCATCCGGGAAGTGGAGCAGTTCCTCCGGGAGCACCGGAGAGACAGCGGGCAAAACTGAGCCACCCTTGCGAGAAGATTGCCGCCCCCGGGCGCCGGACGGCCCGGGGATTTTTTTCCCACGGATGGCGCGACCGCCTGCCCGTCGGATACGAGGGAAGCGCCCCATGCAGATCGTCACCGTGGCCGCCAGGATCCGGTTTGCCGAGGAGAAGATGCAGAAGGTCGGACTCTTCGAGACGGACCGGTGCTTCTTCGACCTGTACTGCCTCGCGCCCGGTCAGGCCCAGAAGGTTCACACCCATGCGGGCTCGGACAAGGTGTATTACGTCCTGAGCGGCCGGGCGACCGTGCGCGTGGGCGCGGAGCAACAGGACATCGCGGCCGGCCAGGCGGTCCTGGCTCCCGCAGGAGAGGAACACGGTGTGGCGAATGCGGGCGAGGACCCGCTGACGCTCCTCGTGTTCATGGCCCCCAAGCCGATCCACTGAGCCCAAACACTGCAATTCAACCGCAAAGGGCGCGAAGGACGCAAAGAAGGACCCCGGATTCCATGGAACCCCCGGGGCATACGACGGTCTCAACCCCGGGAGGGAACAGTGCCGCGCCGCCCCTCGGTAAGGTGGGGCCTGACTCCTCTTTGCGGTCTTTGCGAGCATTGCGGTGAAATCTTCGGGCTGAGGCGAGGGTCCCCGATGGCTGAGAGTCTTCACGATCGCCTGCTCCGTGTCCAGGAGCGGATTCGCTCGGCCGTGGGGCGGGCGGGAAGAGAGGCCGCCTCGGTCACGCTGGTGGCCGTGAGCAAGACGGTTCCGGTAGAGGTCATCCGGGAGGCGCTGGCCGCGGGCGTCATGATCCTGGGGGAGAACCGGGTCCAGGAGGCCCGGGACAAGATCGCCGCGCTTTCCGGCCGGGCCACGTGGCATCTGGTGGGACACCTCCAGACGAACAAGGCCAAGCTCGCCGTCCAGCTCTTCGATCTGATCCACTCGCTGGATTCACCGAGGCTCGCTGAGGCCCTGGATCGATCGGGACAGCAGGTGGGCAGGGTGGTGCGGTGCCTGGTCGAGGTGAATCTGGGCGGGGAGGAGAGCAAGAGCGGAACGACCGAGGAGGGCCTCCGTCCGCTGCTGGAAGCGGCGGCGCGGCTCACCCACCTGCGAATCGAAGGATTGATGACCATCCCGCCGTTGCTGCCTGACCCGGAGCAGGTGCGCCCCTTCTTCCGCCGCCTGCGGAATCTGCGGGACAAGCTGGCGGGTGAGGGATTCCGCCTGACCGAACTCTCCATGGGCATGACGCACGATTTCGAGGTGGCCATCGAGGAGGGTGCGACCATGGTGAGGATCGGCACGGCGATCTTCGGCCCCCGACCCGCCTGAAAAACCGACAGCGATATCCGGGTACCCACTGGGTGGCGACAGCGAAGATCGCCACTTCCTGTCGGAAATCGCTGTCGCTATCGGAAGGAGGAGGTGCAGGATGCTGATCTTTCTCGATACGGCCGACGTGAAGGAGATCCGCGAGATGGCGAGCCTCGGCCTCGTGGATGGGATCACGACCAATCCATCGCTGATCGCCAAGGAAGGGCGCCCGTTTCGCGAGATCGTGGATGACATCATTCGCATCGTGGACGGTCCCATCAGCCTCGAGGTCGTGAGCACCGACGCCCAAGGCATGCTGGCGGAGGCGCGAGACCTGGCCAAGATCCACGCCAACGTCGTGGTGAAGATCCCGCTCATCGCCGAGGGCTTGAAGGCGGTCAAGCAGCTCACGCTGGAGGGGATCAAGACGAACGTCACCCTCTGCTTCTCCCCCAGCCAGGCGCTCCTGGCGGCCAAGGCCGGCGCCGCCTACATCAGTCCGTTCGTCGGGCGGCTGGACGACATCAGTCACGAGGGCATGGAGCTGGTGCGGCAGATCGTGACCATCTACAGGAACTACGGCTACCCAACCAAGGTCCTGGCGGCCAGCCTGCGCAACCCACTGCACTTCGTGGATGCGGCGATGGCCGGTGCTCATGTCTGCACGATGCCGCCGGCGGTCCTGCGCCAGCTGTTGAAGCATCCCCTGACCGATATTGGGCTGGAGAAGTTCCTGGCGGACTGGAAGAAGGTTCCCAGGGTATCGTAAGCGCCTCGCGAGAAAACCGGCCGGTCCGCCCCGCGCCCCCCACGCCCCGGATCGACCCCGAAGGACGACGGGGCGTCGTGTAGCATTCTGCTTGTGTCCCGTCTCAGGATCCCGTCACCCGTGTCGCCGCTCGCCGCACATCCCCACCGGTGCCCCAACCGCTCCGCCGCGCGGAGCGGGGTGTTGACTCACCTGGGTGTCAAGAGGTGAATAGCCATTTTACTTTTGAGATTCTCGCCGTGACCATCCCCGCGCTCTTGTTTTGACATGTATTTTGTCCGTCGAGCCATCGGAGATTCTCAAAACGAGGAATCAATCACGATGCGTGAGAGAAACGTCCAGCACTGCTTTGCATAACTATATAAATCCATTGATGGTATTCGTTTATCGCTGCCTTGCATTGATTCAAATGATCACACACATAGCTGGTTGACTCACCTCGGTTATTGAAATGGTATCGGAAAAGGAGTTTTTCGCTTGACATGACTAGAACGATATTTTATATAGCTCACTTGATCCTCCAGACAAGAGGGAGCCTCTCCAGCCTTCCCCTCATTGTCTGCCGGCTCAACGGCTCATCCGGGAAGACCCCAGCGGGATGAATGAGCCGGGGCGGCTTCACGTTCTCCCACCACGGGGTGCTCGGATGGAGCATCGACGGAAGGAAAAGTCAGAGTATGTAGTCCAGTCGGTCGACCGCGCGCTGGATATTCTCGAAGCGTTCAACTACAACGAAGAGGAGTTGGGAGTCACCGAGCTTTCCCACAAGCTCAATCTGCACAAGAACAACGTCTTTCGCCTCCTGGCGACACTCGAGACTCGCGGCTACATCGAGCAAGACAGGAAAACGGGCAATTACCGCCTGGGCATCAAGATCTTCGAGGTGGCCAACGTCTTCCTTCACCATCTCGGCCTGCGACGCCAGGCGCGTCCCATTCTGGAAGAGCTGGTAAGTAAATGCAATGAGACCGCCTACCTGGCCGTGACCGAGGGGACGGATGTGGTATACGTCCTGATGCACGAGACGACCCACACCGTGCGCGTGATCCCGCGGCTCGGCCACCGGCTGCCCGCCTACTGCACGGCCTCGGGGAAGATCCAGCTCGCCTTCGAATCGCAGGACCACCTGCGCGAGCTCTTCAAGGATCGAGCCCTGCGCCAGCTCACCGCAAATACGATCGCGGACTTCGACCGGCTGCTGGAGCACCTCGCAGAGGTGGCCCGCCAGGGATTCGCCGTCGACAACGAGGAGCTGGAAGAAGGGGTATGCTGCCTGGCCGCTCCGGTGCGGGACTATTCCCACAAGGTCGTGGCGGGCGTGGGACTCTCGGGGCCGGTCTGGCGGTTTTCCCCCGAGCGAATTCAGAACGAACTCGTGCCCCTGGTCAAAGAAGCCGGGACGAAGATCTCCCAACGACTGGGGTATGAAATTCCCGGGGAGGCTCTCACCTAAAAACGGCGAGGGGGGGGACATGTCTTCGGATCATCCATCCATGTAGAACCCCGAAGCGCAGACTGAAGAACAACGAAAAAGAGGTGGGGAGGGGGACCGGACACAGCTCCTGAGCTGGACGTGTGGGATCACTGTTGTCTCATCATGGGAGGGGGAGGACAGCATGGCGGAGATCAAGAGTTCTGACATCCCGGTGCTACCGTGGCCAGCGGTGCCGACGCCGACGCCCGATGAGGTCTACAAGGGCCTGAGCGAGCAGGCACGCGAATACCCGACCTGGCTGGAAGCCAACGTCCACTGGCGAGACGTTGGCAAGAAGCCGGAGAAGCTGAGCCGGCTTCGGGTCCTGGACGTGACCATGAAGAGCATGGGCGGCCACTGGTGTACCTCGCTCTTTGCCGAGCACGGGGCCGAGGTCATCATGGTGGAGCCCCCCGGAGGGGATCCGACCCGGCGGCTGACCCCGTTCAACCGCCAGCAGTGGATGTTCAAGGACAGCGTCACCGGCGAGGCGGGTTTTGAGGAGGGGGCCAACTCAGAGATTGGTCGTGAAGGCCTGCTGGCCCTGGCCCGCCAGGGCGGCGACCGTGGCGGCCGCCAGCTCCGCGTCGTGGGCGTGGTCCAGCGCGAAGACGCGGTAGTGGGCCACCTGGGCGGGGATGTACCGGAAGAGGTCCGCTACGGCCGAGGGTGAGGCCTTCTCCGTGGCGGGATCGTAGATCAGAATCTTCTTCGTCTCTTCGGTCCAGGGGTTCAGCGGCCGCGGGTCCTGCCGGGCCATATCCACCTTGAAGGGAATGTCGCGTAGCTCCTCCGGCAGGTGCTTCCTGATCGCATCCTCCAGGTCCTTGGTTGACCAGAACTTCTTTCCGCGCGGCTCGTCCATGGTCTCCGTGTGGTCGTAGGCCATCTTCCACTTCAGCTCGCGGTTCAGGATCTTGGCCCACTCGGCGGCCAGGGCGCGCTTTCGCGGGTCGTCGTCATCGGCCCATCGCTGCACTCCCTCCAGCAGCGACCAGTCGCTCACGCCAAGGTATGGGTCCAACGACATGCGAGGGTCGAAGGGGAAGAGGAGCTGGATCGTCTCCTGGAAGATCTCCTGCATGTGGAGGTCCACCGCCCGGTTGGTCCGGTGGAAGTACACGTCGGCGTACATGGTGAAGCGGGCGTTGACGAAGCGCCGCAGGGTGGACGACCCGGACTTGTGCAGCGTCAAGCCCTTCTCGGTGATGAAGGTGTAGTAGAGCAGCCGGTCGATATCCACCATGTCCAGAGAGAAGCCGGTCATGTAGGCGTCCCGCTGGATGTAGTCCATGTTGTCGGCAGTGTAGATGCCGGAGAAGACGGGCTGCAGCGTCTGCAGCCAGCGGGGCACTCGATCGGTGCTTCCCGGCTCGGGCTTGCGCATCAGGTAGGCGATCTGCTCGGGATGGATCACCTCGTCCTTCTCGAAGGGTCCGTCCGGACTCCGGCGGATCTTCCCGATGATGTCGGCCAGCTTCTCCGTCACGATCCGCTGGCCGATCCCCTCGTGCGTGGTCCCGCAGAGGGGCTCCAGGAAGTTCTGATCGAAGAAGTGACTGAAGGGCCCGTGGCCGACGTCGTGCAGCAGGCCGGTGAGCCGCAGGATCTCCTTGACATACGACTGCGACGAGCAATGACGTCCGAAGACCTGCTTGAGGCTGGGGTACAGCCGGTCGGCAAAACGGCCGGCCATGTGCATGGCCCCCAGCGAGTGCTGGAATCGGCTGTGCTCGCCCGAGGGAAAAACCCAGAAGCTGGATTGGAGCTGGTGGATCTTGCGCAGCCGCTGGACCCACGGCGTGTCAATGAGGTCTTTCTCTGTCCGCTCGTCGGCCTGTCCCTCCACCGGAACGGTGAACTGGATATAGCCGTAGATCGGGTCGGCCAGGAGGGCGATGCCCTTGTACATGGGATGGCGACGCTTGCCGACAGGCACGATCGATCCTCGACGCGCGCTGGAGAATGGGGACCCCGGCAGGATCGAGGGGCAACGGGCCCTGCCCTCGCTCCTGCGGCTTCCCCGGGTTCGCTATGACGAAAGACGACTCATCCGGCCGCGGGCCGCTTGAAGATGAGCAGGACGCCGACGGTCCCATACGCGACGCCGTCCCGGTTCGGCGCGATGAGCGGGACGCTGCTGGCCAGCTCCCACCCGTCGGCGCCCCGGGCGCCCAGCACCTCCAGGTTGCTGGTGAGACCGTCCTTCGTCTCCTTGAACATCACCATCTCGTCCCGGTACTCCCAGCGCATGGCTGCCCCCATAGAATGCGGAATGCGAAATGCGGAATAGTTCCGACGCTCGTCGATTCTTATTCCACATTCCGCATTCGCCATTCCCCATTCGCGATCAGGCGCGCCCTTCCTTGCCGGCGGGGTAGGTGAGGTCGCCCGGCAGGCCCAGGGCGGTGGCGATCACGGCGCGCACCTCCTGCAGGGCCCCGGGCCGCGCCTCGGGCGGCATGGCCTCGAGCTGGAGCATCATCCGGGTCACGGTTTGGGTCAGTTCCTCCAGCGGTCGCCGGTCGGCCTCCCGTTGAGACCCGGCGGGAAACCGGTCGATCAGGCGGTTCACCAGTTCCTGATAGGCCGGCGAGCGCAACAGGTCAACGTGGAACCCGGCGTCGAAGAGCATGTCGTACTGGAAGCTGAAAAAGATCTTGGCCAGGTGCCGGGCAGCCTGGACGATGTCCATGGTCCGGTTGTCGCGCTCCAGGATCGTCAGCCGCTCCGCGAAGGGGAGCATCTCCCAGACGCCCGGATCGACCTTGCGTTCGGCCATCATCCTTCCGGACCGGTAGCGTTCCGCAAAGTCGGTGCTCCGCCGGTCCCGCATCCTCCCCGACAGGCGCGGGAGGAGGGCGCCGAGATCCTCGGGCGGAATCTCCGCGATGGACCGGTACCGGCGCCGGAGGGGGAGGAGGTATTCGTCCCATTCGCGCAGGCTCATGAGGTCGGTCAGGACGAGGAACGCGGTCGCCAAATCTTCGGTCGACATGCCTGCCAGGGTTGGTTCCGGACCCGGGGACGCGGCTTCAGCCATCTCGTCGGAGGGTTCCAGGGGCAGCTTGACCATCTGCCCGGCGAAGAGTTGATCCACGGGGACCAGGATCCCCAGGGCCCGGCTGATGGCCTCCCGGATCTCGACCAGGGCGGCCTCCACCTCTTCGGGAGCGCCCTCGTCGAGGCGCCGCGCCCGCAGCAGGACCATCTGCGTGAGGTCGTCCACGATTGCATCGGGCTGCCCCTCCAGGGCCTCCCGAACCTGGTGGTATGCCGGAAACTCCACCGCCGCCTCGGACAGGCCGGTGTCGTGGAACAGGTCGAAGGATTTGCACATGAACAACCGCGCCAGCTCGCGGCGCAACTGGTCGGGCCGCAGTCCTCCTGGATCCTTGGCCAGGAGGTGCCACTTCTCCGCCAAGGACATGCTTTGGAGTTCCTCTTCGGTGAGGTGTGCCAGGCGGCTGCCCTGGCTGCTCTCCTTGGCCTTCAGCTCCTCCAGGGCCAGGTCCGTGTAGTGCTGGAGGAAGGTCGGGACGAAGCGCCGGAGCTGGTCCACGGGCCAGTGCTCGCTGTAGCTGCCCAGGTTCTCCCTGCGCTGCTCCGGCGAGAGGCAATCGGCGAAGACCCGCACCGTCCAGCGCAACTCCTCGTCGTCCATCCGGTCCACGCGCGCCAGCAGCTCCTCGGCGCGCTGCCGAATGAACCGCCGCTGAGACTCGATCCGCGAGAGGGGCTCTGCGGGCACGTTCTTCTCCGCTATGGGGTCGGCTCACCCCGGGTCCGACCCGCTGTCCCGGGGTGGCGTATTAAACCCTGTCTTTCCGAAATAGTCCAGCGGGATGACGATCCGTCAGTCCGGGAGGCGATGCGTTTCCCTCCGCGCTCTCCACCGTTCCGCGCCTGTCAGTCCACGAGGACAAGACTCGCGGCCCCCGGGTCGTCGTTCCGACCCGTGGCCCGTTCAGGTCCGCGGCGCGTCCGCTCCGCGCCAGCCTTTCACTCGGGGCGTCCCCCGAGCCGGCCGGCAAGCCAGCCAGGCACCCTCACGTATAACTCGGCGTTGGCCTTCAGGTCAATGTGGTTGAACCACCGCGGCAGGTAGGCCAGGAGATTCGCCGGCAACTCTCCGCCTCGGTGCTGGTGCTGGGAGATCGCCTGGACGTGAGCTGTGGGCATCGCCGCCGCCGTGGCCCGCACGGCCTCGATCAGGGAGGGGATGTCCCCGTCCGCGTGGAGGAGCAAGGTGGGCCGGGGCACGGCCGGGGGCGACGGCATGGCCCGGAGGATGTCCAGGATCTCACCGGGATTCCGGGCGCGGACCGCCGTGCTTCCGAACTGCGTCAGCATGGCGCGCCCCTCTTCGGATGGCCTTTGCGGCAAGGCGGGGGAGATCGCCGCCACCGCGTCCGCGCTGGACATCAGCGCCAGACGTCCGCCCAGGCTGTGGCCCGCCGCCGCCACGCGCCCGAACCGCCGCAGGAACGTCAGGATCGCCTCGAGGTCCTCCAGCATCGCGGCAACCTCGTGGCCGTCCTTGCTTCGCACGCCCGTCAGGCGGGTGAATTCCACGGTTGCTTCCTCTCAATGAACATTCTTCGCTTCACCGCGGCCATCGAACTGCAGGCGCTTACAGCGCGACATGATGGCTCCCCGCGAGTTGGGCGGAAAATATCAGAGTGCGAACAGGGCCGTCAACGGGGAACTGGCAGGGAGAGAGTCGCAGCCGGTCGTTGCAACTCGCCCGGTCCTGTGCTACCGTGTGCGCGCCCTGGAGGGGGGTGGAGGACGGTTCGGGTGAATCTACAGCATGCGGGTGCCCTTGTCATGCTGATGGCGCTGGCGGCGGGGTGCGGGCGCCTGTTCGCCGAGAAGGTGCCAACGGGGACGGCGCCGGATGATGTCAAGCGCATTACGTTCGAGATCGTGGCCCGCGCGAACCGGTGCGAGCCGGCCGTCCTGGCCGCCGACCGGGAGGGCCGGGCCCTCCTGATCATCTTCAAGGTGAACGGCGTGGGCAAGCAGCACTGGTTCATCATCCCCGATCTGGGCGTTCGCAAGACGATCCCGGCCGGCACCGAGGTGTCGATCCCGGTGGTCGTCGAACGGTCGGGAATCTATGAATACGGGTGCACGGGCCTCCGGTGGCTCGGCCCGTTGGACTCCAAGGGCAAGCTGGCTATCAAGTAGAATTCCTCTCGGCCGGTTCTCTTTCCACGTGCGTCAAGCCTGATTCCCGTCTTCGAGATCGGAATGTCTGCCACCAAGGAAACGCGCCAGCCCGTCCACGCTCCGTGCCGGTGGGTCAGGACTCCGGAGGACCTCCGGGCACTGGCCGACCGCCTCGGGGGCGCGCGGGCGATCGCGCTGGACACGGAATCCGACAGCCTGCACAGCTTTCCGGAGAAGGTATGCCTGGTGCAGGTGGCCGAGGAGAGCGGGGCTGTCACCTTGGTGGACCCCCTGGCCCTCCGCGATCTGTTCCCTCTGGCGCCGCTGTGCGCCGACCCGGGCATCGTCAAGGTCCTTCATGGGGCCTCCTACGACCTCGCCTCCGTGAAGCGGGACTTCGGCTTCGAGTTCGCCAGCATCTTCGACACGATGGTCGCGGGGCAGTTCCTGGGCCTGCCAGAGCTTGGGCTGGCGTCTTTGCTGGAGCGGTTCTTCGGGATTCCGCCCGGCCCGTCGCGTCAGAAGGACGACTGGGCGGAGCGGCCGCTCAGTCCGGAGCAGGAATTTTACGCCGCGGGAGACGTCCGCCACCTGATCCCGCTGCGCGAGCGACTGCTCCAAGAGCTCACGGCGCGAGGGCGGCGGGCCTGGGTGGAAGAGGAGTGCCAGGCATTGGCGGCTATCCCGGCGGCGCACCGCGTCTTCGATCCGGAGGACTATGTGCGGGTGAAGGGGGCAAGGGATCTGGATGGTCGGGGGTTGGCGGTCCTGCGCGAGCTGTACGTCGCGCGCGAGGCCTGGGCGCGAGAGACCGGCCGGCCGCCATTCAAGGTCCTGGGGAATGAACCGCTGGTTCGGCTGGCGGCGAAGCGCCCGCGGGCTCGCGAGGGCCTCCGGAAGATTCCCGGTTGCTCGCCCAGGGTGGTGCAGCGGTACGGCGACGGGATCCTCGCGGCCATCGCCCGTGGCGATGCCGTCCCGGAGGCGGAGCTTCCGACGTATCCCCGAGCCAGGAAGCCCCGGGTCCCGCCCGCGGTGCAGCGGCGAATCGAGGCCCTGACTCGATGGCGCGCGGCCGCGGCCGAGCGGCTGGGCCTCGATCCCGGACTGCTCCTGCCGCGCCGTCTTGTCGAGCGGCTGGCCGAAGAGGCTCGCGGCGACGGCGAGTTCCTGCGCGGGATCGAGGGCCTCCGGCGCTGGCGTGCCGAGGCCTTCGGCCAGGAGATCCTGGCGGCGCTGGCGGCCTCATCCTCGGATCGATCGCGCCAGGGGCAAGTGTCCGATGCAGGACGATGAGAGAGGGAATTGGCCGGCATGACGGGCACGGTCGAGAAGGCTATCGCAGAGATCAAACAGGGGCGGCGGTTCCCCGTCTACCTCCTGCACGGCGACGAGTTCCTGGCGAAAGAGGGAGCCAAGGCCATCGTCGAGGCGCTGGTGCCGCCCGACCAGCAATCGCTCGGCGTCGAGCTGGTCGCGGAGGATCGGGATTCCGCCAGTGTGCCCCTGCGGCTCAACACGCTCCCCCTCCTCGGCGGGACCAAGGTGGTCATGGTCCACGACAGCAAGGCGTTCGTTTCGAAGGAGAGCCTCGAATCCCTGGTCAGCAGAAGCATGGACGCGTGGCAGGAGGGAAAACGAGGAAGTGCCGTGCGCTGGCTGCTCCAAGCCGTGGCGGCCGTCGGGCAGGATCAGGGTTTCCTGGAGCGGGCGGCGGGGGGTGAGATTTCCGGCCCGGAGTTGACGCGGGTCCTGGGGACGGAGGCGGACCCCGAGAAAGAGCAGTGGTTCCGCGAGGTCGCGGGGCATGCCGCGGCTGACGGTATGGCGGTTCCCGAAGCGACGGGCGCCGGGCTGGCCCGTGTCTACGAGGAGACGATCGAGCGGGGCATCCCGTCGAATGCCTCGCTGGTCCTCACGGCCGAGGTGGTGGACGAGCGCCGCTCGCTCTTCAAGAAGATCAGCAGCGTCGGATTCGTCATCGACTGTGGCGTCCGGTCGCGGAGGGCCTGGGACACCCAGATGGATCCCGACGCGGCCCGGGCGAAGATCCGCCAGATGGTGGCGGCGACGGGGAAGAGCATTGCCCCCGACGCGATCGCCGGCATCGTGGAGCGCACGGGATTCAGCATGCGGGGCCTGGAATCGGAGATGGAAAAGCTGCTCCTGTACGTGGGCCCCCGTCCGGCGATCACCCAGGCGGACGTCCTCGAGGTGCTCAGCAGCTCCCGCGAGGCGAACATCTTCGACCTGACGAACGCCATGAGCAGCCGGGACGCCGGCAAGGCCTTGCGTGCCCTGCGAAGCCTGACGGCCCAGCGCGAGCCGATCCCGCAGATCCTCGGCGTCCTCGCCAACGAGATCCGCGGCCTGATCGTCGCGCGCGGAGCGCTGGAGCAGAAACTGGGAGGCGCGCTGGATACCGGCATACCGTTCCCGGCGTTCCAGGCCCGCGTCCTCCCGCTGCTGGAGAAGGAGACCGAGGGAGACGACGGGTCGGCAGCCAAGCTCCTGGCGATGAAGTCCTTCCGGGCGTTCATTCTGCTGAAGGCGGCGGCCCGGTTCTCCATGCGGGAACTCGTGCGAAGCCTGGAGGCGATTCACGAGACCGATCTCAACCTGAAGACCTCGGGGCACCCCGAAGACCTGCTCATGGAGCGGCTCCTCCTCGCCATCTGCGCCGGCAACTGACCATCTTTTCCCTTGACAAAGCCTGGGGGGCAGAAAAGAATCAACCGCACTCTCCGTCCCGGTTCCCTTTTCCCGACGTATTGCTCGAGTACATTCATGCTGGCGCGCTCTGGGCCCCATCCGATGACCCCTGTGTCTGCGGGGGTCAACTCTGGCTCCACCCCGTTGCTCTGGCTCCGGGCCCGCGGTTTCATCGCTCTCCCTCAGCTTCGTCCATCCCTTTTCCCGTGTTGCCTCGTCCGGGTGAACCGTCCAGGAGGAACGCGATGTCCGCGCCCGAAGGTCCCCTGAAGCAGACGCCGTTGAACGCGAGTCACCGCCGGATGGGCGCGAAGATGGTGCCTTTCGGCGGCTGGGATATGCCGGTCCAGTACCGCGGCATTCTGGAGGAGCACAAAGCGGTCCGGAGCGCGGCCGGGATGTTCGACGTCTCTCACATGGGGGAGGTCGAATTCCGCGGGCCGGCGGCCCTGGAGGCGCTGCAGCGTCTCACCAGCAACGACGCCTCGCGGCTCCAGGTGGGCCAGGTACAGTACTCGGCCCTCACCACCGAGGCCGGGACCTTCGTGGACGACCTCACGGTCTACAAGTTCGCCGACGACCGCTACCTGGTGACGGTGAACGCATCGAACATCGACAAGGATGTGGCCTGGATGCGGGACCACACCCGGGGCAACGCCGAGATTCGGAACCTGAGCGACGAGACGGCCCTCATCGCCGTCCAAGGCCCGAAGGCGCTGGAGATCCTCCAGAAGCTCACGCCGCTGGATCTGTCCAGCGTGAAGTATTATTGGTTCGCCCAGGGAGCGGTCCTGGGACAGAACGCCGCTGTCTCGCGGACCGGCTACACGGGGGAGGACGGCTTCGAGGTCTATGTGACCTCCCGGCACGCCGCCGCCCTGTGGAATGCCCTCCTCGAGATCGGGACCCCGCTGGGCCTCCTGCCGTGCGGGCTGGGCGCGCGGGACACGCTGCGCCTGGAGGCCAAGATGGCCCTCTACGGGAACGACATCGACGACCGACACACGGTGTTGGAGGCCGACCTGGGCTGGATCCTCAAGTTGGAGAAGGGTGAGTTCATCGGCAAGGCCGCCCTGGCCGGGCAGAAGGCGGAGGGGATCCGGCGCAAGCTCATCGGCTTCGAGATGATCGGGCGGGGGATCGCCCGCTCCCACTACGCGATCGTGAA
>Ga0315279_10005138_pt1 | contig 17129 bp, 16 predicted proteins | sample YL17G06_20_MG_FD_203694 | JGI IMG/M metagenome (GOLD analysis project Ga0315279, IMG submission 203694) | Sediment microbial communities from Yellowstone Lake, YNP, Wyoming, USA - YL17G06_20 | ecosystem: Environmental > Aquatic > Freshwater > Lake > Sediment | place: USA: Wyoming | collected...
GGAGAAGAAGGCCATCACGGCGCCCGCGGCTGCGCCCAAGCAAGAAGGAGCCAAGCCTGCGGCTGCCGCCGGCACGCCGGAACCGGGCGCAGCCAAGACCAAGGAAGGCGAGGCTAAGCCAGGTGAGACTGCCGCCGCCCCGAAAGCAGGCGAAACCAAACCGGGCGAAACCGCCGCCGCGCCGAAAGAGGGCGAGGCTAAGCCAGATGAGACAGCCGCCGCGCCGAAGGCAGGCGAAGCTAAACCGGGTGAAACCGCGGCCGCGCCGAAGGCAGGCGAAGCCAAACCGGGTGAAACCGCAGCCGCGCCGAAAGAAGGCGAAGCCCAGGCAAAGAAGGGCGATAAGGAGGCCGAAGCGGGCAAAGAGGGAGCCGCGGAGGCCACGGCCGAGAAGGAAGGCGAACCTCGCGGCAAGGAAACGGCTGAAGGCGATGAGGAGAAGAGTGCGGTGTGGACGCCTCCCCCAGGACTGTCCAACTTCCCAGATCACGCCAAGCGCATGAAGAAGGACAAGGAAGCAATCTTCATGTCGCGGCTCGAACAGATGGGGGGGCCGGAGAAGGAAAAGCGGCAGCTCGCCAAGGCAGAGGTTTCGGCCATGGGCAAAGAGGTGCTGCCTTACGTGGCCGCCGGCTGCTACAACGACAACGCGGATGCGCGGACGTTGTGCATGTCCGTGGTGGGAGAACTCAGCGGCCGTAGCGCGGTCAAGCAGGTGATTGAGCTGTTCTACGCGGCCATGCCGCCCGCGGAACAGGCGGACGATTTCCAAGTGCCTTTCGTCAAAGCCATAATCACCACGCTCACGGTCATCACGGGCCAGTCCTTCGTCAACGCGGAGCCGGACATGCCCGGAGTCCAAGACGGGCTGAGGCAATACATTGACTGGTACAACAAGAACCTGGATCGCCTGCCGCCCCAATTGGGGGAGAAGAAGATTGAACCCGACGACCCTGACTATACGGATAAGATCAAGGAGGCGCGGACACTGAAGCTGGCGAAGAGGTCCTGGCCGCGCCCCGTCACGAAGACTGATCTCATAATGGGCACCAAGGAAAACAACCGCCCCCCGCCGACGGTGGAGAGCATGGTGCGCCCCTTGGATAAGCAATTCCAGAAGAGTGTTCCCATGGTTCCGTGGGAGGACATCGGCAAACGGGGGAACGTCAGGTGAGGTTTGGCATCTGCTGCGGCTTGGGTTCCTTTGTGGCGCAGATCAAGGACCAGCCCCTTTCTTCCCTGCCCAAGCTGATGGACACCCTGAAGACGGCAGGCGCGGATTACGTCGAGTTCGGCGTGGCCACCGTGGCGCCCGACGGCCCGGAAGCGGATTTCGAGAAACTGCGCCGCGCGATGGCGCCCTGCCCCTTGCGGGCTGAAGCCTTCAACAGCTTCATTCCGGGCAAGCATCGCATCACCGGGCCGGAAGTGAATCTCAAGGCCGTGCTGGCCTATTGCCGCGCGGCTTTGCGGCGCTGCAAGGCACTCGGCGGCGAAGTGGTCGTGCTGGGTTCTTCCGGCGCGCGCAAGGTCCCCGAGGGATTCGACGCCGCCAAGGCCGAAAGCCAGTTCATCGAATTTTGCCGCGAACTGGCGCCCCTGGCCGATGAAATCGGGATTGACATCGCGATTGAGCCGCTGAACCGCAAGGAAGACAACCTGATTCTCTCGGTGGCGCAGGGCATGCGCCTGGTGGACGCCATCGGCAAGGCGCGCATCCGGCTCCTGGCGGACTTGTATCACATGTCCGAGGAGAAGGAGCCGCGTGAGATTCTGGCCCAGGCGGGCGCCCGGCTGTGCCACACGCACCTGGCGGACCTGGGCCGTGTCGCGCCGGGTTTTGCGGCCCGCGGCGAAGAGGATTTCATTGGCTTTTTCCGCAACCTGCGCAGGGCGGGCTATGACCGGCGCACTTCGTTTGAGGGCAAGGCCGATGACCTCGAGAAGCAGAGCAAGCCGCTTCTGGACCTGCTCAAAAAGCGCTGGGCGGAAGCCGCGCAGGGATTTTAGATTTTCGATTTTCGATTGCATCGGGCTGGCAGTTCCAATCGAAAATCGAAAATCTAAAATCGAAAATCCTTGTGCTACGGGGGGGGGTGCAAGCAACATGACGGTCAGACGGTGCCGCAAACATGCCTTGGTCATCGGCGGCGCCCGCGGCATCGGCGAGGCCATTGCGCGCCGCCTGGCTGCGGATGGCTACGCTCTGACTATCGCCGACCATCTTCGCGACCTGGCCGAGGAACTTGCTTGCGAACTGAGCGCCTCCGGCTTCGACGCTTGCGGTGAGGGGGCCGACATAACCTCTGAAGCGGACATGAAAAGACTGGCTCAGGCCGTCCGCAAGCGCACGGGCGCGCGCGGCCTCCACGCCGCGGTAAACTCAGTGGGCGTTTTCGATGAGCGGCGTCCGTTGCTGCGGACCCCGCTCAAGAGCTTCCAGCGGCTGCTGGCTGTCAACGTGACGGGAGCGCTGTTGTTCTCCCAGGCCGTTGCTCCTCTTCTGGCCGCGGGCGCGTCGTTGATCCACATCGGCTCGATCAACGGTTTCAAAGCCGGCGCGGGACTGGGCGGGTACAAAGTGTCGAAGGCCGCGCTGCACATGCTGGCCCGCTGCCTGGCGCTTGAACTGGCGCGCGCCCCGCGGCGCATTCGCGTCAACATCGTCGCGCCGGGCTGGGTGGACACACCGGGCGAACGGCAGGCGCTCCGCCTCCGTGCAGGCCAGCCGCACCCGCTGGATGACACGGAAATCCCGGAGAAGTGGTTCCCGCTGGGGCGCCGCGTGGATGCCAGTGAACTCGCCGCCATGGTCGCGTTCCTGTGTTCCAGCCAGGGCGCGTCAATAACCGGCCAGATTATCTCAATTGACAGCGGAATGACTGCGAGCTGAAGTGGGTGGTGAGTGAAGGTTTCAAGTTTCAGGTTTCAGGTTTCAGGTTGACCGCCGCATCCACACAACTTGAAACTAGAAACCTGAAACTAGAAACCTGAAAGGTGGGTGGTGGGTGGTGGATAGTGGGTGGATTCAGGAGGAGTGAGAAGACATGAAGCTTTCGTTTACGACACTCGGTTGTCCCGACTGGTCGCTTGACCAGATCGCTCAGAACGCCAAGGCTTACGGCTACGACGGCGTGGAATTGCGCACGCACACGGACGGCAACCATTTCTCTCCCGACGCCTCGCCCGAGGAAGCGAAGCGCGTGGGGCAGTTGTTCCGCGATGCGGGCGTGCCCGTGGCCAGCATCATGGGCTATTGCCGCTTTGCTTTCATTGATGATGGGGAGGTCGCCAAGAACCAGGAACTGATGCGCAAACTCCTGGCTATCGCCGAAGCCATGGGCGCGCCCTTCATCCGCACTTTCGCGGGCCAGATTCCCAGCGGGGCCAACGCGGATGAGATAACCTTGAAAGTGGCGCAGGCAATCAAACCGCTGGCTGAAGAAGCCGCCGCGCGCAACGTCAGGATCGGGCTTGAGACCCACGACGACTGGTGTTCCGGCGACCGCGTGATGAAGGTGGTCAAGGTCGTGGACAATCCCCGCGGCTTTGGCATCGTATACGATATCTACAACTCCTTCGAGTCTGGCATCGAGAGTTGGGATGTGACCTACCGGAAGGTGAAAGCCCACATCTGCTACTGCCATCTCAAGGACGGCTACAAAGGACCGGACGGGAAAAACCACCTGGTCATGCTGGGCGCGGGCGATATGCCCGCCGCCAAGATGCTCAGCCGTTTCAAGCGCAACGGCTACGACGGCTACTTCAGCTTTGAGTGGGAGAAGAAGTGGCACCCCGAAATAGAGCCGCCCGAACGCGCCTTCCCTCAGTTTGCCTACAAAGTCAAGGCGCTGTGGGGCAAGTGAATTTTCGATTTTCGATTTTCGATTCTAGATTAGACTGCAAGGGAAACTGGCTGGAGGCGGCAAGTGGCGGAAGAAGGCAGCGGTTACGCGTTAATGCTCTACCCGGCGCGGGGCGTCCCGCCTGAGCGGAGCGACTTTGAGGACAAGGCCAAGGCCGAGAAGGCTTTCAACGACGCCAAAGCCGCCGCCATACTTTGGCTGACCCGCACGCCGGCTCAAGGCCTTGGCTGGGTTAAATTGAAGGAAAAGGCGGCGCCCTCTTAGGTGCACCCAATTGGCCACAGATGAACACAGATAAACACAGATTACACTTTGGGAATTGATTCATGTCTGTCGTCCTATCTGTGTTCATCTGTGTTTATCTGTGGCCTGTTCTCTTCTGGAGGTTCACATGTCCGTTCCATTTCGTCCCGAAGGTGTCTGGACAGCCCTGGTGACGCCGTTCGACAAGAACGGCAAACTGGATTCCGCGGCGCTGAAGCGCCTGATTGAGTTCCAGGTTGCCCAGGGCGTGACTGGCGTAGTGCCGGCCGGCACTACGGGCGAGTCGCCTTCGCTCACTTGGGACGAGCACAACCGGCTGATTGAAGAGACCATCATCTTCGCCAAGGAGCAGGCCGGCGTCCTGGCCGGTACCGGTTCCAACTGCACCGATGAGGCCATTGACGCCGCACGGCACGCCCGCGAGGCCGGCGCCAGCGCCGCGCTGCTGGTGGATTGCTACTACAACGGGCCGTCATCCCTCGAATTGCGCACTGAGTATTACGAGCAGGTTGCGGCGTGGATCAAAGACATCCCCATCGTGCCGTACATCATTCCCGGCCGCACCGGAACCGCCCTCGGCGCGGAAGACTTGGCCATCCTGCACCGGACGCTGCCGCAACGTTTCCCCGCGGTCAAGCAGGCCACGGGCGACCTGGCGCGAATGCGGCAGGATCGCGCTCTCGCCGGCGAGACTTTGGCGATCCTTTCAGGCGATGACGACCTGACCCTGGCCATGATGGAAGACCCCGCCATTCGCGCCTCGGGCGTGGTCTCCGTGATGAGCAACCTGATACCGGGACCGCTCACGCAAATGGTCCGCTCCTTCAAAGCCGGCGACAAAGCCAAAGCCAGGGAACTGGGCGCGTTGCTGGACCCGCTCTTCAAACTCGTGGTCTGCAAAGCGCCAGGCACGCGCCAAGTGGGCGGAGCGACTCACCCCGTCGAGGACCGTTTCCGCAATCCCGTGCCTGTGAAAACCATGATGGCTGGCCTGGGCATGCCCGCGGGGCTTTGCCGCAAGCCGCTGGGGAAAATGAGCCAGGCCGCGGTGGAACGCTGCCGTCAGGCACTGGCGACGGTCCAGAAGAATGCGCCCGAAATGCTCGCCCCGCTCGCCGAAGCCTTTGATGTGAAAATTGAGCAGCGCCTGGCGGACGACTCAGCCTGGGCTGGTGTCACGCGCGCATAGGGGCGGGGCTGGCAAGACAGCTTCTTCGTAGTATGATACTAGTGCAGATGCCAGCGGTCTGCAGCCACAGTGGCGGGGCTAAGGTGTGGCGAGAAAAAAGACGTATCACAGGTTTACGCAGTGGCCCGGATGTTTGGCATGGATGCGGAAACGCGCTGGGAATTTGGCGATTACATCGAGGACTGCAAACAATCGGGCGAGCGGGGCAGCCAACAACGGGGCGATTTCACATGGGCCGAACTTGAGGAGAGGGCCCGGGAGTTCCTCGAGAGAAGGTGAGTGGAACATGGTGGAACTCAAGGTCCAAGGCACCGAATTGGGGTCAGCAGCACCACCTAAGCTGCTTAGCTTATTGGAGGTCCTGCTTGGGCAGCCCTTCCTCAAGTTCACGTTCTCCTATGGGGATGAGTTGTGCATCCATTTCGGTCAACCGCGGAGTTATGTGTTACCCAGGTTTGGGCAGAAGACAGAGGGCTCATATATTATCGGAACGCGCGCCTCGAACTGGCAGTTCCTGTCATCGGTTCGCAAGACAGTCATTTGTGGAATAGACGGGCCGGATCCAGACATGCCATTGCCGCCCATGCCCCAAGCCTTGCTGCCCCTTGAGTATGGGCCTGTTTCAAAGAAAGACATGCTGGAGTTGGATTTCGTCCAGCGTGGGGCAAAGGTTGCTTCCGTGGACGTATTCAAGACCGAACCCAAGGGTGTCCCGGGCTACGGGTTCTCGTTGGCCTTCTCAGACCATTCATTCTTCTGGCTTTTCCCCAACCCCACGGAAGAAGACGATGAACTGGACGTGGAGTTGGCGGACTGGGAAGTCTTCATGCCAGGCATGCATTTGGGCGTTGGTCCGGGGGAGAAGTGGTCCTGCACGCCCTCGCGAAAATCATCGGGCCCTCGGCGCTCTAAAGGCAAGTCCTGAAATCCACCAATATGCTGCTCAATCCAAAATCCAAAATCCAAAATTTACAGTGCCCCCACAGGTGTACAAGTATATGCTGATTTCTGGAGCGAACCTCTGGGGAGGACCGGCATGCACAACCCCAACAAACTGACGCGGCGGGCGTTTCTCGGGCGCGCGGCGGGCGCCGCGGCCGCGCCCTGCGTGATCACGTCGTTCTCCCTTGCAGGCGAGGGCCGCCCGGCACCGAGCAATCGCATCACCATCGGCATGATCGGCATTGGAGGCGAAGGAGGCAAGAACCTTGGCGCCTTCCTCAGCCAGCCGGACTCCGAGGTGCGGGCTGTGTGCGACGTGGATCCCGACCATCTCGCGCGGGCCAAGGGCGCCGTCGAAAACCGCTATGCCGCGGCCAGGCGCAGCGGGACTTTCAAAGGCTGCGACAGCACCCAGGACTTCCGCGAACTCCTCGCCCGTGGCGACTTGGACGCCGTCGCCATCAGCACGCCGGACCATTGGCATTGCTTGATTTCGACTATGGCGCTCCGCGCGGGCAAAGATGTCATCTGCGAGAAGCCCACCTTGACGGTCCAGGAAGGGCGCTGCGTTGCCGACACCGTGAAGCGCTACGGCGCGGTCTTCCAGACCTCCACCGAGGACCGCGCTTTGGCCGTGTACCACCGCATGGCTGAGCTGGTCCGCAACGGCCGCATCGGCAAACTCGAGCGGATTTCCGTCGGTCTGCCCGCTGGACCGGGGGAACCCGGCGACCCGACGCCGCAGCCGGTGCCGCCGGGATTCGACTACGAGATGTGGCTCGGCCCCGCGCCCTGGGCACCGTACTGCCAGGCGCGCTGCCATTGGAATTTCCGCTGGATCAGCGACTATTCCGGCGGCATGTTGACCGACTGGGGCGCGCATCTCCTGGACACCGCTCAGTGGGCCAATGACACCGAACGCAGCGGCCCTGTCGAAGTCGAAGGCACTGGCAAGCGCCACACCACCGGACTCTACAATTCCTTCTACGACTTCCACCTGCGCTACAAGTACGCCACCGGCGTCGAGATGTTTGTGGACAGCGGGAACGTGTCGCTGAAATTCGAAGGCACGCAGGGCTGGATCGCCAATGACGGCTGGATCGGCCCGTTACGAGCCAGTTCGCCGGCAATCCTTAAAACTGTGATTGGCCCCGGTGAAACCCACCTTTTCACCTGCCCCGGCGGCGAACACCGGAACTTCCTGGATTGCGTGAAGACCCGCACTGAGCCCTACTTCCCCGCGGAGATCGGCCACCGCTGTTCCTCCGTGATGCACATCGGAAACATCGCCATGTGGGCCGGACGCAAGCTCCGCTGGGACCCGGCCGCGGAGCATTTCGTTGACGATCCCGGTCCAGACCGGCTGCTCAAGCGCGCCATGCGGGCGCCGTGGAGCTTGTAGGACCAAAACGCTGAGTATTGCGCCAGGATTGAGTTCCTGGTCCAGGCGTCGCGGCGGGATAGGAACCAAGCGATGAGCACCCTGACCATTCAACTGCCGGATTCATTGAAGAAGAGCATCGAGGCCCTCGCCGCCAAGGAGGGTTACTTGGTCAGCCAGTTCCTGGCCAGCGCCGCCGGCGAGAAGCTTGCCGTGGTGCTGACCACGGACTACCTGCGGCGCGAAGCGGCCGCGGGCCGCCGCGAGGATTTCGAGAAATATCTGGCCGCCGTGCCGAACACCGCCGCGCCAGAGAATGACCGGCGGGACTGACCTGGGTTTTTCACCGCGGAGGACGCGGAGTGCGCAGAGGAAAAACAAATGAGAATATCAGTAGCTCCTTTACCCGCAACCCCCTCCGCGTTCCTCCGCGCCCTCTGCGGTGAGAATTCCAGGCTGACCCTTGCGGTGCTGCTCGCCGCCTTGGCCTTGCCGTGCTTCGCGGCGGAGCCAGCCGCACCCTCATGGCCGGAATTTCACGGCGTTATGCGCGACAATATCGCGCGCGAAAGCGGCTTGTTGAAGGAGTGGCCCGCTGAAGGTCCCAAGCTGCTCTGGAGCTTCGCCGAATGCGGCAAAGGCTACGCCGGCGTCTCCGCGGCCGAAGGATTGCTTTTCACGACGGGCGATTTCGGCGAGGACGAGTTGGTCCTGGCACTGGACCTGGACGGCAAGCTGAAATGGAAAGCCGCCAACGGCAAGGCCTGGAAAGGCGCGCAGCCCGGCTCACGCACCACGCCTACCTGGCACGACGGCATCCTCTATCAGCTCAACGCCACCGGCAGGCTGGCCGCCTGGACCGCGGCCAGCGGCAAGCCGCTCTGGTCTGCCGACCTCGAAGGCCGCTTCGCGGCGCAACACAACTTCTGGGGCTACTCTGAGAACATTATCCTCGAAGGAGACATGGTGCTCTGCATGCCCGGCGGCGCCAAAGGTCGCGTTGTAGCCCTCGACAGAAAGACTGGCGAAACTATCTGGGCCAACACCGAGATACAGGACAGCGCGGGATACTCCTCGCCGCTGGTGGTGACTTACAACGGCGTGCGCCAGCTCATTGCCTTGGCGCGAAAGACCGTGCTGAGCGTTGACGTGCGCACCGGCAAGCTGCTCTGGAGCCACCCGCACGAAGGCACTTGCGACCAGAACGTCACCTCGCCCGTGTTCCATGATGGCGGCGTCTTTGTTACCGCGGGGCATAAGTCTGGCGGGCGCATGGTCAAGATCAACCCCGATGGGCAGAGCGTCACCCAAGCCTGGTTTGGCACCGACCTCGACAATTGCCACGGCGGGGTCCTGTATCTCGACGGCTATCTTTACGGCTCCGGCTGCCGTCTCTACAAGAAGGGCCTGGTCTGCGCGGATTTCGCCACCGGCAAGACCATGTACAACTCCGCGGAAATCGGAAAAGTCTCCACCGCCTACGCCGACGGGCTGCTTTATTGCCTGAGCAACGATGGCCCCATGTTGCTCGTGGGCGTCACCCCCCAGCAAGCGAGAATCATCAGCCGCTTTGTCCCGCCGTGGCGAGAAAAGCCTCCCTGCCTGTCCCACCCCGTGATTTGCGGCGGCAGGCTCTATATCCGGCACCTGAACGACCTGCTGGCCTATGACCTGCGAGCCAAGTAAGGAGATTTTCGATCTTAGATTTTTGATTTTCGATTTAACAGCAACCGCTGCCGCGCATCTGCTGTTCAATCGAAAATCGAAAATCCAAAATCTAAAATGTCCGTTTGTCTCGCCACTGCGTTCCTGCGCCCAGCGCATGCCGCAACGCCGAGTCCACGGTCATCAAGCCATAGAGCACTCCCGCCACGGGCAGCGCAAAAATATATCGTCGCGGCAGTTGAAAGAAGTCCACAGCCGGCTTGTAGACGTAACACATGACGGCCAGAGACAGCAGTCCCTTGATCGTGGCCCACAGACCCGTCGCCAGGACTTCTCCCGCCGGACCGCTGAAGGCCATTCCGCTCAAGCCAGCGCCACAAGCCAGGACCGGAACCACAAACAGCAGCCCCAGCCCCAGGAGCGCGCCGGCCAGCCGCAGCCACGAATATTTCAGTTCCGTAAAAGCACTGCGCCGCACCATCTTCCAGATGTGCTCAAGCCGGGGGTACTCGCGCAGGCTCAACACTTCGGCGCGGCTCAAGCTCAAGCGCAGCGGCAGCCCCGCGCGCTTCACCTGCCGCGCCAGGCTCACATCGTCAATCAGCTCGGCCCGGATACACTCAAAACCGCCGCCAATCTTCTCCAGCGCCGTGCCCGAAAGCAGCATGCAGCCGCCGGCCGCCGCCGCTGCCGGGTCCCGCGGATTGTTCACCCGCCGCATGGGGTAAAGCAGATTGAAGAAGAACACGAATGCCGGGATCAGCAGCCGCTCGGCGCGCGATTCGCAGCGCAGCCGCGCCATGCGCGAGTTCAGAGCCAGCCCGCCGGCCAGGCTCTCCGCCACCAGCCGCCGCAAGGAAGACGGCGCGTGCAGAATGTCCGCGTCCGTCAGCAAGAAAAAAGTACTGAGTGCTGAGTACTGAGTACTGAGTGCGCCGATTGCGGATTGCGGATTGCGGATTGCGGATTGTTCACCTCCGGTCTGCTGCTTCAGGTAGTCAATCCCCTGTTGCAGCGCCCACACTTTTCCCACCCAGCCTTCCGGCGGCGGCCCGCCTGCCATGACGTGCAGGCGCTCTGAGCGGCTGAGCTCTCCCGCGATTTGGCGTGCCACGTCCGCCGTGCCGTCAGTCGAACGGTCGTCAATGACACAGACTGTGTATGGACCCGGATAGTCCTGAGTCAGCAGTGCCGGCAATGTGCGCGGCAGCGCTTCGGCTTCGTTGCGAGCTGGCACCAAAATGCGGACCGCGGGCCAGCCGCCATTTTGGATTGCAGATTGCGGATTGCGGATTGCCTCGTCGTCCCCGACCGGCTGAAAATCCCACGGCCGCCCCGCTTGCAGCAGGATGAACAGCCACGCCAGAAACGACGCCGTCGCGGCCAGAGAAAAGATGAGCAGGCAAGTCAGCAGCACGCCCCGATAGTAGGAAGTAAAAAGCCAAAAGGCAAAAGGCAAAAGTGGGCTGCTGACTAGGTGCGTCAAGCGGGCGAAGCTATGCCACCGGCCTAACGGACGCGCGATCAATTTCGACCAAAGTATGGCCCTGCAACGCGACCTCAATCGCAGGCAAGCTGCGTTCGAACAGATCGCGCAGAGCGCGCGTGGAAATGTTCCCCGTCTTGACCAGCAGCAGCTTCCAGGGACGGCCCTGAAGCAAGTGCGAATAGAAAAAGTCGGTGTCCTTGGAGATCACGACGCGCTGATCATCGAGCGAAATCTGATTGATCACACGGTCCTTGGTCGCGTTCCTGGCCGGCAAATCCAGCGTGTGCAGGGCGTCGTGACCGTGCTGTGCCAGCAAGGCGCACAAGCCGCGCGGCAGGTGGGCGTCGACAAGGAATCTCATGCCAGCGCCAGATGAACGCTCTTGGCTGACAGCATCCGCCGCGAGAACTCATAGCAGGCGAGGATGTCCTCCCGCTCCAGATCGGGAAACTCCGCCAGCAAGTCTTCAACCGAATCGCCGCCAGCGAGATATTCCAGGATGGTTTCCACCGGATAACGCAGGCCGCGCACGCACGGCTTCCCGTGGCAAATCTCCGGGTCAACAGTGATGCGCGAAACCAGATTCTCATTTGCCATGTCTGTATTATACACGCTCAGCTTGCCCCTGCCAAGCCGTTCATCCTTCATCCTTCGAATCTCGGTTTTCGAGTTTCGGACTTGGTTGCGCCTCCGCGGTTGCTGTTAGATCGAAAAACGAAAACCCCAAATGTCCGCTGCCAAGGTGGCGGGGGACGCGACAGATGCCTATATGTGGTGAATACATCCGGTTAGGAGCCCCCCACCCGCCGCATTTGCGGTTTTGGGATTGCGGATTGCAGATTGGTTCCTGGGTGGCAAGATGAGTCTTAACGTGAGGGTCAATCCGCAATGAATAATCCGAAATCCGAAATCCGAAATCCGAAATGGGCGCTCCCCCGCAGGCAGTTCTTGAAGCAAGGCCTTGCCGCTGCCGGCGCGGCGGTGGCGGCGCCGTACATCGTGCCTGCTTCGGTCTTCGGCAAGGACGGCGCGGTGGCGCCGAGCGAACGGATCGTGCTGGGGGCCATCGGCATCGGCCCGCGGGGCAGGCAAGACCTGGAATGCCTGATCTCCGAGAAGGACGTGCAGTTCGTGGCCATCTGCGATGTACAGCGCGGCCGGCGTCAGGCCGTCAAGGACATGGCCGATGCCAAGTACGGCAACAAGGACTGCGCCATGTACCGCGACATGTTCGAACTGCTCGCGCGGGCCGACGTAGACGCCGTGCTGATTGCCACGGGAGATCATTGGCACGCGCTGGCCTCGATCCTGGCGCTCAAGGCCGGAAAGGACGTCTACAGCGAGAAGCCTTGCGGCCTGACCATCGGCCTCTGCCAGGCGGTGGACGATACGGTCAAGCGCTACGGGCGCGTGTTCCAGGCCGGCACTCAGCGGCGCAGTGTTCCCAACTTCCAGTTCGCAGTCCATCTGGCCCACAGCGGGAAGCTGGGCAAGCTCCACACCTTGCACGCTTCCATCTATAAGCTCCGCGTCCAGTACGACTGGCTTCCCGCCGAACCCGAACCACCGCAGGATGAGTGCGATTGGGACCGCTGGCTGGGGCCGTCGCCGTGGCGGCCGTACAATCGCAAGTACGTCGCCGGCGGCTGGCGTGGCTACTACGACTTCGATTCAGGCGCCACGCACCTGGACTGGGGCGCCCACACGGTGGACCTGTGCCAATGGGCCAACCGGGCCGACGACACCACGCCGCTGGAGTTCGAGGCCTCGAATGCCAACATTACGGCCCGTTACGCCAACGGCGTTAAACTCGTCATGGATTGTCTGGACAATCCCTTCGGAGATCGCGCGCCTCAGTACCGCACGGCCCTCGGCACCTGTCCCGTGCGCTTCGAAGGCGACGAAGGCTGGGTTGAGACAGGCGACAACGGCGATATCGCGGTTCATCCCGAGTCGCTCAAATCCGAGTGGAAAGCCTTTCAGAAGCACAACGGCATCAACCCCGTGCAGCACACGCGCAACTTCCTCGACTGCGTCAAAACACGCGCGCTGCCGGCGGCCAACCGCATCGTCATGCGCCATTCGCACCTCGCCTGCCACGCGGCTGCGATTGCCTGGATGCTCGGCCGCAAAGTAACCTTTGATCCGCGCAAGGAGGAATTCGTCGCTGACGATGACGCCAATCGCATGCGCCACCGCGCCCTGCGTGAGCCGTGGCACATCTGAACGTAGTGGATAGTGGGTGGTGGGTGGTGGGTGGTGGGGCCACACTCGTTTTTGTTGTGGTGGGGGGGGGGGGGGGGGGGGGGGGGGGGGGGGGGGCGGGTAGCACGGGCTTCCAGCCCGTGGGGAATGGTGGATGTGGGTCGTAGTTCGTGGCTGGCGTGCTTGTTTAGCGGGTCCGGGCTACTCCGCACAAGGAGTTACAGGAATGAAATGCCTAAATTGCCCGCTTTTTCCATCATGGCAGATTCCCATTATCCCCATTATTCCCATATCTCCCATGATGACGTTTCGATTCCTGCGTGGGCTCTTGTGGGCCGGCCTGATCCTGCTGCCAGCGGTGGCGGGCGCGGCGGATTTGTTCAAAGGCGGCGGGGGCATTCCCAAGCCGGAGGAAGAGCCGAAGCTGATTGCAGTCTTGCAGTCCGATGCCGGGCTCTTCGAGAAGGCCAGGGCTTGCCAGCAATTGGCGATTATTGGAACCAAGGCGTGCGTTCGCGCCCTGACCCCTCTTCTGTCCGATGAAAAACTTAGCAGTTACGCCCGCGATGCGTTGGAGCGCATCCCCGGCCCGGACGCCGATCTCGCGCTCATCAACGCGTTGCTGACGCTCAAGGGAAAACCCCTCATCGGAGTAGTGAACTCCGAAGGGGTGCGCCGCGATGCGCGCGCTCTTGAGGGCCTGGTCGTACTGGCGCGCAATCCCGTTTCAGGCGCTGCTCCCGAAGCCTTGCTCGCGCTCGGCCAGATCGAGACACCCGACGCGCTCGCCGTGCTGCGCAAGATACTCACCGCCTATCCAGACGAACTTCGCCCTGCGGCTGCGGAGGGCTGTCTGTTGGGCGCTGAACGGCAGACGGCACAGGGGAATCTGGAAGCGGCCATTGCGCTCTACGATGCCGTTCGCGGCGCAGATGTGCCCAAGCCGCTGCGCGCGGCCGCGGCACTCGGCGCGATCCGTGCCAAAGGTCCCGCCGCGGTCCCGTTGGTAGTTAGTCTGTTGAAGTCCGAAGACAGGGAGCTGCTCTACATCGGCCTGCTCGCGGCCCGCGAGGTCCCAGGGGAAGAAGCGACCTGTGCGTTGTTTGCCGAGTTAAGCGGCTTGGCTCCGGAACGACAGGCCTTGTTGATCACCGCTCTGGCCGACCGCCACGACAAGAATGTTCTGCCCTCGGTTCTTGAGGCCTTCAGAGTTGGCCCCAAGGCTGCTCAGCTCGCCGCGCTCCGGGCGCTGGAGCGCATTGGCGACGCCTCGTGCCTGCCCGTCCTGCTGGAGGCCGCATTCAGTGACGATGCCGAGATAGCGCAAGCAGCGAAGGCAGCGTTAGCCGCGCTGCCCGGCCAGGAAGTGGACGCCGGCCTCGCCGCGGGCCTCAAGAAGGGAACGGGCAAGACGCGCCAGCTTCTCCTCGAACTGACTGGCCGGCGCAGGATCGAATCCGCCCTGCCCGACCTCCTGCCCTGCGCCGAAGATGCGGACGCGGGAATCCGCGCCGCTGCCTTTGCCGCCATCGCTGTTCTCGGCGGTGAGAAGGAAGTAGCCGGCCTCGTGAAACTACTCCAGAAAACCACCGACCCAGGCGACCGCGCCGGCATCTTGAAGGCGCTCACGGCGGCCACTGCCCGCGGTGGCGCAGCGTGCGCGGCGCACCTGCTGCCCCTCGCCCGGGGCGAGGACAGCCCACTGCGCGTGTTTGCGATGCAGGTTCTGCCCTGCGCCGGCGGACCCGAGGCCCTGGCCGCCGTCACTTCTGCGCTCAACGACAAAGACGAAACCGTCCAGGACGAAGCCGTGCGCACGCTCTCAACCTGGCCGAACAAGTGGCCCCAGGATACCGGCGTGGCCGAGCCGCTGCTGGCTTTGGCCAAGTCGAGTCCCAAAGCCCCGCACCGGATTCTGGCCCTGCGCGGCTACTTGCAGTATCTACAGGGAAGCAAGAAGGTGGAGATTGACGAGCGGCTTGCGAAGGTCAACGACGTTCTTCCGCTGCTCACCAGACCCGAGGAGAAGCGGCTCGCGATCTCAGTGCTAAGCTCCATCGGCCGCGCCGGAGCGCTGAAGGCGCTCGTGGCCTTCGCCGCGGAACCCGCGATCGCCGGAGAAGCCTGTTCGGGCATCGTCAGCCTCGCCGAGAACCAGGACTTGAAGGGAGTGTCCAAGGAGGAGCGCCAACAAGCGCTGCAGACAGCGGCCGAGAAAGCGAAGTCCGCCGCGATCCGGAATAAGGCTCAAGAGCTGCTCAAGGCGAGCCGCTGAGCTGTTGGCCACAGATAAACACAGATAAACACAGATTAACTTGTAAGGAGACACAACTAAGGCGGCAGGCGCCGGCAACACTTCGAGAATTGGCGACCGTTCAGCCTCCCCACGGCAGGGGGCATTGAGTCCGTGTTCGTCTGTGTTCGTCTGTATTAGTCCGTGTCAGTCTGCCACCGTCCCCTGAACGATTTCGAAAATTGTTGCCAACGGAACGCCTATCATGTACCTTTTGCATTGGGAAGTCTTCCACGTGGCATCGGAAGCAGGACAGCAGAGGAGGAGATCGGAATGCGGGTAGCGAGAGTCTGCGTCACAGTAGCCTTGGCTTTGCTTTGCGCGGTTGCATGGGCAGGCGAGGCTGGCAAACGTAAAGACAGAGACAGAAGCAAGCCTGAGGCTACGTCGGGGACGCTGGCCGAGGCGCCCGCGGGCGCTAATTCCAAGGTCCTCGCGGTGCTGAAGGGGGTGGATAGCGACAAATCCCTCAACCTCCTGGCTGCCAACGACGATGTCGCCACCAAGATCAAGGAATTGGCGAAGAAAGGCGCCACGGTGAACGTCTCGGGGCAGTATGATGCCAACCGAACGAACTTCACGGTGAGCGCAATCTCCGAAGCGGGCGTGGCCTCGGACAAGAAGGGCTCGAAAGACAGGAGGAAATGAGGTAACCCGCGTTTCTCACCAGATGCGGGCGGCGGAAGGCTGTGGACTGAGTGGACTTGCTTGACAGAGTTGACGGCCCGGGTTAACAGGAATTGCGGTTACCGAACGAGGCTTTAGGCATTATGCAGTGCCACCTCACTGTGCGCACCCAAAGCCCAAAGCCCAAGGTCCAAAGCCCGCAACAGGAGCTTCCGTGCCGCGGCCAAACATCCTTTACATTCATTCGCACGACACCGGGCGCTACATTCAGCCTTACGGCTTTGCCGTGCCTACGCCGAACTTGCAGCGGCTGGCTGCGCAGGGCGTTCTATTCCGGCAGGCCTTTTGCGCCGGCCCGACTTGTTCGCCCAGCCGCGCGGCGCTCCTGACTGGCCAGTGGCCGCATAATTCCGGCATGATCGGACTCGCGCATCGAGGGTTCGCGCTCAGCGATCCCACGCAGCTTCTGCCTCACACGCTGCGCCAAGCCGGCTACTACACGGCGCTGGTTGGCGAACAGCACGTGGCGGCCGGAGCCTGCCTGGATTTGCTGGGCTACGATTTCATCGAGCGTACTCGGCCGGGCAACCACGTGGCGGACGTGGCGCCCCGCGCTGCTGCATTTTTCAAGAACGCTCCACGCCAGCCGTTCTTTCTTGACTGCGGCTTTGTCGAAACGCACCGCGAATACCCGCCGCACGGACCCGAGAACGATCCGCGTTACTGCTGCCCCCCTGCCCCATTGCCCGATACGCCTGAGACTCGCGCGGACATGGCTTGCTTCCACGCCTCCGCGCGGGAACTCGACCGCGGCGTGGGCCTGGTGCTCGAGGCCCTGGAAGCCTCCGGCCTGGCCGGCAACACGCTCGTCATCTCCACCACCGATCATGGCATTGCGTTCCCCTTCATGAAATGCCATCTCACGGACCACGGCATGGGCGTGCTGCTGATTCTGCGCGGTCCGGGCGGCTTCGAGGGCGGACAGGTCTGCGAGGCTCTTGTCTCCCACGTGGACCTTTTTCCCTCTCTCTGTGATCTGTTCGGCATCCCGCCGCCGCCGTGGTTGCAGGGGGTCTCGATCATGCCGCTTATCCGCAAGGAGAAAGCGGAGGTCCGCGAGGAGCTGTTTGGCGAGGTCACGTATCACGCGGCATACGAGCCGCAGCGGGCCGTGCGCACGCGGCGCTGGAAGTACATCCGGCGCTTTG
>Ga0315279_10005139_pt1 | contig 17122 bp, 15 predicted proteins | sample YL17G06_20_MG_FD_203694 | JGI IMG/M metagenome (GOLD analysis project Ga0315279, IMG submission 203694) | Sediment microbial communities from Yellowstone Lake, YNP, Wyoming, USA - YL17G06_20 | ecosystem: Environmental > Aquatic > Freshwater > Lake > Sediment | place: USA: Wyoming | collected...
TAGCGAGGTCTACATCTACAGAGGCCATGATGCTCGCATGCGACAGCAACCATTGCGAGGGGTCATATTTAGCAATGACTTCTTTAGCTACTTTGACGCGATTGGGAGCTACTTTCTTATCCACCCACTTACCGGGGCAGACTACAGGAGTCGCTACAGCGGCATGTCCGAATTTCAGCATTGCCATGGCAGAGGATCCTTAGGCTTTCTTCACGCCATAAATTTTACTGATCGCCGTCCTCATGAATCCATCAGAGCAGACATTCTCATACTGAGGATAAAGGCTCTGATATGCCTGAGCATCCGTCATACCTTTTTTCACACAGGAGACCACATCCCCCGCCAGACGCTCTACCACGTCACTAGCGAAATCGCTAGCTATCTTAGAGGCCATGGCAGATAATTTCTTACCATCCGCAGCTTTTTTAGTCTGCTTCTGGAGTAGATTGCGGGCCAGTTTGACAGCTTCGTCTCTCAGAGTCCCGTAGTCCTTGTCTGAGATCTCTTTGGAGTAGCTACTGTAGCCCGTATCCTTTGTGACGGGAGCCTGACCCATAAAGGGGGTGACCATTAAAAGTTCTGATGGATCTCTCTGTTGATTACCCCCATTTTGAAACTCTACCCATACCTTCTGAATCGATGGGCAGATCTGAGTTACGACACCCACCTCAGATGAGGGTTCTTTTCCAGGCAGGAACCACTTTACCTGGTCCCCTATCTTAAAACTCTCAGCAGATGCTGATGGATTCGGAAAAATCCCAGGCATATCTTCATCCTTTCGACTATCAAAACCAGTGTCTTACTTCACGACTTTATACGGCATCGCAGACGCGTCTTTACCGAGACCATTGGGATACTTGTCATTCAGCTCGGTAGACATATCTGTATTGAACTCACTCATATACTTTTTCTCGTCCGCATCACCCTCACGCATACCCGCCTTGAAATACTCTCTCATATACTTCTCATCGGGATCACTCTCGAGAGAGGCGGCTTCCTTCTTACCGGTGAGGACGTCAGAAACTTTATCGATCTGGTAGGCGATCTTGAAAAGATCAAAATCTTTCTGAGCTTCCAGAGTGCCCGCGATCTCATCGAGGGACGCTACGATATCAGTCATAGCGGTCTTCTCTGTCGAGGCTTCTTTTTTGTCTTCTTTCTTATCCTCTTTCTTATCTTCTTTCTTATCCTCTTCCTTCTCGTCCTTTTTCGACTCTTCTTTCTTGCCGCCGATCTTCTTTTTGCATTTCAGGCAATAACCGGTAGCCTTCAGAACATTGGTACCACAGTCTGGACATTTAATCATTTCGGCCTTTGCCTCTTTGGTCGTACCCTCGTCACCGGCTAGTACCTCGAGCGCCGCTAGCTTTTTCTGCGTAGCTTCAATCTCTTTCATGACTAGAGCCTTATCCATGCGTTCCTCCTTTGAACTTTTTTTGTCTATGGTTACGGGTTGTTCCTCTGATGCCTTTTTATTCTTACCCATCTGATCCATGATCAGCGTAAACGTAGATGCATTCACCTTACCGGCGTACTTTCCACCGTCTTTACTCCCGATCGCCCTCTGGAGTGCATCCTCATACGCCACTTTCTGATCATACTGTCGGAGAGTATCATCTACCAGGGAGGACGCAAAAACAGCCATCTCACGGAGGTCACTATCAGTCAGGTCACCCTGAGTACGAGGCATGATGACATCTTCTTTTTTAGGGTCCCCACGAGGCACTGACTCTTCCACGATAGTCTTACCGTTTTCATTTCGGAAAAGATTCCTGGCATTATACATGACCTCAGGATGCTTGAGGATCAAAAGCTTGGCTTTCGATTTGATAGTCTCCTCTTCCTTCTTACCAGGAGACACTTTTAAATCCGATTTCTTCTTGTCATCTTTAGCCATGGTCAAACACCTCGTGGATTATTTAAAACAGATTACTTATCCTTAAGTTATTAAAAGAGTATTAGTAACTGCGTGATAAGAACTTATCTATCACCTTCTTAGAAGATGCAAATCTATCACTAGTAGAATATTGAGCAGTCAGAGCGTACTCTAGATTGTTCTTAAACACCTCCAGATTACCCCTCAGCTCCAGAGCCTGCTTACGAATTTCATTGAGCGGCTCAACAAAATCCTTACCGTAGTACTGGACTTTTATTTTGTTATTGCCTACGATATCGTTCAGCCCATCTATTATCTCTTGGACTGTGATAATCTGCTTGGTCAGCTCTCTCGGAGGTTTTGGCATTGTATCTCCTTCACACCTTTGGTTTTTTTACGTACCTATTACCCACATCATTCCCATCAGCCCTATACTGCTGCATATAATCCTTCATCAGCTCCGTCTTAGTCTCTTTATTCCACTTTTTTTGATGCTCATGCTCACGCCGCGGACGCCGTATCTCAGGCTGAGGCAGATACTCCACCTTTTCCTCCTGCACCTGAGGCTTCGGTACAGGCACCCCTAGCCCCTCAGGCGGAGTCTCCTCTCTGCGCCGGACCCTCTGACGCTCCCTCTGTATCTCCTCCTCAGTAGGCGTGGTATCGACTACTATCATAGACGCCATCCTACGGAGGATATCTGATAAACTCTTTTTCATCACGACGACCGTTTCTTAGTCAAAAAATTAGCTATCTGATCCAGTTTATTCGGATTAGCCATCACCAGCGTCATCAGTTTAGCCAGCGCCTCTTTGCGCTTTCCATTCGAATTATCCGACGACGCAAACCTACCCATCGGCGGCGCTCCACCGAGTCCCCCCAGCCCACCCTCGCCACCCTCCGCTCCCGGAGGAGGCGCAGGTAGCGGGTCCAGGTTGAGATAGTCCGCCATTTTTTCCGCCGCGGTATAGCCTTCAGCGAGCTTCGTAGCCGTAGCTACGTAGAGATTGGCCATGAGCTGGTTGAATGCAAAATCATTGACCGTGAACAAATCAGCCTCTATCTTCTTACGTGTAGATATAGGATCGATATTCAGCATTTCCAGGATGATATCGATCGATATGCTGCCCTTATTATAGAGCTGCATAGCCTGTTCGAAGAACGCGTCATTATCTTTGATCGCCAGACGTGTGAAACTCAATTTAGGATAGATCAGCTTCTCACGCCCGTATTTATCTCTCTCAATAAAACCTTTTTTCTTAGCCACGGGCTTGAAGATATTATTCTCGACATACTCCTGCAAAAGCTCTCTAAACAGCAGATACTGAGTATTCAGGATCTCCAGAGTGATCCTGTTACCGGCATACGTGCCCTCACCTGTCAGGAGTTCACGAGTCACGCCGAGTCCCGCGAACAAACAATTTTCAATATGCTCATGCTCACTAGAGAGATCGAGTAGACGACCTTGTACTCCCATCTCCTGCCAATGGATTTCGTAGTTAGCGACGATAGAAAAGTCCGGGTCCACCAGAGCCATATCTATCTGCTCACGGAGATTCTCTGTGTCACTATCAGAGAGCTCCGCCGCCCACACGACTCTCATGGGAGTCATATGTCGGGACGCGATCGAAGTCTGAGCCTGACGCAGCTTATCATCGTACAGGAGGGTATTTACGCAGCGTTCGAGTATAGATACACCCTGCGTCTCATACTGGGATTTTTTACGAGATAGATGATAGACATGAGACCCGCTGTAGGGGTCTGTGTCTAGGGCTATGCTGCCATTTATTCTGAGTTGTTCTACCAGCTTACTAGGTATTTTAGGTATCAGTCGCTGTGCATCATCTGTAGAGGTATTATAGTAGTTTGGATCTTGGGAATTTAAAATGCTTTTTCTTGTTTCCGGTTCCGGGATGAATTCTATGATACTTTCATCAGATAGAGGTATCTTTTTTATGCGGACCTGGTCGGGTGGGAGGATTATTATTTTTCTCCAGCCTTTATAGTTAGGGTCCCTATCAATGATTTTAAATTCTTTATACAGGCGTTCCGCTTCAGCTTTCCCTTTTTCTTTCAGTGCGGTGATCTTAGACTCATCCTCATCATCTTCGATGGTGTAGGGCTCGTGGTCTTCACAAAACGGATACACATTCCCTATCAAATTATATTCATGACTCATCTCCAGCAGCACTTTAAACAGTTTTATTTCTTCGCACATCTCCATGAAAAAAGAGTAGACATATTCGCACTGTTCCTGGTTCTCTCCGTGTGGTTTTTCCAGTCGTATTTTAGAGAGAGGGAGTGTGGAGTGGAGGTCTAGGGCCTGCCCCACGAACTCATTCGAATTATAGAAATGTCGATACCAGGCTCTGCGTTCGCGCAGGTTTTGGGGTTTTTCCAGGAAATCGGTAGATAGCTGAGGGGAGTAGAAATTCCCGAACTGGCTATCCATCGACCCGCCGGAGCTATACCCGGAGCCCGCCGCGGTCCTTGTATTAAACCCAAAAGTCGTGGTAGCATATTTTCTTATTTTACGAGCCATGACTTCTTTATCCGTGAGTTTATTGGATACTCGGACTGTGTCCCCATTCTTTATAGGGAGAGCTCCGGCAGTTTTACTCACCATTGTCTTTGTACGTGTAGTTTTTTCTTGGTTCATTGATAGTATCTCCGTATGCTTACTGGTTTAGGAGGGCTTCCAGTTCTTTGTCCGCTATTTCTTCTTCGACGATATCGAAACCACCGATGTCGCGCATGCGTTTCAGCAGGGCGTATGCGTTTTTGACGGCGATGTGGTTTTTCTTCACGCTATTGTTGAGCATGTAGAAATCTTCGAGTCCGTTCAGGGAGTCTGCGTTTTTCTGGAATTCTTCCCTGAATCTGTCATTGACGGACCCTTCCAAATCGCCATACATCTTAATGAGTGTTTCGAGATCCTTTAGTACTTTCCATCGTAAAGCAGTAGCATCTTTTGTGATATTATTTAAATCTGGCATATTATTTAAACCTCCTGGTTTCTTACTAGTTTTATGACTCTCAGGACCATGTCTCCTTTAGGTTTAGGGGATTGAGTATCGGGGTCTGTAGGAGGGTCGTCCCCGTTAGAGCGATAGCGGTGTTCGTAATATCCAGCACTTTGCTGTTCATCCTCGTTACCTAGTTCTCCGGGCATTTTGTCAACCTTTCTTCACTACGTCTATGTTACCGGGCAGCGTGCCCGCGTTCTTAGCTTCCTGGGTAGCTTTCAGGACTTCCAACACGAATCCTGCTCTTTCATATTCGTACTCTTGAGATCTAGTTTTATGAAACGCTATACGCTCATCGTACTCAGCCAGACGTTTCTGGTATTCTAAAGAATCCATTGAAAATCCCCACATTTAGATATGGATATAGACATCGTGTAATATATAGAATTATAAATAGAGTATTATAGGAGTGCTTAGCCTAAAACTTTATATAGATTATAAACCTCACTATCGCTCAGCAAGTAATTATTAAAAAACCAAAAATCAGTTATCCAATGATGGCCGTATTCTAAAATATCACGTTCTTGCACCTTAAAAATTTTAAATTTTCCATCATTCGACAAAGATTTAACATGATAAGGAGGATGAGGGCCTCTCGCTTGGCTGCTGTTATGGAGGATCCCATTCATGTAAAATTTAGTCAGGATCCCGGAAGGTTCTCTTTTCACTGTGAATGCTATGTGCATCCATGAATTCTCTCGCAACGTATGCGTATTCTGAGTAAATAGGCCGTCGAATTGACCATTAGTAAAAAAATCGACATAGCAGTACCACGTATCATCTTCCAATCCGAATTCAAAATAGGGAAAAAATTCATTAGGATATTTGGAGCATATGTTGTAATTATTCAGGAGAGCTGTCTGTATACTCCACCGAGGGGCTATCCAACATGCCAGGCAAAAATCTCCCGTAGAGACATCACCTGTAGTGCTCGAGTTAGCTTGTATGTAGGCGGTACCGGTGAGTCCCTGGCCTCCGATGCTCAGCCCGGTGCATTGGTAGGCCCCAGTAAACGTATAGGGGCTAATAATCTATTCATATAAAATTATATAATAGTGATTAATCATGCCCAGTATGAATAGTATTTATGTCTGATAAAATAAGTATAAAAGAAACAGCTAGCCTCCTAGGAGTGTCTGCTACTACTTTACGTAGATGGGAAAAAAATGGAAAATTAATCCCAGAAAGAACTGTAGGTAACCATAGAAGATATTCATATAGCACTGTAAAAAATTTTAGAAATTTAAAAACTGAAAATAAAACAGAGCCCAAAATAACTATAGGTTACTGTAGAATATCTGCTCCAGATCAAAAAGAAGATTTAAATAGACAAATAAAGTATATAACTGATTTTTGCTGTGCGAAAGGATATATTTTTAAAATAATACAGGATATTGGATCCGGATTAAACTACAATAAAAAAGGTTTGAAAGAGTTAATAAATCTTATACTAACTAATCAAATAGAAAGAATAGTAGTATCTTATAAAGATAGATTGATAAGATATGGCTACGAACTTCTACTACAAATCTGTTCTTTTAATAATGTGAAAATTGAAATAATAAATCAATCAGAAAAACTATCTTATGAGGAGGAACTAGTCAAAGACGTGCTATCTATAATAACTGTATTCTCTTCCAAATTATATGGTAGCAGAAGTCATAAAACTAAAAATATCATAGATACTAACAAAAAACTATTAACAAAAAATGATATACAATAGATCCATAGACATATCCTTCGATAAAAAAGATCAATATATTTTAGACGGTCAATCTAAAATATGTAACTGGCTCTATAATCAGCTCCTAGACCTCTGTATAAAAGACTACAAAGAAAACAATAATAGCAATAAATATTTGAGCGGAAGAAATCTAAGAAATCAGGTACCTAAATTTAAAACTAATAAATCATTTTTAGAAACAGTACACTCCTCTCCATTAAAAAATACGGCTATCAGATTAAAAGATTCTTATAAAAAATTTTTTAATAAGGACGCTAAATATCCTAATTTTAGATCTTGGAAAAAGAAATGGTTCTCACTTTTATACGATGAGCCGAATAAAGGTTTTAAAATAACTGGAAAAGAGATAAAAATAAGTCTAGGTAAAAGTGAATCAGGTAAGTATCTCCATATCACGGGCATGCTAAAAGAATCCCTAAAAATTAATGAGGGAGAAAAAGTAAATACATTCAGGCTCTGTAAGAAACAAAATACTTTTTACGGGGTATTTACTATAGAGAAAAGAGATATAAAAATACCCCGAACTAAACCTAAGAAATGGATCTCTATTGATCCGAATCACAAAAATTTCTTTGTAGGCATAGATAATGAAGGGACCTCTGTAGAATTTGATAAATTAAAATTGATAAAACATTGGGACAAAGTGATTGACGAACTAAAATCCCAGAGAGATATCTGTAAGAGGAAAGCGAAAAGAAAAGAGACTCCTCACGGGAAATTTTATTATGTACCGAGTAAACAGTGGGTGAGAATTAATAGGGCTTTAGAGAGAGCATATAGCTGCAGGCGAGAACAAATTAAGCAAGCATGTTATACGATAGCTCATCTATTAGCTAAAGAGTATGAGAAAGTAGTCATAGGAGATTATGTTCCCTCTACTGACACAGCAATTTATGATAGTATGCATCGGAGTATGCTTAACGAAGAGGTAATAGGTACTTTCAGAAAAATAACGGAGTGGGTGTGCTATAAAAGTAAGAGGCAGTATAAAATGCAAAATGAGAAGCATACTACCTCAGATTGCTGTATCTGTAAAGATAGGGAATATAAAGATCCTAGTGTGAGAGAGTTTACTTGTAAGAAATGTGGGAGAAAAATCTCCCGTGATATTAACAGTTGTGTTAATATTGCACTAAAAGCTAAATTATTGTCTAGCTCAGACTATGTGGGTTGGGATTTATCTAGACCCATGTACACTGCTTACTGGAATCCTATGTTATGTAGGATGAAGGTAGCTGGCACATTTTCTCAAAAAGAAAATGTGAATGAATTAAATCAAACAGGTAGTTCTGTTTGGGCAAAATTTATTTGAGTAAGATTGAGTAAGTTTTGTAGAGCGGCCATCATCTCTGATATTTACGCCTGTAGGTTCGTCGAAAGGTAGATGGAAAGCGAGCTGGGTGCCGGTGTACGACATTGGGATCCCCTGTTTAGGTGTGGATAGTCTTGTATTATCTTGGGCATATCAAGACTTTATTAATTTTTTTAAAAAAGTCCTTGATAAACTCATTCCATAAAAGTATATTATAGATGAGGAACAAAAGCAGAACACTTTTTTCAGAGGAGAGTTCAAATGAGAAAGATGATGAACGCGGTGATGACGATCGCGGTGCTGGCGGTGATAGCGTGGGGGCAGGGGATTCCGGCTACAGGGTTGGTAGCCTGGTATCCATTTGAGGGCTATAGGAATTATAATGATTATTCCGGTAATGGCAATAATCTCTACGTCAATATGCCTGGTTCACCACTAAACTTCCCCGATTCAGTATCAGATAGATTTGGTAACGCAGCGTCAGCAGATTCATTCTACAACAACCAATTGATAGCTAGTGCCAGGAGTCTCCCTACAGGCGATTCTGATCGAACTATCTCTTTGTGGGTCAGACCCTGGATCTTACAAACAACTCAATGTATATTTTATTACGGGGATACTACTCCAGGAAAATACTGTAAGATAGAAACAACTATAGATACACCTAGTGGGGGTTCATTGCGTAGACTCCATATCAGTAACGGGCTATCAGAGTTGTCAGTATTGTGTGTTCCTTATATATCTTCTACACGACCATCCATAGGAGAAAAATCTTGGAATCATATTGCAGTCACCATAACCAAAAATGAAACCAAAATTTATACTAATAACAGACTCGACACCACTGGTCAAATAACCGGTTGGAATACGACCAAAGATTCTTTAAGTATAGGTGCTTGTAAAAGAATTCTATCTACAGGAAATATGGGTAATATATATCCTTTCTGGGGAAGAATCGATGATATCTCTGTATATAACAGAGCTCTCTCTGCCACACAGATAACTCAACTCTATAATGCGAAATCTTTTATAGAACCTACGTCAATCATTATTAATAGGGCATTAACTAAAAAAACATCATCGATAAACAATAAAATTTTTCAATGGTATGATGCCCGGGGAAGAACAATAAAAAACACAACGCACGGGATTTTAATAAACGGGCAAACAAAAAAAGGGCTGTTATAACAGCCCTTTTTTATCTCTGATCAAAATTTATATACAGCTTACCGATAAGATTTGATATTAAACCGTCATTCAAAGGCAATATAACAAGATCAAGACTCCACGTTCCTGTATATATTTTATCTGTTCCCAAATACGCGCTACTCTGCTGTATGAGCCTAGGATAAATTCCGAGTTTCCAATCACTATCAGCACCCGATACTTGCTCACTAAATGACATCACATTAAATTTATCCTGTATAGTCTCCCACGGATAGTACAAAACAAAATTTTTATAAGGAGCTGTTGAACTAACTTTTTTAGCCTGCCACCAGGATGTAAGTGGTATATAAAGCCCTAATGTTTTATTTATTGTATATATAGTGGGTATCCCTGTGTCTGTATTAACGATAGATCCTTCTACATGCACTATACGATTTTCATCTCCATAACGACTTAATCCATTCAACCAGTTTATAGTATACGAACCTCCATTACCTCTGAAATAGTTAGTAGTGAATTCGTATTTACTAATCTCTAATGTTCTATCATCACCCGGATCACTGACATAGCCTTTCCATTCCATTACTATCTCTCCAAATGAACATATAGTCACTCTCTCACAGCTATAACGTCTATATTCAGGGACAGAATCCGGAATATTCTGTACTACTACTATACCATTAGTAGAGCCGCTTGCAGTTTCAATCGCAACAATCTGTTCTTCAGTATAGGTTACATTATCTCTGGCCCATCTAGCTTTTATAGGACTACTAGGAACTATATAATCACTATAATATATCAAACCAGTACCTATAAAACCTGCTACTCCTAGATCATTTTTATTAAACAAAGATATCTTATCATAAGAAGTAAACTTTTTTTCTCTCAATATTGTAGCATTATTTAAAAAAGTTTCATTATTTTTATCTTTACCTGACATGTTAGAACCAATAACTGTAACATTCTCCGGCGTAATAATGTCAGGAGAACCCTCCGGGGCCTCCGCCCCGATAAACCTCAGCGCCTTCACTTCGAGGGTATCATTGATGAGAGCCCGACCGTTACACTGGAATCTATAATCAGTGTTGATGGTCGATACATCCCCCACTCCCAAAAAATTAGCTATAAAATATCGGTCAGTAGATAAATCTCCTTTGATGCGCAAGCTCACATCTCGAAAATTATCCTGACCGTCGCTGGCATCCAGCACTATCTGTTTAAATCTATTTTCTTCATCCGCACCATATGTTACCCGACTATCAATCAAATGTATGCCATAAGGAATCAACGTCCCATCCACCGTGCCGCCTATATGGACATATGCAGCCTCTCCCTCACGTCCTGATTTCTGGAATAAACTGCCGAGTGTAGTGACACCATCAGTCACGTCTCTCAATACGAGACTCTGAGATAACATCCTACCTTTCACATAGGCCAGCAGGTCCGGATAGGTCGTTTTAAAACCGGAATGTTCCAAAGAATCCGCACCCGCGGCGAACCCCTCAACAAATTGGCTATCTTTATTGACGAGAAGACTATTTCTTACTATCAGATTGGCTACGTTAGCAAAATTGAAATTCAACTGATCCGCAAACATGGTCCCATATACAAAAACATCATCCCTGAAAATCACATTCGGACTAAATGTGACTCTATTCATGAAACCATTACCATTGAAATACACATCACCATTAAACAACCAGCCATCCGCGGCCTCACCGAGATCCAGCTTGGCGAATTTGACGTCAGTCAGAGCACCGCCGAACTCCACGGCACCGTAATAAGCCCCTTTAGTGAAAGTCACATTTAACACCGGCATCAACGTACGAGTCACCGTAAACGAAACCACACTATCCAAAACAACATGCACCGGATCCTCTGACATGTCTTTCAAAATCAATCTGCCATGATTATCAAATCCAAGAGAAAATCCAAAAGGATCCTCTATAATCTGTACACCCTCTGCAACACCCGTACGAGTCTCTGTAGTCCCGTCTGTATGATAATAAGTGTATGTAAATGTCCTGGTATATCCTGAAGGAAAATTAGACATGATATCGGACTTAATCTCATCTATACCATCCATACCGGATAGAGTAAGAGTCAAAATACCCGTGACATGTGCGCCACCCTCTAGAGCAACATCATAATCTACGACATCACCAGCCTGGACTTCTCCATATCCACTAGGCAATAACATAAAACTATAATCTGATGTGAACGCAATACGCGAAGACACACCATACAGACTCTTCACAATACGATCAAAATCATCCCCCAAATCACCGATCGTGAACATCCGACGACCCTCAGAATCAAAACATTCATACTGCCCCGCAGCCCCTATACCCGTATACCCATAACCTACAATACCTGTATCACCCATCACCGCTATACCACGCTTGAATATCACAGCTGCGATAGACTCAGCTATACCTGTGAACCCTCCAGCAGGTATACCCGTAAAACCAAACATAGCAGGGGACTGATCCGATAACGCCGCGGGAATCTTCCAGGTCTGACCAAATAAATCACGATTCACATAAACATCTTTATCAGCAAATACATGGTCCCTCAACCTCAACGACCCGTTTATATCCTCTACAATATTGACGCCAGTCACTCCTCCGAGACCATCATTATACCGATCCGTATCCTCCCAATCTAAAGGCTTATCCCATCCAGGAGTAAAAGTATTGAGCCCTATCCTACCTTTGTAATCAGATACAAAAAAGTTTTCCTGCACTCCACCATGGACCGCCCTCACATACGCCGTCCTAGAGCCCGTCACACCGTCCATATTCATGACAGAGAGCCCACCCCTACCCGTCTCTCCCCTGACGACAGCACTCAAACTATCAGCATATTCACGCATACCCGTGATACCAGTCACACCGTAGCCTACATAAACAGAGCGTGCTGATAGATCCTGTACGACTACCTCACCAGTCCTCAACGACTCCGGACCAGTCTCATAGGACACGATACCTGTATCATGACCCACCATGAGACTCCGCATGAAAAATTTACCATCATTATCGAGGACACGAGGAGTCACGGCGTCCGTGTTAAAAGCCTCAGTACCCAGACCCTGATTGAGCCCCGTAGCAAAAGCCCCCTCATCATACCGGGCTCCAGCATGCTGAGGCGAGAATCCAGAGAGCCCCAGCTCATATACACCTGTCTCAGTATAACCGCCATTCCTGATACGATAGGTGATCTCTTCCAGACTCATCACTCTCTTGTTATAGAGCGACAGCAGATCTACTATCTGACTGTCTGTAATAGTATTCTGGAAAGCGTCCCGATATATAACCGCTATGGGTATTTTATAATGATTATCAGTCGGATCAATATCATTGGATGTGATACCACCCAGGAACTCACTGTGATCGAATATGTTTTTGGTGATAGGACCATAGGAAGGATTTGTAGTGTCCCACCCCTCACGCACTTTGATATCTATCACCGCACGGAGTCTATTGGCAGTCTCAGTACCGACCACAGGATTCTTCAGACCAGTATCTCTATAGACATTCGCATCCGTCCCACTCGCTGCAGTAGTCTCCTCAAAATGCAAATCCACATATACGATATCGATACGATCTGCTATAGGAGTAGTGAGCGCCGGTATGGGAGTCAGAGTGAGATATTTATTTGACTCGGTCTGTAGATCGATAGTATCACTGGGATACATCTGATGCTTGTATTCGAGGTCCCCAGTCAGAAAAATATAAAATCCTTTGGCATAGAGGACCGCGGAGTGGTCCAGACTGTAGCCACCTTTGACCAGGAAATTCCTGTCGGTATCAGTAGCCTGTCGTACTTTAAAAGCGTCTACCGTGGAGTAGGTGCTCGCATATTCTTTATAGGGGGCAGCCACATCCCCGTAGGTATTCTGAATAGAGCGACGTACCTGGTCCAGGAGACCTATACCCATGTCCCGTATTTCGTCATCCAGAAAAGGCTTATTTTTCTGGGGGTTTATATAGTAATAACGACGACGTTCGTCATAGACAATTATGTTCGAATAAAAACCGCGTCTAGCTGCCATAATAATTTTCCTTTATCTAAAAAAACCACCCGTTAAAGGCATTCGCATTCGATTATTCATCATACCTACCATACGAGGAGACGGTCTGTTGAGACTGGCTCTCACCATCTCCGATCGACGCATCATTTTTGCCGCTCTGATCATACTCGTAGCTACGGGACTGATCGATGTAGTATATACATTGCTTTTGTGTTCGTGAGCGATAAACACCATACGAGCGAGGCTATCACTCAGGTCATCGTGTTCTCCCTGGCGGTCTGGCGCGAACACTCTGATCATATATTTCGATTTCTGCTCCGCCTGCAGAGTGAGCAGTTCCGTCACTAGTGCTGAGTCCGTATTTTTAGACCCCGGTATAAAAATGGGGTCTCCCTCTGGTAGCCTCAATGTACTAGAAATAAAATCCGTGAGTAGTACCTGGTATACTGATGAGTTCAGTTGGTCGTTAAACTGTCTGCACTCAAATTGTTTCAGGCCTTTTTTATGCAAAACAGGTATCATAGTCATATCATAGTACTGGTCCAGCAGGCCTTTTACTATATAAAATTTTTCCGTGAAACTACCTATCCACTCCGCTATTTCATCCGGTACGAAATATTCCCTGTTTTCTTCACTGGCGTATCTCACGGTAGAGAGATCCACTTCGAGTCTATCCACTCTCATACCGTTCAGCACTTCCGATACCCAGTGACCGATCGTGACCGCGCTGCCGTCATTCTTTAATCCTACGTCTATACCCATGAAATGCGGTACACGCAGAGAGCTTCTCTCTTTATACTTCAGTCCTGGTATGATACAGTTACGGACCAGGCTTTCATCGTCTATCCACCCGAACAACCTGTCACTGAACTGGGCCCCGAATTCCGATCTAAAAGAAATGGGGTTTTCTTTATATTTACTCTTCAGATACTGAGTGGACAGACCAGGATCAATCTCCCATGTAGGTGCCTGCATCATGAACAGATCATCAACATCTGCAAAAGAGCGCTCATATTCTTCAAAAAATTTACCTGATTTTGATCCGGGAGACGAGATACATATCACACGTCCCTCAGGTACACCATCGTTCTTTTTAAATTTAGCTACTGACGGCGTGACCGCTTTATAGATAGCCCTGTCATTTTTATCTTTATTAGACTCACCGTCTTTGTTCTTTTCATCAGCGAAAAAGAAAGCCATCTCATCCAGGACCACGATCATATTATTAGATCCACGGAGACCTTTGGCGCTACAGGGCGCTACACGTATAGACAGGGAGGACCTGCCTTTGGGGCCATATTTATCTATATCACGCTGGGTCCTCAGATAGACCCATTGCGCTGTGGGCTTATTACGATATTTTCTGAAAAACTCTGACCGCTCTATATGCCCCGTGACCATGTTAAACAGTTCACTGGCGGTATCTCTACTCGTAGACACGCAGGTGATTCGTATGTCCTGCTCAGGCATGATCTCATAATATTCCTGTGGGCAGTACTTATTGAGCAGTTTGTAGGCCTCGTAGGCTATAATAGTTGACGTTACAGTTGTTTTGCCACTGCGTCTACCGAGTACCAGCACCATATTAGGACAAATTTTCCCCTCCACATACGGTCTGTTTATCCTACCCTCATTGTAAAGATATTGGTTATACTCCACCTCATTGAATCTGAAAAGTTCCGTCTCATTCCACTTATCGCGTATTATGATATCCCTCTTGGGGCTGTCATCCAAAGGGAGCCCGTAATACGTCTTTATAATAAAACGCTGAGCAGGGTATAGCGGGGGTACGTCCGGAGTGCTACCGAGTCCTAGTCCCCACGGAGCGGTGATAAACTCGATAACATTTTTATCGAGCAGTTCACTATTATCCTGCTCCTTGGTAATAATATTTGCACATAGCTCTGAGAGACTCATCTACTATCCATCTTTCGAATAATAAATTTTTTCTATCGCTTTCTCAAAACCATCGAATTCTTTGGCGAGCTGAGCAAAAAAGATATTTTCAAACTGCACCGGTATGTTGACTTTTTTGAAAGTTTTCTGTATGACTTCCAGAAAATATTTCAAAACACTTTGAAAACTTTCACCATAGAAATCTATCTTACCGATGTTTTTCTCTCTCTTCAGCTTCTCCTTCTCGAGTATGGTGTCCACGAGATCTTTGAGCATCCGGACACGCTTGAAAGTAGCCTCGGAGAGGTCCATCTCCCCGTCCCAGTTTTCATTACGCCACGCTTTTAAAAAAGCTATCTCCTCCGCTATCTCCTCCATGACCGCATTGAGGACCGATGCGGTGGAGGCGTCCTTGCGTATCGTATCTATCAGATTATCATTCTCTATAGGGTTCCCTATAAATTTAGCCAGAGTGGAGTTCTTCCTGACATTGAGCGTCAAAGCATTAGCACCCAGATTACTGGCCGGTAATGTCATAGGAGGAGTGATTACAGGATTCTCTTCTGCTTTATCAGCAGCCTCCTTCTTAATCAGCACATCCACCATCTGCTCATGAGCGTCCGTTATCCCGGGACCATCATCATCCGACAATAATAAATCGATCATCCCATCTTCATCAGTATACGGGTGCTCGAGTAGCTCCTTAGCATCTATCTTGAGCTCATCAAGAGATTTATTCTCGGCCATTTTAAAAATTCCTTTGTCATATAGATTTTATTTTATATCGGACAAATTCATGTCCATGCCTTCCGTGCTGAAACTGATATCCACATCGTCCGAGGCCCCTCTCTTGCGGATATTGTTCAGGGCGATATTCATACCCGAACCGAAATTATCGGACATATCATACTCCTGCAGCATATCCGCTCTCTTGAGATCAGGATTTTCCTCGAGCTGCACTTTCGCCGTCTTAGGATCGAGATCCAGATATGCCTTATCCAGGTCCTTGGCACCCGCGAACTTCACGCCGAGATGCGTACACGCAGTAGGAGATGTGAATATGCATCCATTACATTTTTCAGCCTTCTTAATACAGGCGTTATATTTAAACTGATACTTTTCGCTAGCGCATCGAGGCAGACAGCTGGCGTCCACCGTATCCATACTCGCCAACACTGACCGCACCATGCCGATAGCCTCTACCGTGGGTATTATTGTAGCCAGCTTATCTTCCAGCTTATTGAGCATGACACCGGCTTCCAGGGCTTTAGAGGCATTCTTTTTGAGCATCTCACGATCAGCAGCTTTCTTGGATACTCCCTGAGACAGGGTCGCCTGTACTCCACCCTCGCGCACTTTTCTCTTATGACTTTGAGTAGCTAAAAAAGTGTCACGGATCACACCGAGGATATTGGCCCCCGCGGTGATCTTACTACGGAGACCCTCAGCCACCTCCGAGGATATCCTGTCACTAAACTGCAGATCAGAAATGTAACTCGTAGCCACGGATTTATCTATCCTGCCGTCTTTAGGAAATTCCGTACAGCCGGTATCCTTAGCTACCTTTATCAGAGAATCATCATAGGCCTTCTCTTTCACAGTCTGTATGAGATATAGAGGATTGGTAGAGGCGGATTTGATGGCTTCTACAGCTTCGGGTACATTTTTATAATAAGAAATGTCCACATAGACATTACCCAGCAGCCCTTGGAGACCCGCTATCTTTTTGATCTCAGGGGCATATTCCTTTAGATCCTCCATCGGGAACTTAGACAACAGGGCCTCTTTGAGAGCAGCACCCATCTTACCACGGAGCATCTGATCCTGCATATAGGCCATGATCGGACGCGCTTTATAAAATCTCTGCTGACGCGCCGTCTTCTCCTGCATCGCAGCACTCTTCTGATTCTCCGCAGCCAGCGCCGTGACCATCTTATTGACATCCACTTTCTCTTCGACTCTAGGCGCACTCTCTACAGGCTTCGCCGGTACACTCAAAAAAGCTTCACGGAGAGATTCTTTACTATCTACCGTGGCAGTAGCAGCTATCTTACCGGAGATACGCAAA
>Ga0315279_10005141_pt1 | contig 17121 bp, 15 predicted proteins | sample YL17G06_20_MG_FD_203694 | JGI IMG/M metagenome (GOLD analysis project Ga0315279, IMG submission 203694) | Sediment microbial communities from Yellowstone Lake, YNP, Wyoming, USA - YL17G06_20 | ecosystem: Environmental > Aquatic > Freshwater > Lake > Sediment | place: USA: Wyoming | collected...
GATCTTCCCCAACCGCTTCGCCTCTTCCTCGAAGACCGCGATGAATTCGGCCCCGATGATCTTTCGCTTGCGCTCGGGATCGGCGACGCCCGCCAGTGCCTTCAGGAACCGATCGCTGGCACCCACCGAGATGAGGTTCAGACCGAGATGCGTCCCGAAGGTTTCCACCACCTGGGCGGCCTCGTCCATCCGCAGGAGACCGTTGTCCACGAACACGCACGTGAGGCGGTCCCCGATGGCCCGATGCACCAGGAGCGCCACCACGGACGAATCCACCCCGCCGCTCAGGGCGCAGATCACCCGGCCGCTTCCCGCTTGCTCGCGGATTCTTTCCACGCTGCTCGCCACGAACGAGCGCATATCCCAGGTGGGTTCGCACTTCGCGATCTTGAAGAGGAAGTTCGCCAGGATCTCCCGTCCCTGCGGCGTGTGGACGACCTCGGGATGGAACTGCACTGCGAAGAACGGGCGCTCCCTGTGCCGGAAAGCCGCATAGGGAGAATTCGACGTGTGAGCGAGCACCTGGAACACAGGGGGCAGCGCGTCCACCTTGTCCCCGTGGCTCATCCAGACCTTGAGGCTTCCCGGCAAGTCGGTGAACAGATCCCCCGTCCGGTCCACCAGGAGGTCGGCCGGGCCGTATTCCCGCCGGGCCGCCCGCGACACTTCGCCCCCGCAGAAGTCCGTCAGGACGCACAGCCCGTAGCAGATCCCCAGGACCGGGAGACCCAGGTCGAGAATCCTGGGGTCGGGCTTCGGCGCGTTGGGCTGGTAGATGCTGGCGGGACTGCCGGAGAGGATCAGGGCCTTGGGCCGGAAGGCCTGGATGTCGGCCACCGGCATGTGGAACGGATGGATCTCGGAATAGACCCGCAGCTCCCGCACCCGCCGGGCGATTAACTGGGTGTACTGGGAACCGAAATCGAGGATGAGGACTCTGTCCATGATTAGCGCCTAGCGCCGAGCGCCGCGAGAGCAGTTAGGCAACCAGGCAATCGGGCCATCCTGATTGCCCAGGCGCCAGGTCGCCCGATTGCCCATACGTGGCTCTCAGCTTCACCTCTCTAACTGATAGTTGGGCGCTTCCTTCGTGATGATGACGTCGTGGACGTGGCTCTCGCGAAGCCCGGCGTTGGTGATTCGGACGAACTTGGCCTTCGTCCGGAGTTCCTCGATGGTCCGGCAGCCGCAGTACCCCATCCCGGACCGCAGCCCGCCCACGAGCTGGTAGACCAGCGCCGACAGGGCCCCCTTGTAGGGCACCCGTGCCTCGATGCCCTCCGGGACCAGCTTGTCCGGGTCCGCCTGGGGATCCTGGAAGTACCGCTCGCGTCCCGCCCGGGACTGCATCGCGCCCAGGGAGCCCATGCCGCGATAGACCTTGTACGTCCGGCCCTGGAACAGGACCGTCTCCCCCGGGCTTTCCTCGGTGCCGGCGAACAGGCCGCCCAGCATCACCGAGTGGGCGCCGGCCGCAATGGCCTTGGTGATGTCCCCGGAGTTCTTGATGCCCCCGTCAGAGATCACGGGCACGTTGGATCGGGCCGCCACCCGCACACACTCCATGACCGCGGTGATCTGGGGGATACCCGCCCCCGCCACGACGCGCGTGGTGCAAATGGAGCCGGGACCGATCCCGACCTTGAGGGCGTCAGCCCCCGCCTGGATGAGTTCCTCGGCCGCCTCGGCCGTGGCGATGTTGCCAGCCACGATCTGCGCCTCGGGAAATCGCCGCTTGATGGTTCGGACCATATCCAGCACGGCGACGGAGTGGCCGTGCGCCGTGTCCACCACCAGCACGTCCACGCCCACCCTGAGGAGCGCCGGCACCCGGTCCAGTTCGTCCGGACCGACCCCCACCGCGGCCCCGACCCGCAGGCGGCCCAGGACATCCTTGCAAGCATCCGGGTACTTGATCCGCTTCTCGATGTCCTTGATGGTGATCAGCCCCTTCAGGTTGAACTCTTCGTCCACCACCGGCAGCTTCTCTATCCGGTGCTGGTGCAGGATCTCCTTGGCCTCTTCCAGGCTGGTCCCGACCGGCGCCGTGATCAACTTCTCCTTGGTCATCACGTCGGCGATCTTGAGGTTCAGCTTGGTCTCGAAGCGGAGGTCCCGGTTGGTCAGGATCCCCACCAGCTTCCCGTTCTTGGTCACCGGCACCCCGGAGATGCGGTACTTCTCCATCACCTCCAGCGCCTCGTACAGGCGCTGATCGGGCGCCATGGTGATGGGGTCCACCACCATCCCGTACTCCGACTTCTTGACCTTGTCCACCTCCGCCACTTGGCGGTCGGCCTCGAAGGCGCGGTGCATGATGCCGATCCCGCCCTCCCGGGCCAGGGCAATGGCCAGGCGGGCCTCGGTCACCGTGTCCATGGCGGCGCTGATGATCGGGATGTTGATCCGGATGGTGCGGGTCAGGTACGTGGAGACGTCCGCATCCTTGGGGAGGACGTCGGACCTCCCCGGACGCAGGGAGACGTCATCAAAGGTCAGGGCCTCTTCGACGAAACCATCACGATTCTCCATCCGTCACTCCCTCATCTCTCGCCCCGCGGGGCTTCCGCCTGTTTCAACCGGAGCGGCGTCCTCAGATCTGCATCGCCGCCTTGGCTTCATCGAGGGTCTCGCCCGCCACCTTCTTGGCCCGGGACGTCCCGTCCTCCAGAATGTCCAGGACCGTGCCCGGGTCGCGGGCCAGCTCGGCCCGGCGCCGCGAGATCGGCGCGAGCACCGGAAGCATGTGCTTCAGGAGCACGTCCTTGCAGTCCAGGCAGCCGATCCCGGCCGTGGTGCAGCCCGGAACGATATAGGACTCCCGTTCCTCCTTGGGCGTGAAGACCTTGTGCAGATCGTACACCGGGCAGACCTCGGGGTTGCCGGGGTCGCTCCGCCGCTTGCGCGCCGGGTCGGTGACCATGGGCTTGATCTTGGCCGTGGTCTCCTCGGGCGTATCGGACAGGAAGATGGCGTTGTCGTAGCTCTTGCTCATCTTCCGTCCGTCGGTCCCCGGGATCTTGGGGAACTCTGTGAGGAGCGCCTCGGGCTCGACCAGGACCGGCTTGTACAGGAAGTTGAACCGCCGGGCCACTTCCCTCGTCAGCTCGACGTGGGGCACCTGGTCCACGCCCACGGGGACGTAGTGCGCCTTGTAGATGAGGATGTCGGCCGCCTGCAACAGGGGATATCCCAGGAACCCGTAGGTGCCCAGGTCCTTGTCGGTGATCTGCTCCCGCTGTTCCTTGTACGTGGGCACCCGCTCCAGCCAGGCCAGCGGCGTGAACATCGAGAACAGCAGGTGCAGCTCGGCGTGTTCCGGCAGGCGCGACTGGACGAAGAACGTGGCCTGCTTGGGGTCGAGGCCTGCGGCCAGCCAGTCCAGTACCACCTCAATGGTGTACGTCTTGATCTCGGATGGGTCCGCGTAGTCCGTCGTCAGGGCGTGCCAGTCGGCAATGAAAAAGAAGCATTCGTACTCTTCCTGGAGCTTCTTCCAGTTGTCCAGCGCCCCGAAGAGATGCCCCAGGTGCAATCGCCCGGTCGGGCGCATGCCGCTCAACACCCGCTTTCGGCTCATTCCCTCTCCGTTGGTAGGTAAATTCTCGACTCCCCCGCTCCACCCGTAGGGCGGGGCGGAATCGGCTCTCTACTCTCGGCTCTCCGCTACCCCCACATGCGGAACAGGGCGCGAGTCAGAGTGTGCTCGGCGACGCCGAACACCGGACTCATGATCCCCGTGAAGAACAGCAGAAAGATGATGACAAAGCCGTAGGGCTCCAGCCGGCTGTAACTGATGGCGTGACGGGCGGGCAGGAGACCCGAGACGACCCGGCTGCCGTCCAGGGGCGGGATGGGCAGAAGATTGAACACGGCCAGAATAACGTTGGCCTTCACCAAGACGAGAAGCGTGATCTGCACCGGGATGATGAGCCACGCCAACTCCCGGCCGGCCGCCGCCCAGGGGATCATTCGGTAGCAGAAAGCACTGGCCGCTCCCAGGATGAGGTTGCTGACGGGCCCGGCCGCCGCGATCAGCATCATGTCCCGCCGAGGCCGCTTGAGGTATCGGTAGTCCACCGGCACCGGCTTGGCCCAGCCGAAACCGATGAGGACGATGGCCAGCACCCCGATGGGATCCAGGTGGGCCACGGGATTCAAGGTCAGCCGGCCCTGAAGTCGCGCGGTGGGATCCCCCAGCCGGTTGGCCAGCCAACCATGCGCAAACTCGTGAATCGTCAGGGCGAGGAGGAAAACCGGAATGACAACTACGAGTTCCTGAATCTTGGCGAAGAGATCGAACATGAAAACCCTTCTTGGTTCCGAGAGATTACGAAACCCTACCCGATCCCCTCCGGTTTGTCAATTGTCGAGATCCCGCTTCCGTCTCACCGCTGGGCAGGACCTTGGCGAACCGGCGACGGACGAACCGCAACTCGTCGTCCCGGCTCTGGACGTGGCGATCCAGTCGCGCGTAGAGGAGCGAATTCAGGATGTCGCGGTAGATGGGCCCCGGCCGGATGCCCAGCCCCCGGAGGTCCTCGCCGCGGAGGAACGGCCGCACCTGCCGCCCCGTAGTGAGGAAGTCGCTGATGGCCTTGCGCACTTCGGTCTGTTCCATCCGGGCCATGAGGGCCAGGCTGCTCTCCAGGGAGGCGTCGATCAGCCACCGGTAGACGCGGCTGGAGGGAAGCTCGCGAGCCTGCTGGAACTGCCGCGCCAGCGTCCGAAGTCGCGCCAGGGCGCGACTGATCGCTGCCGCGATCCGGGGGGGCGGGCTCAGGCGCCGCAGGATGGCGCGGACCTCGGCTCTGGTCCGCTCCCCCAGAAGCGTCAGGAGGTAGACGATCCAGGCGGCGGGTGAGGTCTCTTGGTACAAGAGCCCGTGCCAGGTCAGGACCTCCCCGACGCGCCGGAATCGTTGCTCCATGGCCGGCGGGAGCGTCAGTCGGGGGTGGATGGCCGCCAGGACGCCCAACTGGTCCAGCCGCTGCAGGATCGCGAATGGCCGGGCCTCTTGCAGGATCAATTGCAGCTCGGTGCTGAGCCGGACGCCCGCCAGCTTCTCCAGCAGCCCCATCTGGACGGCATTCACGGCGAGCTGCTCCGCGTGCCGGCCCAGGCGGAAGCCGAAGCGGACCTCGAACCGCGCCGCCCGCAGGATGCGAGTCGGGTCCTCCACGAAGCTCACGTTGTGGATGATCCGGAGCGTCTTGTCCCGCAGGTCCTGCTGCCCGCCGAAGAAGTCCAGCAGTTCGCCGTACCGATCGGCGTTCAGGCATACGGCCAGCGTGTTGATGGTGAAGTCCCGGCGGTACAGGTCCATCTTGATGGAGCTATGCTCCACCGTGGGCAGGGCCGCCGGATACTCGTAGTACTCGGTGCGCGCCGTGGCCACATCCATCTTGAAGGCGTCGGGCAGGGTCAGGATGGCGGTGCCGAAGGTCCGGTGGCTCGTGACCTTGGCGCCCAGGCGCTGGGCCAACGCCTCGGCGAAGGCGATCCCGTCCCCCTCCACTACCAGGTCCACGTCCAGATTCTCCTGGCGGAGCAACAGGTCCCGGACGAAGCCGCCCACGGCGTACACTCTGGTCCCGACCTCGTCCCCCACCGTCCCGGCCAGCCGCAATAGTTGCTGGACCCGCGACGGGAGGCGGTTCGCCAAGAGCGGGGCCACGTTCCGGACCACCGGCTCGCCCAGCTCTCGCTCGCCGGCCGCGGGAAAGGTCGGCCGCTTGAGGAGGTCCTGGTACGCGTGGCGGAGCAGGTCGGCGCGCGTCACCGCGCCCCACAGCCTCCCCCCCTCCACGACGGGAAGGAAACCCAGGTTCCGCTCGACCATGAGCCGCTGCACCTGGACCAGCGAGGCGTCGGGCGCGACGCGGGGAAACTCCCCCGACATGTAATCCCGGACCGGCGCGTCGCCCAAGCCGTGGAAGATGCCCTTGTCCACCACCTCGCGGGTGATCAGGCCGACCATCTCGCCGCGCCGCACGATGGGGAGATGGGCCAGGTTGAACCGGTTCATGATCTCGGACGCGCCGCGGAGCGTGAAGCGCTCGGGGATCGCCTTCACGGGCGCCGTCATGATGTCCCGCGCCTGCTTGAGCGGACGGACCCGCTCTTTCAGGAGCTGGAGCAATCGCTCCTTCACCTGGAAGAGCGTGAGGTCTTTGACCGTGGCGGACGACGCGGTGACGTGGCCGCCCCCGCCGAAGACGTCGGCGATCTCCCCGACATCCACCGCCTCCAGGCGACTGCGGGCTACCATGTGAACCCGGTTGTCCATCCGCACCAGGGTGAACAGCACATTGATGTTCTCCATGTCCCGGAGCTTGTGGGTCAGCATGGCCAGATCGCCCACGTACCGGTCCAGCGAGGCGGTGCCGATGACGACCCGGATGCCGTTGATGGTGTAGGTCTCGGCCGATTTGATCAGTTCGTTCAGCAACCCCACCTGGTCGGCCGTGAGCTCCCGGCGGATGAAGTCGGACACCAGGTTGAGGCTCGCCCCTCGCGACAGGCAGTAGGCCGCCGCGTGGAGGTCCGCCTCGGTCGTGTTGCTGAACGTGAGGAGTCCGGTCTCCTCGTAGATGCCCAGGGCGTAGAGGGTGGCCTCCTGGGGCGTGAGGGGCAGTTCCTGCTGCCGGAGGAGGTCCAGGAGGATGGTGGTGGTCGCGCCGACCTCGCGCAGCACCTCCAGGCTGCCCGCGATGTCCTTGGGATGGGCCGGGTGGTGATCGTAGATGTGGATCTCCAGCCCCTGGCGGCCCACGATGTCGCGGATCGGGCCGATCCGGGTGATCCGCTTCACGTCCACCAGGACGAGGCGGTCCACCTGGTCCAGGGGAAACCCCTTGAGGCGTTCGGCGTGGAGGGGGAACCGGGTCTCGCGCAGGAACTCGCGCACGTTGCGCTCCTGGGAGCCCGGGAACAGCAGGCGGGCCTTGGGGTACAGCCGGCTCGCCGCCACCATGGAGGCCAGGGCGTCAAAGTCGGCGTTGATGTGGGTGCTGATCAGCTCCACCACGGGAGAAGGCTAGCACGGGCCGCCCTTGCCCGCAATCCCGCGGGGCCCCGCGGGGCCGGGTGGGACGGGGTGACGCTCACTTATCGGGCCTCCCGGGGCGGCCGCCCCGGTCCAGGACGTCGGCGAGCAGCCCACCGAACAACAGGATGATGGCCGTGTAAAAGATCCAGAGGACGAGGCCGATGAACCCGCCCAGGATCCCGTAGAAAAGGCTGTAGCGAGCATAGTGGCTGAGGTACCAGTTGAACACCACCTTGGCCTGATGCCACAGGATCGCGGCAATGGCCGCGCCGGTCATGGTGGCAGGCCAGCCGATGTCTCGCAGCGGGGCCACCCGGTACACCACGGCCAGGAGGATCCCCATGAGGACCGACGAGAAGTAGCGCCGGAAGTCAGGATTGGTCAGGAAACCCGGGAGTGCGAGGCGCACCCCCAGGAGATCCTCCACGTTTGGCCAGGCCGTCAGGACCCATCCCCCCAGGAGGGTGACGAAGAAAAGGAGGCCGACGGTACACATCAAGACCAGGGCGACCAGCTTTCGTCGGAGATACGAGCGGGTCTCCTTCCCGCCGGTCAGCGACGTGAGCGAACTGGCGATCATTTCGAAGACGCCCATGGCCACCCACAGCAGGAACCCGACCCCCAGGACACCAGTGACGTGGCGGCTCTGAATGAGGCTCCGGAGAAAGACCTCCACATCCCGGGCGGTGGCCCGAGGGATCAGCCGCCGCGCCGCTCCCATGACCTCATCCACCGCGCGGTCGGAGGACCCCAGCAGGTACCCGACGGCCGATGTGCCCAGGAGCAGCAGCGGGATGAGAGCCAGCAGCCAGTAGAACGCGATGGCCGCCGCCATCATCATCAGGTCGTGCTCCCTGAGCCGGCGGAGCACCTCACCGCTCACACGCCGCAGCCATCCCCGTCGCGCAGCCATCCTGTCCCTCCGGGCGATTGCCGTGCCCACATACGATAAACATCTTCTGTCTCTCCGGCAAGAAAAAGTCTCTGGGGGCTAAACCCGGACCGTCCGGGAGCGGTCTCCATTTCCCGTGCAGACCCGGGACGCCCACCGTGCTTGCCAGCGCCTTGAGCCTGTGTTAGCGTACGTGGGGGGAAACCCTCTCGGAGGAGCGACACATGGGACAGGCGGCACTGATTCTTTCCTTCATCCTGGCGGTCCTGGTGGCACTGTTTGCCGTCCAGAATGCCGGACCCGTGACTCTTCGATTCGGATTCTGGTCGCTGGAGACGTCCCTGGTCGTCGTCATCCTCGTGGCCGCGGCGGCTGGGGCCGCCATGGCCTCGCTGGCGGGCCTCCCCGGATGGATCAGGGACCGGCGCCGGCTTCGCGCGCAGGCGCGGGAGCTCGAGACCCTGCGCGCCGGCCATTCTTCCGTGGCTCCCTCGCCGCCAGATTCCTCGCCCCGTCCCCCGGCGTAAGCGTCTTCCCCCCTGCGTTCGCTCGCCATTCTTCACAACGCAAGCCGCACGCCCGCTCCGTGCAGCATGAGCGGACCTCCGCACGGTCGCAGCCGGCCCATTGGGACCGGGTGACCCTGGTACGGCGAATCCCCAGCAAGGAACGGAAGTTGGCAGATGAACTGCAAGACCTGTGGTCCGAAGAAGGGAGAGTCTCCGGCGGGAGACTGGGCCGCAGGGAAGACCTGCGGGGAGACACGGTGGGCTTATCCGGATCGTCTTCGGCTATGAGCGAGAGGGAGTCGTGATGGCCGCGTCACGTCACGGTCGCCGGTGCCGCGAGCGGTGCCTTTTCTTCCACGCTGCGGTCGTGCACGCGGATCCCGCACCGGCGCTCGAACTCCTCGACGGGAACCATCTCGATGGCGTTCAGGCTGAGCTCCTCACACACCTTGGCGCAGACCTGGCATCCGATGCATTCCTCCACCTGGATCTGGATCGGCGGGATGTTCGCCTCGGCGAATTCGACAGGGGGGGCATCGTCGATGCAATCCACCGGGCAGAAGTCCACGCAGACCTCACACCCCGTGCAGGACGGATTGACGACGGCGATCAGCCTGGGACGGCTCTTCTTCATGCTGCTCTTCATTTCCACCCCTGGCCTCACAGGAGGCCGAGCTGGAGCTTGGCCGCCTCGGACATCCGGCTCGGGTCCCAGGGGGGATCCCAGGTGATCTCGACTTTGGCGGCCGTCACGCCGGGGAGGGCCCGCAGCTTGTCTTCCACCTCCATCGGCAGCGATGCCGCGACGGGACAGAGGGGGGAGGTCAGGGTCATCCGGATGTCGACATGGCCGAAGGGATCAGCCTTCACGTCGTAGACGAGCCCCAGCTCGTAGATGTTGGCCGGAATCTCCGGATCGAAGCACGTGCGCAGGGCCTCGATCACCTGCGCCTCGATCTCTGCGACCTTGACGGACATCATGCTCCTGCCTTGCGCTGAGTCAACTGGTCGAGAAGTCAATTCGTCGTTTGGCACGAGCGCTCTGACCGCTCGACGAATCGACCAATTGACGATTCGACTCTATTCCGTCGAGACGGCCTCGCCCTTCCCGTCCAGCGCCGCATTCAGCGTGTGCCAGGCCAGGCTGGCGCACTTGACCCGCACGGGGAACTCCGACACGCCGCAAAAGACCTCCAGCTTTCCCAGCCCGATCGGGTCGGACCCACTCTCGCGATTGCCGGTGACCATCTTGTGGAACTTGTCGAACAAGAGCTTCGCCTCGGCCTTGGTCTTTCCCTTCAGGGCGGCGGTCATCATGGAGGCCGAGGCCTTGGAGATCGCGCACCCCGCCCCCTCGAAGCTGATGTCCGTGATCACGTCCCCGTCCAGGTGGAGGTACACGGTGAGCTCGTCGCCGCACAGCGGATTGTGTCCCTCCGCCCTGCAGTTCGCGTTGGGCAGCTTCTGAAAGTTCCGCGGGCGCTTGTAGTGGTCGAGGATGACCTGCTGGTACAGTTCGTTCAGGTCGGACATCAGGCGAACACCTCGATGGCTTTCTGGATCCCCTTGGCGAGCGCCTCCAGCTCTTCCCGCGTGTTGTAGAACGCCAGCGAGGCCCGGGCGGTGGCCGGGACTCCGAAGCGCTTCATCACCGGCATGGCGCAGTGATGGCCCGCCCGGATCGCGATCCCCTCGTGATCCAGGATGGTGCCGACGTCGTGCGCATGGATGTCCCGGAGCACGAACGACAGGACGCCGGCCTTTTCCTTGGCCGTGCCGATCATGCGCAGGCCGGGGATGGCCGACAAGAGATCGGTGCCATAGGCGAGCAGCTCGTTCTCGTAGGCCGCGATCTGGTTCAGCCCGATCCGCTCCACATACTCGATGGCCGCCGCCAGGCCGACGACCCCGGCGATGTGGGGCGTCCCCGCCTCGAACTTGTGGGGCAGCGAGTTGTAGATGGTCTTCTCGAAGGTAACCGCGCTGATCATCTCCCCGCCGCCCTGGTAGGGGGGCATGGCCTCCAAGAGGTCCGTCTTGCCGTACAGGATGCCGATGCCGGTGGGGCCGAATACCTTGTGACCGGAGAAGGCGTAGAAGTCGCAGTCGAGGTCCTGGACATTCACGGGCAGGTGCGGCGTCGCCTGCGCGCCGTCCACCAGCACCGGGATTCCGCGGCGATGCGCTATGGCGACGACCTGCCTGACCGGGTTGACGGTGCCCAGCGCGTTCGAGACGTAGGTGATCGCGACCAGCTTGGTCCGATCGCTCAGGAGCCGCTCGTACTCCTCCAGCAGCAATTCCCCGGCATCATTGATGGGGATGACCCGCAGGGTCGCGCCCTTTTCCTCGCACACCATCTGCCAGGGGACGATGTTACTGTGGTGCTCCATGGCGGAGATGAGGATTTCGTCGCCCGCCTTGATGCGGCTCCGGCCATAGCTCGCGGCCACGAGGTTGATGCCCTCGGTGGTCCCGCGGGTGAAGATGATCTCTCGATCGTGGGCCGCATTGAGGAACTGCCGCACCCGGGTGCGCGCGGTCTCGTAGGCCTGGGTGGCCACGTCGCTCAGGAAGTGGACGCCCCGGTGGACGTTCGAGTTCTCCGACAGGTAGTAGTGGACGATGGTGTCAATGACCACCTGCGGCTTCTGGGTGGTAGCGGCGTTGTCGAGATAGACCAGCGGCTTCCCGTGGACCTTCTGCTGCAGGACGGGGAAGTCCTGACGGATCTTCTCGATCCCGAAGCCCACCAGACAGCCCTGGCAGGGCTCCTCACTGACCCGGCGGTGCACAGCATTCATCGGACGGCCTCCAACAGCGCCCCTTGGGGCAGCCAGCGCTCCACCAGGCCCTCCAGGTGCCTGCGAATGGGCTCGACCTTCATGCGCTGCAAGCTCTCCTCGGCGAAGGCGAAGAGCAGCAGCGCGCGGGCCGCCTCCTTCGCGATGCCCCGGGAGCGCAGGTAGAAGATCGCTTCCTCGTTGACCTGGCCGATGGTCGCCCCGTGGGTGCATTTCACGTCATCCGCATAGATCTCGAGCTGCGGCTTGGTGTCGATCTGGGCATCCTCCGACAGCAGCAGGTTCCGGTTGGTCTGCTTGGCGTCGGTCTTCTGCGCGTCCTTGTGGACGATGATCCGGCCATGGAACACGCCCCGCGAGGAGCCATCCAGGATCCCGTGGTAGAACTGCCGGCTGTCGCAGTGCGGGCTGGCGTGCTCCACCCGCATGTAGTTATCCATGTGCTGCCGGCCGGTGGCCATGAACAGGCCGTTGATCAGGCACTCCCCGCCCTCGCCGGCCAGGACCGGGTGCACGTTGTTGCGTACCAGGGCGCCGCCAACCAGGACCGAGTGAGAGGTCACGCTGCTGCTGCGGCCCTGCTGGATGCGGAGCGTGGAGACGTTGAAGGCTTGCGGGCTCTCCCGCTCGATGAGATAGTGGCTCAGCACTCCGTTCTGCCCCACCACGACTTCCGTGACCCCGTTGGAGAAGCACACCTCCTCGCCGAGCGAGACGTAATCCTCCACGATGGTCGCCTGGCTGTCCTCGCCCGCCACGATCAGGTTGCGGGGATGCGTGATCACCGGGGCGGCCGTCCGCGTGGAGACGTAGAGGAGATGGATCGGCTCCTCGACCACCGTCCCCCGGCGGATATGGACGAACGCGCCGTCTTCCATGAACGCGGTATTGAGGGCAGTAAAGGCGTCGCCTTGATAATCGGCGTACCGGGCGAGGTGCGCCTCCATGAGGTCCGGATACATCGTGAGGGCGTTGGCCAGGCTGCTCACCGCCACGCCGACCGGGAGCGGCCGGAGCGACGACAACTCCGGCGAGTACCGCCCGTTCAGGAAGACCAGTTGGCTGACGCTCAACCCCGCGAAGGTGAACGGCGTGAGGTCCCGCCGTGCCGGATCGACGCCGCCATCGGCGGAGAAAGCAAAGGCGGTCTTGGCGATCGGCGCCACGCTGGTGAACCGCCAGTCCTCATCCTGGGTGGTCGGGAACCCGAGTTCGGCGAACCGCGCCAGGGCGGCGCGGCGAACCGGTTGGAACGGGGCCCAGTCCCGCCCCGCGACCTGCGGCTCGAAGCGCGAGAAGCGCTCCAGGTAACTGTCCGTTCCCTGCATCACGGCGGTCACCGTCGTCCCCCTCCTCACGCGGTGGCCGCGGTGGCGACCCGGGCCTCGGCCTCCACCCAGGCGTAGCCCTTGGCCTCGAGTTCCAGGGCGAGTTCCTTGCCCCCCGACTTGACGATCCGGCCGTCCACCAGCACGTGCACGTAGTCGGGAATGATGTAGTTCAGCAGCCGCTGGTAATGGGTGACGACGAGGATGGCTCGCTCGGAACTCCGGAGCGCGTTGACGCCGTTGGCGACGATCCGCAGGGCGTCGATGTCCAGGCCCGAGTCCGTCTCGTCCAAGATGGCGAGCCTGGGCTCCAGCACCGCCATCTGGAAGATCTCGTTGCGCTTCTTCTCCCCGCCCGAGAAGCCTTCGTTCACCGAGCGGGTTAGGAGGCGATCATCCATCTCCAGGAGTTCCATCCTCTCCCGGGCCAGCGCCAGGAAGTCCATGGCGTCCAGTTCCTCGAGGCCGCGGTGCTTGCGGACGGCGTTCAGGGCCGCCTTGAGGAAGTAGGTGTTGCCGACGCCGGGGATCTCCACCGGATACTGGAAGGCCAGGAAGACGCCCTCGCAGGCCCGCTCCTCCGGCGCCATCTCCAGCAGATTCCTCCCCTGGTAGATGACCTCTCCAGCCGTGACGTCGTACGTCTCGCGCCCGGCCAGAACTTGGGCCAGCGTGCTCTTGCCCGAGCCGTTGGGCCCCATGATGGAGTGGACCTCGCCGGCCTTGACCGTGAGGTTCACCCCCTTGAGGATCTCTTGGTTGCCGACCTTGACGTGCAGATTCCTGATTTCGAGCATGGGTCCCTCGTACGAATGAGTCATGCCAGGTGTTAGCCGACGCTCCCCTCGAGGCTGACGCTCAAGAGCTTCTGCGCCTCGACGGCGAACTCCATGGGGAGCTCGCGGAAGACCTGCTTGCAGAAGCCGCTGACGATCAGGCTCACCGCGTCTTCCTTGGAGATCCCCCGCTGGTTGCAGTAGAAGATCTGGTCCTCGCCGATCTTGGACGTGGAGGCCTCGTGCTCCATCTGGGCCGTGGCGTTCCGCACCTCGATGTAGGGGAAGGTGTGGGCCCCGCACTTGTCCCCGATGAGCAGCGAGTCGCACTGCGTGTAGTTGCGCGCCCCGGTGGCGCCCTTCAGGATCTTGACCATCCCGCGGTACGTGTTCTGCCCGTGCCCCGCCGAGATGCCCTTGGACACGATGGTGCTCTTGGTGTTCTTGCCGATGTGGATCATCTTGGTGCCGGTGTCGGCCTGCTGGAAGTTGTTGGTCAGAGCCACCGAGTAGAACTCCCCCACGGAGTTGTCGCCCTGGAGGATGCAACCGGGATACTTCCAGGTGATGGCCGAGCCGGTCTCGACCTGCGTCCAGGAGATGTGGGAGTTCTTGCCCAGGCACTTGCCCCGCTTGGTCACGAAGTTGTAGATGCCGCCCTTCCCCTCCTTGTCGCCGGGGTACCAGTTCTGGATGGTCGCGTACTTGATGGTGGCGTCGTCGTGGGCGACCAGCTCGACCACGGCCGCGTGCAGCTGGTTGGTGTCCCGCATGGGGGCCGTGCAGCCCTCCAGGTAGCTCACGTACGCCCCTTCATCGGCGATGATCAGCGTGCGCTCGAACTGGCCGGTGTCGGCGGCGTTGATGCGGAAGTACGTGGACAGTTCCATGGGGCAGCGCACGCCCTTCGGGACGTAGCAGAACGATCCGTCGCTGAAGACGGCGGAGTTCAGCGCGGCGAAGAAGTTGTCGGTGTAGGGGACCACCGAGCCCAGGTACTTCCGGACCAGCTCGGGATGGTTCTGCACCGCCTCGGAGAAGGAGCAGAAGATGATCCCCAGCTCGGCCAGCTTCTCCTTGAAGGTGGTGGCGACCGACACGCTGTCGAAGACCGCATCCACGGCGACCCCTGTCAGGAGCTTCTGCTCCCCCAGCGGGATGCCGAGCTTCTCGAAGGTCCGTAGCACCTCCGGGTCCACCTCGTCCAGGCTGTTCAGCTTCTTCTTCGGCTTGGGCGCCGAGTAATAGACGATACCCTGATAGTCGATGGGGGGATACTTCACGTTTGCCCACGTGGGCTCCGCCTCGGCCTTCTCCAGCTTGGCCCAGTGCCGGTAGGCCCTGAGCCGCCACTCCAGCATGAACTCGGGCTCCTTCTTCTTCGCCGAGATCATGCGGATGACGTCCTCGTTCAACCCGCGAGGAATCGTATCGGTTTCGACGTCGGTCACGAAGCCGTACTTGTATTCTTGGTTTGCGAGGGCCTCAATCGCGTTGGTCGACGTGCTCATCGGGTCTCCTCAGGAGGGGCCTCCGTCGCTTCCCTGGCACGGACTACTGGATCACCAACACCGGTTCATTTGCGGGCGCGCCGGCGCCGGTGCCGGCATTGGCGGTACTGATTCGGGCGGCCAACTGGCCCGCCACCTCGTGGAATGACCGGCTGATCGCTACGTCGGTGGATTCCAGGGCGACCGGCCGGCCCGCATCGCTATTGGCGCGGATCGCGGCCGCCAGGGGGATCTCCCCCAGGAACGGAATGCCGGCCCGGTCGCTGGCCTCCCGGGCGCCCCCGTGGCCGAAGATATCATCCCGCTGGCCGCAGTGGGAACATATATAATAACTCATGTTCTCGACAATTCCTAGGATCGGAACGTTCAGCTTCTGGAACATCAGGATGGCCTTGGAGGCCACCTCCAACGCCAGATCCTGCGGGGTCGATACAATCACTGCTCCGGTGAGGGGAATTGTCTGGCACAGGCTGAGCTGGACATCGCCCGTGCCCGGCGGCAGGTCGATCACCAGGTAATCCAGTTCACCCCACTCCACCCGGCCCAGAAACTCCTGAATCATCTTGTGCAGCATCGGACCGCGCCAGATCACCGCCTCGTCTTTTGGAAGGAAGAACCCCATGGACATGATCTTCACGCCGTGCTGCACGGGGGGGATGACCTTGCCGTTTTCCGTATGCTGCAGCGCCCCGGATGCGCCCATCAACCTGGGGATGCACGGGCCGTAGACGTCCGCGTCCATGAGGCCGACCGCGGCGCCGGTCTTTCGCAGCGCGACCGCCAGGTTCGCCGCAACCGTGGACTTGCCCACGCCGCCCTTCCCGCTGGCCACGGCGATGGTGTTGCGCACCCCCGGCAGGTAACTCGATCGCCGGTCGGGCGAGGTCGTCACGCGCGAGGTCATGCTGACGTCCACCTCGTGGACCCCCGGGAGCGCCTCCACGGCAGCCCGCACGGCTTCCTCCATCTGCTGTCGCACCGGGCAGGCCGGTGTCGTGAGCTCGATGGTGAAGGCAACCTTCCCGCCGGCGATCCGCACGTTCTTGATGAACCCGAGGGACACGATATCGCGATGGAGGTCCGGGTCCTGGATCGTCGCCAGGGCCGCCAACACCGCCTGCTCTGTCACCATGTTTGTAACCTTTCACATCTCCGTTGAGTTGATCGAGCCATCCGTTTATGATGCCTTACCAGCGTCCTTCGGGCAAGCCCGCGAGGCTCGCGTGGCGGTTCCGCTTCCGTCCCCCGGTCCCCCAGTCGGATCTGGGCTGCTGTTCCTTGGGGCGATCCCCAGCCCCGTCATCGGGAACCCCCGTCGGAGGACAAACCGATTCCACTCATCTCGCCGATCTGGGCCAGCGCGGCCACCAGCGCCTGGGCATCCGCTCCGGACCCTGACAGGACCCTCGCAAACGATACCCCTTTGTGGGAGAAGGCACGAGCATCCTCCTCGGCCTTCGCGGACACGGCCAGGATCGGGAGACTGGGGGCGAACTCCCGAATGGCCGAGATGATCAGCAGACCGTTGAGCCCGGGTGTTTGCATATCCATGACGAGCAGATCGGCGTCCACGACCTCGACCGCCCCCAGAACCTCCAGTCCGGACTCGCAGACCGTCAACCGGAGCGTCTGCGAGTCGAACGCTTGGCGAGCGGCTTCGACGACTGCCGGACTATTGGTGCACAGGATCAGATGCATTTCTGGCCAGCTTCCTTCCCCCGGGGTCCTCCGCTTAGGAATCGGACGGACCCCCTCCCCGGTCCCGGCAGATGGAAAGGCAAGGCGCGTACCAGTCCCGGCCCGGAATGTCCCCTGGCGGCCCCATCAAGCCAACCCCCCGCCAATGTTGATTCATCGAGAGGCTATGATCTCACGGGAGGAAGAAGGCGCGACTCGCAAGTGCGGGAGTTTTTCCCGGGGGGTGGGAATTTCTCCGAGGAGATGGAACGATTCGCGGTACTGGGGTGTGTGGGTGAAGACTCTCGGACGCCAGGGAGCTGCCGGTTTCCCGGGCTACCTCGCGGATGCTCCGGCCCCCTGCGCGGACGTGGTCTCCGTCTCGGGCGCACGGCGTGGGCGATCAGCAGGCGGCCGATCGCCTCATGACGCCGGAGGCGGCGGCAGCTCGATGCGGTAATCCTTGATCTTCTTGTTCAGGGTCTTGATATCGATCCCCAGGAGGCGGGCGGCCTGCATTTTTCTGCCACCGGTTTCCTTGAGGACGCGCATGATGTGAACCCGCTCCATCTC